>ENA-OPBE01003071-OPBE01003071.1-human-gut-metagenome-genome-assembly--contig:-NODE-3071-length-11531-cov-2.220896_pt1 | contig 11531 bp, 6 predicted proteins | sample MGYA00241066_ERZ501448 | MGnify/ENA primary metagenome ERZ501448 (study PRJEB25962, sample SAMEA2042585) | human gut metagenome | biome: human gut; feature: human-associated habitat; material: faeces...
CCGCCATAATAGGGTGCGTCACTATTGAACAACGGACTTGCGGCAAACAGGCGGACACGTACTTTCAAGCCCATGGCCGATGCACGGGTCAGGCGTCCGCTCCAGTTGTCGGATTCTTCTTCGTCGATGTGCCACGGAAGTTCTTTGCAGCTGATGGCTTCATCCAGCAGTTTGACGATGAAATCCACCGTTTCCTGCAAAGTGCCACGAGCAGGCATCCCCAAACCATCTTCTGCGGAAATAGCACGATCTACAATAGGCAGACCGCCGAAGTGGCGAAGCATTTCGGTATACTGGGTAGCTATCACTACTTTAGCCTCAGCTTTCAGGCGCAACTTCTCGGCTTCATCCATATCGGGCACGCGATCCACATTCTCTATAAATACCCAAGCCATACGGATGCTCTGCCAGCTATTGCGTCTTGTAAATCCATATTTGGTACCTCCGGCACCATCGGATGCTTCCTCCGAACCGGCATTGTAAGCACCACTGTAATAGGCTTTATTCGGACCGTCCCAATCCAAAGCGGAATTACACAAATCTGTCAAGCCTTCCAGTATGCCATACCACATACTGGTAGTGTAGTTATAACTGTTGTTCGACCAAAACGCGTATGGCAGATTACCATAACTGTTCCACAATACACGGCGCGCATATACCGCCGTAGAAAAAATGGTGTCAATAGTAACATCCGAACTGGGCGGTTTCTGAAGGAATTTCTCACCCAGTGCAAAGTCCTCGCATGACATTGTGGTAACCAGCAGTGTACCCAACATCAATCTTTGAAAATATCTTGTAAGTGACTTCATATCATTCTATTTAAAAAAATTAAAAACCTACTTTCAAACCAAAGTTGATAACCATCACAAGCGGATAAGTGGCCCTTGCGGCTGATTTTGATTCGGGGTCTATCACACCCAGCTTGTCAAACGTAAGCAGATTATAACCTGTAGCATATACACGCAGGCTGCCCAAATGCATTTTTTCCAAAGTCTTCTTCGAGAAACTATAACCTACCTCCACATTCTTCAGACGCAGGTAAGAGGCATCGCGCAACCACAAGTCGGAGTCATAGTAATTATTACTCTTGTTCACAAACGAGATGGCAGGATATTTGGCGGCATCTCCCTTCTGTGTCCATGTGTCGGTAACGAAGTATTTCATCAACGAGCGCTGGTTGGTCTGTCCGAAAGGATAGCGGAACACATCGTTCAGCATACGCGAGGTCTTGGCTGCACCCGCCCAAGTCATGCTGATATCGAATCCTTTATAAGAGATGCCATAGTTGATACCGTATGACAACTGCGGATAGTTTGTGTTACCGATAGCGGTAACATCGTTCTGGTCTATCTTTTTGTCATTGTTCAAGTCCATATACATCACGTCTCCAGGCTGGGGATTCATACCGTGGTCGGGGATACCTCCATGCCCTTCGGTGGCATAGCGGGCTACATCTTCTTCGGAGAAGTATCCGGCAAACTTACGACCGAAGTACTGGCCGACAGATTTACCGGTGCGCTGCATATAAGCATACGGATAGGTCACCTCGTCCATGTAAACAATCTTGTTTTTGGTACGCGAAATGTTGAAACCGATATTGTACTTCAACTTATTAACCTTATCCCTCCAGTTCACGTTGATTTCATATCCTTTATTATCTACCTTACCGATATTAGCGGTAGGAAGTGTTACGGCCAGATAGCCGGGGTCGGTTCCGCGAGTGGTCAAGATATCGCGGCGATGTTCGATGAAGTAGTCGAAATTCACCTTCAACTTGCTATCGAAGAAGTAAGCGTCAACACCATAGTTCTGCTTGGCAGCCGTTTCCCACGTCACATTTGGATTACCTTTCTTTGCCTCGTTGGCACCCGTAGTGATAGAGCTTCCGCTACCGAAGAAGAAACCACCGTTAGCAGCATTATATACATCCGGCAGATAGAGGAAACGCGAATTATCGCTCACACGGTCGTTACCTACGATACCGTAAGAGACACGCACCTTCAAGTAGTCCATAAAGTTCTTTACCGGCTTCATGAACTTCTCTTCGGACATAATCCAACCTACAGAAAATGCAGGAAACAGACCGAAACGCTTGCCGGGAGCAAAGTTCTCCGAACCGTTGTAGCCCATGTTTACATCAAGCAAGTAGCGGGTGTTATAGTCATAGGTAGCGCGTCCCACCAAACCGATATAACTTCTCGGAATAGACAAGAATGCAGAAGGACCGCTGGGATAGTAGGTAATGGACTGATTATACATCACAAGTCCCGAAACGTGGTGCTTGCCGAAGTCGCGCTTATAGTTCAGAGCAGCTTCCACATACCAGTCTTTGCCACGGCCGATAGCCTCTTCGTACCCTAATTTATTCTCTTCGTCCACACGGCGGAGCAGTGTCGAGCCGTCGGGCTGTATCAGTGGTTCGTAGTGAGGCGTCTTACCGCGTCTTTTCTTGGTGAGAGATACGGAACTGTTGTAGGCTCCCTTCACATGCGCTTTCAGGCCCTTCGTGATAAAATTCAGTTTCTGTTCCAGCAGGAAGTCGAAGTTCAGCGTATTGCCGTAAGTCACGTCGTATCCGTGTCCATAATAAGTGTACATGGCATCGCGCATATCACCGAAAGAGCTGGAAATATTACGTGCATCCGCCCACACCCATTTACCGTCCACGATACCTGAACCGGAGAATGGGGTAGCCCAATAAATACCCCGGAAAATGGTTTCGATATTGGAAAGCCCCGATTCCCCGTCCACGCCCGGAGTATGCTTGTCGTTAACACGACCGCCCATATTCATACGGAACTGTGTGGTCTTAGTCAAATCTATGTCCAGATTCAGACGATAATTATATCGGTTGTAACTATAGTTGTCATCATAATCTTTCTGATAGCAGTTGAAAAGTCCGTCTTGGGTGAACACACCGAGCGAAGCAAAATAGCGCACTTTCTGCGATCCGCCGGAGATAGTCATATTATGTTGCGTCTGCAACGCTGTATTACGCACCAGATAATCCATCCAGTCCATATCCGGATAAGCTATCGGATTACTGTGTGTGCGGAAGGCCTCAATGGCTTCCGGCTTGAATGAAAGTTGGTCTTCGGTATATCCGTCGTGAAGCTGGGCATTATTGTATGCCATAGCATATTCGTAACTGTTGGCAAACTCGGGCAGACGAGTAGGGGTCTGCAATGCAAACGAGGTAGAGAAGCTGACCTTCGCCTTGCCTTCCTGTCCGCGCTTGGTAGTCACTAAGATAACGCCATTGGCACCACGCACACCGAACACTGCCGTTGCGGAAGCATCTTTCAGCACCGTTATGTCTTCCACTTCATTGGGGTCGAGCTGGAAAAAACTACGTTCTACACCGTCCACCAGGAACAAAGGCTGAGACATGGACTCGTTCAATGAGCCCACACCACGCACATATACCGTAGGGTCATCGCCACCCGGCTGACCGGAAGTCTGGATAGCGGACAAACCGGGCATCTTGCCGGCTAAAGCATTACCGATACTTGAAACCGGACTTTTCAGCACATCGTTGGCGGTAATGGACGACATAGCCCCAGTCACCGTCACCTTTTTAGTAGCACCATAGGCTATCACCTGCACTTCTTGTAGCTCCTGAACGTTTTCATTCAGTTGCACATTCAATTCGGCTTCGCCTTTGTAAACGATTTCTTTCTCTATATCCTATATAAGATATAACAATGGTAGCGCCCACGGGAACCTCCAGCTTGAAATTACCGTCCAAATCGGTAATGACACCCTGGGTTGTTCCTTTTACGACGACACTGGCACCAATCACAGGTCCGTAGTTATCCGACACTGTACCCACCACCGTCTTACGGTTTTGCTGTACAATAGCGCTGGTAACCGAATCCAGTTCCTTTACAAAATTTTCTGAAGAAAAAGCCGTCTGTCCGAACGCCAGAGACGCGGTCAGCAGCCATACCTGCTTCTGAGGTATCTTCATTGACATGAAGAAGTTTTTCATTTCATTTAAATTTAAGTAAAAAACAATAATTATTAATCCTATTTCTAAACTCGAATATCGACTAAACGACACTGCAAATATAACCGGATGCAACGAGGCACGCAGTCCTTAAACGTACCTCAAAAAGGTATAGACATACAAATTATCACTTGCCGGCATGTCTGAACTAAAAGCATACCTTTCGGTACAAAACTATCCCTTATCCCTGGCCGTTCCACCCCATGATTTCCAGCCTTTTATACCTGCAAGCACGTCATTCCATATCCCGTTTCCGCTTCAATGCCTCCAGAAAGTAATAGTCGGCATAGTTCAAAGGCACATCTATTTCATTCCCATGCGGAATGCTGCCCACCGAGTGCATCAGCAGGAATCCCTGATTATCGCCCAATTCGGCACGATAGGCAGAAGAAGCCAAAGAAGCCATTATCAAATCAGCCGTTTCCTTGTAACCGGCGTACCGTGTAGCACTACTCAATTCGTACAACGCAGAGGCCGTAATGGCTGCCGAAGAAACATCGCGCGGCTCGTTCGGGATATTCAAGGCATCATAATCCCAGTAAGGAACCAGATCTTCGGGCATGTTGGTATGCGTAAATATAAAGTCGTAGGTCCGTTCGGCTTGCTTCAGATAGGCAGGATTGTGCGTATAGCGGTAACACATGGTATATCCATAAATCACCCAAGCCTGTCCGCGTGCCCATGCCGATTCGTCGGCATATCCCTGCGCTGTGGAGCGGCTGCGCACTTCTCCTGTTTCAGGGTCGTAATCTACCACGTGGTAGGAACTTCCGTCTTTGCGGAAATGGTTCTTCAAGGTTTTATCAGCGTGAGACACCGCTATATTATAAAATGTAGAATCGCCCGAAAGCCGGGTAGCCTCAAACAGCAGCTCCAGGTTCATCATATTATCGATAATGACGGGGCACTTCCATCCCCGCTCCGACTGCCAGCCTTTCTGCGTATTCCAAGACTGTATGACTCCAGCTACCGGACGAAAGCGTGTCGATAACGATTTGGCCGCTTGCACCACCACAGGTTTGTATTTCTCTTCTCCGCCCATACGTATGCCGTTCATATAGCTGCATCCGATGATGAATCCTACATCGTGATGCGATGTATTGTACTGCATCTTCTCCAAAGCCTCGGTGTATTTCTCCGCCAAGGATTTCCAGTATTCCTCTTCTGTAAGATTGTACAGATACCAAAGGCTACCCGGATAGAAACCCGCTGTCCAGTCCCAACCGATAGAAGCATATTGCATGTTTCCATCGGGTTTCACCGTGCGGGGAATGCATATTTTATCACTCTTCTCCAGTTCCTCCATTTGCGCCTTGTATTGGTTAGCGGCAAATTTTATGTTATCTGCAAGAAAATCATGAGTCGGCCTTACCGGTTTGCATCCAACGATAACCCATAAAGACAGCCCAAGGCCGAGACCGGTCCAAATTGTATTCTTCATACCTACTTATGCTATAATGTTTATACTTCGAGAGACAAATATAGACGGCCGAATCCAAAAGAATGGATTTCTTTTATACACGAAAAGGTAAAAGAGAATACGCATAGCCCAAAACTACCTAAATGTACAAAAATAGACCTTGAAATATACGAAAACAGACCTTTTTCTTCATTTCAGCCAATATTCATATTGGCTAAAAAGCTATATTTGCCAACGGTTTAGAGAAAAAAGAGCTATGAGAAACAGAAACATACTTATCCTCTGCTTCCTGTCTCTATATATGCTGGCAGGGCAAGCGCAGAACTTATCATTCAATCACTTGACGACAGACGACGGGCTGTCACACAACTCTGTGGTGTCCATCTATCAGGACGAACGGGGATTCTTATGGTTTGCCACCCACAACGGTATAAGCCTGTACAACGGCAAGGACTTTAAAATATATCAAAAGGAGAAAGAAAACCCGAAGAACAGCATTCTGTATAATGACATCTATCAAATCACAGGCGACCGGAAAGGGCATATATACATCATGACCAACAGGGGCGTATCGGCCTACGACATACAGAGCGACCAGTTCAGCCATCTCACAACTCAGAATATTCAGGCAGAGTTTTTTGCCGACTCCTTATATATAGCAACTTCCGACCAAATCTTCAAGTACAACGGCGAAAGATTAAGACCCATATACAAAATGCCGGCAGGAAAAGGGTATATCAAAAGGCTATACGTACATAATGACTCCATCATGATAGGCACTGACAGGGGGGTATGTGTGCTTACTCCCCAAAAACAACTGAACCGACTCATTTCGCAGGGAAACATTGTGGATATCTTCAGAGACAGCCACGGCAGTTACTGGATTGCAGCACGCACTGGTCAAGGAGCGTATAGGATAACAGGCCAAGAGATAACTAACTTTGTACATGACAAAGAGAATCCAGCAAGCATCAGTTCCAGCTTCGTGCACCGGTTCTGCGAAGACTTGCAAGGCAATGTCTGGATAGGCACTTTCAATGGCCTGAACAAGTATGACAGGAAAACCGGAACATTCCACCGATACAACAAACAGGAGAACCAAAAGAGCCTTTCTTACTCGTCCATCTGGAGTTTATTCTGCGACCGGCAGGGAACCATCTGGGCAGGCACTTACTTCGGCGGAGTCAACTACTTCCATCCGCAGAAGCAAATTTTCCGCGAATATCAGGCATCGCCCAACGAGAGCGAAGGATTAAGTTCCCCCATCGTCAGCCGCATCACGGAAGATGACAAAGGAAACTTATGGATCGGCACAGAGGGCGGAGGCGTGAACAGGTACAACGCTGAAACACAGACTTACAAACGATACACACTTGACAACATTCCCGGTGGAACGGCGCAAAACAACATAAAAGCCATCTATTACGATGCTCAACGGGAAACATTATGGTTGGGGGTACACATGGCAGGACTCTATAAACTGAATACCCAAACCGGAAACATCACCCCATACAAACGCCGGCAAGGGGATAAGCACAGCATCCTATCCAACAGCATTGAGAGCATCCTCCCCCATCAGGGCAAACTGCTGCTGGCTACCAACAACGGGATTTGCGTATTCGACCCCGAAACCGGTAAAAGCCAACCGTTCTTTAAAGACCCCAATATACACAGCAGAACTTTGTACTCCACCGGCTTGGTATGGGACCATAAAGGCATTTTGTGGATAACCGGAAACAACAACGGAGTCTATGCCTACCATCCCGATACGGATAAACTGACAGTGTACAGAGCCAACCATGCCCACAAACGCAGCATCAGCAGCAACAGTGTGAATTCCATCTTCGAGGACGGGCAGCAAAGACTGTGGCTGTGCACGAACGAGAACGGACTCGATTTATATCGGAGAGAGACCGACGACTTCGAAAACTTTGATGTACAGAATAGCGGTTTGGCAAGCAATGTGGTCTATAACATCTGCGAATTGTCTGCCGACAGGCTGCTGGTAACCACTGACAAAGGCTTCTCCATACTGGACTATAAGCAAAAGGTATTCAAAAATTACAGCCAGTTGCCCCTAAGCTGCCTCAATGAGAATGCACTTTACAAGAGCCGGAACGGGGAAATCTTCATAGGAGGAACTTCAGGAGCCATCTCGTTCTACGAAGAGGACCTGGAGCAGACACCACGCTCTTACAACATCCTACCCAGCCGTCTTACCATAAACGGAAAGGCAGTGTCGGTAGCCGACGAGAGCGGGGTGCTGGAGCAAGACATCAGTTTTACCAAATCAATCACCCTGAAAGCAGGGCAAGACATATTCAGCATAGAATATGCCATTACCGATTATCTGCCTTTCAATAAAGATGACATCGTCTATCAGTTGGAAGGATTCTCAAACACCTGGAACAAGTTGGAACAAAACACAATTACCTACTCCAATCTCTCGCCCGGCAAATACACACTGGTGGTGCGTGCCGAGAATACCGACCGGAATCTGGTTCCTCCCAGCCAGCTGACCATCCGGATACTGCCCCCGTTCTACCTCAGCATATGGGCGTATCTATGCTACATCTTACTTGCCGTGCTCATCATCTGGTATCTGATACGCGCCTATCGCGAACGCATCAAGATGCAGGAATCACTAAAATATGAAAAGAAACATGCCGAAGACATTGAACAGATGAATCAGGCAAAACTACGTTTTTTCACCAACATCTCGCACGAATTCCGCACCCCTCTATCCCTTATCATAGGGCAAATGGAAATTTTATTATCCCGCCAACTCGCTCCAGACATATACAATAAAATATTAGGTACTTACAAAAGCTGCCTGCAACTGAAGGAACTCGTCAATGAATTACTGGACTTCCGCAAACAGGAACAAGGCTATATGACTATAAAAGTCAGCGAACACAATATCGTAGGCTTCGTATACGAGCACTATCTGCTATTTTCTGAATATGCCAAACTGCATCAGATTACTTTCTCGTTTGAAAAAAGCAGCGATGACATCCGTGCATGGTACGATGCCAAACAGATGCAGAAGGTTATGAACAATCTGATATCCAATGCCTTCAAGCATACGAAAAACAATGGACATATTTCGATTTCAGTACGAAAACGGAATCAAGAAATCATTATTGAAGTTACCGATACAGGCTCGGGCATAGCTGCCAGGGATATAGACAGAATCTTCGACCGTTTCTTTCAAGCAGAACAACTGGACTCGCTAAGTAATGCAAGTACAGGTATAGGGCTGGCTCTTACCAAAGGCATCATAGAACTGCACCACGGCAGCATAGAGGTATCCAGCGAACAGGGCGAAGGTTCTACTTTCCGTATACATCTGAAAACAGGCAACGAACACTTCAATACCGAACAAATAGATGAGCGAAAGCAGCATGAACTACATGCGGATATTGATCAGGTAAACTACAATCACTGGAAGGCCTTCCTGAATAAACAGGAAATTACAAATCAGACGACGGAAGAAGAAAAGAAGAAAGAAAAGCATAAGATACTGATTGTGGAGGACAATGATTCCCTGCGCAATATGCTAATTGGAATCTTTGAAACTTTCTACACGGTAGTGATAGCTACCAATGGTAAAGAGGGATTGGAAAAGATACGTTCGGAAATGCCGGATATTGTGCTGAGTGACATCGTAATGCCTGAAATGTCCGGTACGGAGTTATGCCAGATTCTTAAAAAAGATTTCGCCATTTGCCACATTCCGGTTGTTCTACTAACAGCCAAAACGGCTATCGAGTACAACATGGAAGGGCTTAGGATGGGAGCTGATGACTATATTACCAAACCATTCAACATCAATCTCCTATTGTCACGCTGCAACAATCTGGTCAACAACCGAATCATGTTGCAAGAGAAATTCAGCCAACAGCCACAAACCAATATGCAGATTTTGGCAACCAATGCCATGGACAAGAAGTTCTTGGACAAGGCAATGGAAATCTTTGAAAAGGAAATAGAAAATGCCGATTTCAATGTGGATCAGTGGGCCATAAAAATGGGAATAGCCCGAACCAAACTGTTCACCAAACTAAAAGCCATATCCGGACAAACACCGGGTGAAATCATGATGACTATCCGCTTGAAAAAAGCAGCTCATTTATTGAGAAATAATCCGGAACTAAATATAGCTGAAGTGTCGGATAAATCGGGATTCAATATCCCTAAATACTTTAGCAAATGCTTCAAAGAGAGGTATCACATCACTCCACAGGCATACAGAAAAGGGAATGAAGCACCGCTTGAAGAAAAAGAGGAAAGGTAAATCACTGCCCCCCGAGTGGGTCCTTACCAAACGTATGCGCTTTTCATTGGATTCGCTCCCATTACCCATCAAGAACTGCGCCAATTGCGAAAGCATGGCTATCCGCTCATCCATCTTGCTTGTCAACTGACGGCGAAGTTCGGAATTTACCGGATATGTTTTTTAATTAACGGATATAATACTTCCGCATAGCGCATAAAGCCCAGATCTGTAAAATGAATACCATCAACAGTAGCCTCACCATCGTGCCCGATGATATCCTTTGAAGAAAGAAGATAGATATTCTTCTCACCCGTTTTCTTCATTGACTGGAAAATAGCCGCAATCGTTTCATTTTTAGCTTTCACTTCCCGAGCAACCCTTTTATCAAAACGGGAATGAGTGAAAATAGGATCTTCTACAAAAAGTATGGGAGTATCGGGATGTTTGCTGCGAACGATAGAGTAAAATTTCTCCGCCCGTTCTTTCATCTGTTCCACTGTGGCGTTAGGAAGGAAATCAAGCACAAACATGGAAGCATCGACCGTAGCTATAAGTTCCGCAATCTCCAGATCGAGCAAAGCATTACCGCTAAACCCTAAATTGATACATTCACGATTGAGCCAACGTTCCAGAATATTTGTATGGGCCATTCCGGGACGGGAAGCACAACCACCCTGCAAAATACTGGTCCCATAAAAAACAACGGGCTTCTCACGTACCGGCAAATCAACAGTAGGCTGGTCAAGCGTAGAAAGGCTATCCACACCGATTGCCAATGAGGTGACCCCGTCATACAAAGAGAGATATAAAAGATATTCCCGTTCTTCAGGATCCATATTCTTCACGATAGTAGCTTCATTTACCTTTCCCTGAGGACGCCCGCTACCGGCAAAAACCCACTTACCATCTTGCAGACAATAAAGATCCAATCCCTTGATTCCGGTAGGAGTCATGTGGTTCATGCTTCTGTTATCCCTCACTTCCCACTTTGCCCCAATGCATGTAGAGTTGGAACGGAAGCGCAAAGCAAGTCCGGCACTATTGCGTCCTAAATCCCAAAGCGGTTTGCGGGAAACCGATTCTAAAGAAGCCGGAAGGCGTTCGTAACGGGTAAGAGTAGCATCCGTTGCCTTGCCCAACAAGGGGAAAACGGAAGCATCGCGATAAAGAAGTTGGGCCTGAGTGGATGCAGCCAGCAACAATCCCAAAATAAAAACTCTGATTCTCATGATTAGTAGATATTAAGATGATTCAAAGGTACACTGAAAAACTGCATTTATAAACAGTTTTACATCAATTAACAGGTAATAGGCCTCCTATTATGGCTCCACAGCTCTTTTGAGTGCATTCACACTTATTAACCGTCTGAAGTTTGCTTTATTACGAAATATTCGTGGTTTTGTATCGAATTCATTTTAATACTTTATTTCCATGGAAAAGTTGACTATACAAGAAGAAGAAGCAATGATTTACATTTGGGAACTGGGCAGTTGTTTCGTAAAAGACATTGTTGCCAAATATCCCCAACCGGCACCTCCCTACACTACCGTGGCTTCCATCATTAAAAACCTGGAACGCAAACAGTATGTTACAGCCGCTCGCGTAGGGAATACATATCAATACACACCTGCCATTCGTGAAAGCGAATACAAGCGTACCTTCATGAGCGGCTTCGTGCGTAACTACTTTGAAAATTCTTATAAGGAAATGGTTTCTTTCTTTGCCAAAGAGCAAAAGATTTCAACTAAAGACTTAAAAGATATAATAGATATGATTGAAAAAAGATAAACATAAAAAAGAATCGCATGAAATACTATTTTTCT
>ENA-OPBE01003081-OPBE01003081.1-human-gut-metagenome-genome-assembly--contig:-NODE-3081-length-11501-cov-1.384501_pt1 | contig 11501 bp, 9 predicted proteins | sample MGYA00241066_ERZ501448 | MGnify/ENA primary metagenome ERZ501448 (study PRJEB25962, sample SAMEA2042585) | human gut metagenome | biome: human gut; feature: human-associated habitat; material: faeces...
CCTACGGCTATTATGTGGCAGACAGCGCAAAGTATCACGTCCCGACGTTTCTCGGCGCAGGTGCGACTGCGATCATCTGCGGCAACGATCTGATTGCTTCCGGTGTGATCGCTGAGTGTAAGCTGCGCGGTTTCCGTGTTCCGGAGGATATCAGCGTTGTCGGTTTTGATGACCTGCCGCTCTCTGCTTCCTTAGAACCGCCGCTTACCACGGTCCGTCAGGAGCGCAATGAGCTTGGAAAATGCGCTTACGTCGTTTTGAATTCGCTGGTGCACCACATCCCGTTCTGCCGGACGCAGATCCGGGCAAGACTCATCGAGTCGACGGCACGCTGTCCGGCGGTGCCGGAGATTAAACCGCTGGCTTAAAACTGCCAACAGATTTATCAACACTACTCTGCGTTTCGGACCGCCTCGTATACGGGGCGGTTTTCTTTTGCCGGAAGGCAGATCAGCAGAAACATGGCGGTAAGTTCTATCGTCGCGAGCAGCAGAATTGCCAACCGGTAAGACATGATCTGTCCCAGTGCTCCCGCTGCCATCTGGAATGCCACACTTCCGATCGCAAATACCATATTAAAAAATGCGTTGATACGCGCCCGCATATTTTCGGGCAGATAGCTCTGCACTGCTGTCTCACGGATGGTCGCACTTGAGATGCCAAGTGCCCCACAAAGGAAACGGTTACACAGCATCAGCGGATATGGCAGATATAAAAGTAAAATATCCATCAGTCCATAGACCGTATAGACAAATTTGGTAAACGCATAACGTTTTTTTACCGGGATTTCTTTTTTATACTGAAAAATGCCGCCAAGTCCCCGCCCGATCATTTCCGCACTTTTTAAAAATCCAAGCATCGTAACCGTAAGCCACGGCACTGTCTGGTAAAACGCCTGTATCAGTACGGTATTTCCATCTGACACACCGCTTGTGATACTCATATAAGTATAGATGTTACGAATGCCCTTTTCTTTTTTCAGATAATGAAATCCTTCCCTGATATCCTGACAATACTGCTTCCAGGTATAATCGTCCTGTGCTTCTTCCTTTTCCTCATGAATCCGGCTCTCCACGATGACAGATACCATCGTGATACCGGCAACCAGATAAAAAATGTGTGCCATGGATATTTTTTCATACAAAAAGGTTGCCGCCGGGGACATTGTAATGATGACAAGTGGATAAATTGTATTGCTGACCGCATAACCCTTCTGCTCCATCCCATTCGGTATCAGATTTGGATACCATGCATCATATGCAAGACGGTAAAACACTGAGATTGTTCCCACTGCAAGGACAAATATCAGATACAACAGGTAATTGAATGCATGACCACTGATATAGAGTCCCATTACCGCATACAATACCGCCGTTACAATATCCAGTCCGACGATCCATTTTTTCTTTCCGCCTTTATCAATCAATGGAGCAACTAAAACAGAAAGGACAATGTCCGGCAAAACGCCACAGATCAGTACCAATGCTGATAAAAATGTAGATCCGGTCTCATCAAATACCAAAAGGCTGATCGGCAGGTTCATGGCTTCGCCACCTACGGCTGTTAAAATGGTTGCTATGGCGATACTGGTGAAATCTTTTGTCCAGAGTGTTTTTTGCTGGTGTGACATGTTTTTCCCTCATTTCATGTTTTGTAGTATAACGTAATGTTTATGATGTCCGGAGCAAATAGTGGATTCCAGACATCATATATCGATTGCTACAGTTATTATATATTCCACTTTAAACTAGATAAAGCGAATTGATTTGGGAAAATCGGCACAAAAAAAGCACGCTAAAACGTACTTTTTCTGGTCTTTGCGGAAATTTGTTCACTAAACTCCAGTGCCTTTTTATATTTTCGCTGCCTCGTATAGGCTTCTAAAATCACATTTTTATACTGATAGAGGAAACCAAACGACTTTTCTTTTATGAGTGCCCTGATCAGTCGTTCGATCAGATCTAAATATGCCGGATCCGCCGTAAAGTCTTGCTTTTGTTCCATGCAAAGTTCCTCATACATCAGACGCTCTGCCATCTTACCCTTCATATCTTTCCGGGAAAGTAACTGTTTCATTATTGCAAGATAATGATCCGCCTCCCTGGTATTTCCAAGGAGAAGATGTAACCATGCCTTTTTATGACAGAGCAGGAAATCTTCTGACCGGACACGGTTTAAACAATCGAGTGCTTCCTCATATCTTCCAACTGCAAGATAGGTCGCCCCCATATTATAATATAATCCCTGCTCGTATTCTTTCCACCATCCGGTATTCTGTAATAGCCTTCTGGTGCGCTCATAATAGACGGTCATCATCTCATCCATATCGACACATGCATATGCGCTTCCATTCATAAAATAATAATCCGCCAGTGCATATACATTTCCCTCTTCCAACGCCGCCGTCACAAAACGGTTCTCCATCCGGTGAATCGCGTCGTATTCTGCCTGTTCATAATAACCGGCAATCAGACAGCACATGCCAAGCGTGTTCTGCAGTCCGTGCTGTACTTTCTGATACCACTCCATTTTCTCTGCCGGATCTTTTGTAAGTCTTGAACAGACCAGACTGTAATAGGCATACTGTTTTTCATCCATGCAGTCTTCTAACCGCACTAAAGTGCTGACATTTTCATTCAAAAAATTCTGTATGTCATTTCCATCTGCTTCTTTTTTCATCAAACTTTCGATAAAGCTCTCATCTACTTCTTTCCATGTGCTCTCACTGTAATAAATTGCGGACACCAGTCTGATATCGATTGTAAGCGGTGACATCAAAAGCCTGTCCCATTTTCCGGCAAGTTTTTTCCATACCGTTTCATTTTCCAGCCCATATTGCAGATTGTAAAAAAATTCATCTATCTGTTTCCTGCTCTCAGTAAGAAACGCAGAATCTGTCTCATAATTGATTCCAAGTCTTGCAAAAAGCTGCTTTAAAATTGCCATATCCGGCTCCGCCGATCCACGCTCGATTTTACTTAAATACGAAACCACACAGATGCCATAGCAGACTTCTTTCTGCCCCTTTCCCTGTCTGATCCGCTCCGCGCGCAAAATCATCCCTGCCGGATTTTTTTCTTTTCTATTCATGCTTATTTTCCAAATTTTTGTCTCTGTGAACTATCTATCGTCTTTATAAAGCCCATTGGATTTTTCTGTTATAAAATTGCCTCTTAAATCGGCGCAAGCAGGTACTCACACAAAATCTGATATAATTTTTGCGGTTCAACCGGTTTTGCAATATGTGCATTCATGCCCGCTTCCTTGCATTTTCTCACATCTTCCAGCGTATCGTCTGCACTCAATGCTATGATCGGAATGATCTGCGCATCCGGCTTTGCAACCTTCCTTATCGCTCTCGCCGCAACAAAACCGTTCATGTTTGGCATCTGGATATCCATCAGTATCGCATCAAAATGATAGGGTTCTTCCGCTTTAAACTGCTCTAATGCCGCTTTTCCATCCTGCGCACTGATCACATTTACCGCCACATGCTCTAAGATACGCCTGCTGATCTCAACATCAAGTGGATGATCCTCCACAAGCAGAACCCTCTTTCCCCGCAGGATGTTCTGTATCTCCTCCGCGGAACGGTGTGCCACTTCGATCTCCGGCTGTATCTCCGCAATCTCAATCTCAAGATGGACTTTTATCTCCGTACCTTTCTGCGGCTCGCTTTTTACCGTGATCGTTCCGCCCATCAGATCAACGATGCTTCTCACGATCGCAAGTCCGAGTCCCGCTCCGTTTCCCGGTTCACCCTGATTCACGCTCTCCTGCGTAAATGGCTGGAAGAGAATCTGCTGAAACTCTTCGCTCATTCCCATTCCGTTGTCGGACACCACATAGTCGGCACAAAATTGATTGTTGTGCGTGGCATAATTACAGATGCGGAATGTGACCTCCCCGCCCTCCGGTGTAAACTTCACCGCGTTGGAGAGCAGATTAAAAAATATCTGGAAAAACCGCACCGGATCAACCATCATATTAATGTTGATCTCCTCATGCGGCATATGAAATCGGATCCATTTGCGCTCACACATCGGCTCCATCATATTTTCCACTTCATTTAAAAATTCCGTAAACGAATACGGCTTGGGATGAAGATGGAACTTTCCGTTTTCGATCTTAGACATATCCACCAGATCATTCAAAAGTCCCATCAGAAATTCACTCGCGCCGCGTATCCGGTTTAAGCACTCTTCCATCCGCTCCGGATGTTCCGTCTCTTCAAGTCCTAACGCCGTTGCCCCCACGATCACGTTCATCGGTGTCTTGATCTCGTGACTGATGCGCGACAAAAACTCTGTTTTTACTTCTGCAACTTCCTCTTTCGCTGCATCCCTCTGCACCTGCATGCGCCGCAGACGCACCGTGTCAAACAAAAACAATCCCACAAGTGCCGCGATCAGTACTGCGATCAACATTGTCTGTTCCATAACAAAAACCCCCAGTGGTTTCTACTCTTCATAAATGACTGCCTGTTTTCCGGCAATCTTATAAGGATAATTTTACCATAGGGGTTTGGTGGGGTGCAACTGGATTAGGGGGAGAAATCACTTTAACTTTCTGTTGCAGATACACTTGTCAAATGTTTGAAATATGATTTATTTTCATTCTTTTCCAAGCACTCCCAGCACTTTGTGCAGCAGCCGGTACAACTCATCAGCATCTTCTTTCTCCAGACACACGCAGCAGCCCATTTTTTTTGGCACCAGAACGGCATCCTCTTTCAGCTTTTCGCCGAGTTCTGTGATCGTCACATTTAACACACGCTCATCCTCACTGTCCCTTGCGCGTACAAGATAGCCTTTCTGCTCAAGCTTTTTTAGGACAGGCGTGAGTGTGCCAGAATCCAGATATAAAAGTGCTCCCATATCTTTCACGCTGATCTGTCTGTGTTCCCAGAGCACCATCATCGCGATATACTGCGTGTATGTCAGGTCAAGCTCATCTAAAAAAGGCTTGTACTTGCGCACGATCTCTTTGGAACAGGCGTAAAGTGGAAAACACAACTGGTTTTCCAGTTTTAATGCATCATATTTATCTGGCATGATAATCCTCATTTCTACCGGTACACCGTTCTGCAATCCAGATTATTCCCAGACGATGTACCAGTTCACAGTCAGCTCTTTCTAATTCAGATGTTCCTCGATAAAGCTGCGCATTGCGTCTTTCGGCTGGAATCCAACCGTTCTTGCCACTTCCACGCCATCTTTTAACACGATGACTGCCGGGATGCTGACAATGCGGTACTCCTGTGCAAGTTCCATGTTTTCATCGGAATCTGCGTTGTAAAACTCTGCCTTGCCGGAGAGTTCCTCGGATAATTCTTCCATCACCGGTGCTAACATCTGGCACGGTCCGCACCATACTGCGGAAAAATCAACAACTGCTGCACCTTTTTTTGCCTCATTTAAATCGTTATTTGTAATTTTCTTTACCATAATATTTTCCTTTCCTGCGCAGTTCTTTGCGCATGACATACTGTTTTTTGTGATATATTTGCTGTAAAATACGTTCCGGTTTTAGTCCCACACATTTCTGTTCATGCGGGCTGCCGATTTACTGCTTCCCTGCCTCGCGTTTTTTCGCATCCAGATAAGCCACTGCGGATAATGCCGCAACATTGCCCTGTCCCGCCGCTTTAATATACTGGTACGGTGTTCCCGCAATATCGCCGCAGGCAAATAATCCCGCCACATTGGTTTCCATCTGCAGATTGACGGCGGCATGATTTTTTTCGGTCTTTAAGCCCGGAACGAGCTGTCCCGGAAAGACGGCTTCCCGTAAAATGAAAATGCCGTCCACCGGATACAGCTTTCCGTCAGTCTTTAACTGCTCCACTTTCATCGTGCCGGTAATCTCTGCCGGCTTTTCCGTACAGATTTCAATGTTACCGGAAAGCTCCGGCAATACAGCTTCTTTGCCCATTGGAAAGTATAACACTTTTCCCACAATTTCCGCTAAATACTGTGCTTCCTCAACGGATTCTTTAGTATATCCGATAACTGCGACCGTCTTTCCTTTAAAAAACTGTGCATCACACGTTGCACAATAGCTGACGCTGCGTCCCAAAAATTCATTTTCACCCGGAAACGGCTTATCCGCCGTCATGCCGCAGGCTAAAATCACGCTGTCTGCCCGGTACTGCTCCTGTCCTGCCTGAATGGCAAAGTAACTGCCCATTGCATAGACGGCATGAACTCTTTTTTTCGTAACCGCAATCTGCAATTCGTCCAAATGTCTTTTATATGCCTGTGCCAGCTCCTCTCCCGAAACGGCAGGCAGTCCCGGATAATTTAAAATCTGATGTGCTTTTGCCACCTTACTGCTCACCGGCTCAGCGCCGAACAAAAGTATCTCTTTATTTCTGATTTTTGCGGTAATAGCGGCAGAAATGCCCGCTGGTCCTGTACCGATAATCGCAATGTCCGCAGTCTTTATATCCTGTGCCACTTGTCATGCTCCTTTCACTTTTTTGCATTTTCCTTCAGTGCTTTTCAAATTTTTTCGCACCTCTGCACCATATTACTCTGTTAGTATACTGCAAAATATGTATGTCATACCCGTTCTTATCCGCAATCCACGGTAATTTTCGTATCCGATAAAAATCTGTTCTCTGTCCGTGTCCTCACATATTTGCACTTACCTTAATTATAAATGGAATACCACCGTTGCCACATTAAAGTATATCAGTATTGAACAGGTATCCACAATCGTTGTAATCAGCGGCGATGCCATAATTGCCGGGTCAAAATGCAGCTTCTTTGCAAGCAGTGGCAGAATACAGCCGATAAGCTTTGCAAAAATAACTGTAATAACCAGTGAAATTGAAATGACAACCGCCAGTGAAAAATTCCTATACATCAGCAGGATTCTAAGCCCGTTTGCCAGTGCCAGAATCACACCGACAATAATTGAAATCCGGAATTCCTTAAACATCACCTTAAAAATATCACGAAAGGTAATTTCTCCCAGTGCAATCCCACGGATAATCAGCGTGGAACTTTGTGAACCGCAGTTACCGCCTGTATCCATCAGCATTGGAATAAAGGATACTAAAATCGGCACTGCTGCAAACGCATTTTCATAGTGTGTGATAATCACGCCCGTTGCCGTAGCGGATAACATCAGCACCAAAAGCCACACAATTCTGTTTTTGGCATGTGTCAGCACCGGTGTTTCAAAGTAAGATTTTTCACTCGGATTGACTGCTGCCATGAGTGACATATCCTCTGTCGCTTCATCAACCACAACATCGAGTGCATCATCGACCGTGACGATTCCGACCATACATTCATCGGTATCCAGAACCGGAAGTGCCAGCAAATCATATTTTGAAAATAACTGTCCGACCTGCTCCTGGTCATCGCCCGTATGCACAAAAATAATCTCTGTCCGCATAAGTTCTTCAATCGTTTTGTCGTCATCTGCCACCATTAAGTCTTTGGCGGTCACAATGCCTACCAGTCTGCGCGCTTCCAGCACATAGCAGGTATAAATCGTTTCCTTGTGGATTCCTACTTCTTTAATATGTGCCATTGCCTGCTTTACGGTCATGGTGCGCTTGAGTGACACATATTCTGTTGTCATAATGCTGCCTGCGCTGTCCTGCGGATAATCCAGCAGAATATTAATCTGCGCACGCTTCTGCGGATTGATATTGGATAAAATCCTTGTTACGACATTTGCCGGTAAATCTTCCAGTAAATCCACGGTATCGTCCATAAACATATCGTCTATGATTTCTTTTAATTCCGTTTCCGTGAAAGCATTAATCAGACAGCTCTGTGTTACATTGCTCATATTGGCAAAAACTTCGGCTGCCTTTGCTTTCGGAATCAGACGGAATGCCTGTGCAAGTTCCTTTTCTTCAAATTCTGACAGCAGTGAGGCAATGTCTACTGCATTCATCACATTTAAAATGCTTCTGATTGCTTTGAATTCTCTTGCTGCCAGAAGTTCCATAAAAATGTTCTTCTCCATTTTCTATGCTCCCTTCTGTCGTCTCCGTATTGTGTAAATTTTCCGAATGATAACTGACGCCCGAATCCATTTGCCTCACCTCCTTTAATACTAAAAAAACTCCGTCTGACGACGGAGTTTGAAATTCAATCTTAATCTTTGCGCAGCCATTTCTTTATCTGGCGCTGTGCTTCCGTCGTCCAAGCTTTAGCATCACAGGGCATATTAGTTGCATTAGGTTATGCCTTAAACCGACATAGCCTGCTGACCAACGATTTGTGTCTCCACAAATTTGCGGCAGCAACCTTAGGAAAATCCAAATCCCTGTGGTAACCTCACCTACCGAAGTATTTCGTTTTTTTTCATTATAGACACAGAAAATAAAATCTGTCAACTGCTTTTTTCGTAAAAATCATACTTACCGTGTTTTTTCTTCGTCCATAAAATAAAGCCTTGCGCCGAAATCCGGGAAGTAACGCACTTCATCATTCAGTCCCGTTGCGCAGAATGCCTGCTTTAAGCGCACACCGCAGTACATCAGCGTATCGCCGAATACATGGTAGTCCTCCCGCTCACCGTTTATTTTAATCCATTTGGCGGCGAGGTGCTGTATCAGGGAATCCTGACGGATATGCACCGGCGATGCGGTGTTGACCAAATCCCCGAAATCCTTGATATTGTACTTTAACGCACGATTGTAAAAATGATACCGCTTTTCAGGGTCTAATCCCTTTGCATAAAAGCATGTATGCGGCGTGTTTGCCACCGCAAGTTTATTCATCAGCAATCCGACCGCTTCGGAAGTATCTTTTTTGACACAGCTCCACTCCATCAGACTGCCGCCGCCCGCCGACAGTACACTGCTGTCACGGATATCCCTGTCCGAAAAACTTCTGCCGCGGTAAAAAATCCCCCGCTGGAACAGCTCCCGCTTTTCTTTATACAAGGTAATCTGTGCTTTCACCGCCTCAAGTTCTTCTTTGGACATATCACAGAAATTACATTCATAACCCAAATTCCCGAAAGCCGCCACGGCAAAGCGTGTTTCAAGCGGCGTGCGGCGCAGTGTCTGGTGATTCGGGCTTGCTGAAACGTGTGAACTAAGCACGGACGGCGGATAGCCATAAGTGTAATTGTTTTGAATCTGCGCGCGGCTGACCGCATCTGTATTATCGCTTGCCCAGATTTGCGGAAAATAACACAAAATGCCGAGGTCAAAGCGGTTGCCACCTGCCGCACAGCCTTCAAATAAAATATCCGGAAAACGTTTTGTCAATACGTCCATGCAGTGATACAGCCCGCAGATATAGCGGTGTGCCGCTTCACCCTGTCTGTCCGGCGGCAGATACGGTGAATAATCATCACTGAAAATCCGGTTCATGTCCCATTTGACATAAGAAATATCCGCACCGGAAAAAACACGGCTCATTTCTTCAATGACAAATTCCTGCACCTGCGGATTGGCTAAATCTAAAATCCGCTGGTTTCTGCCCTCGGAATGATTCCTGCCGGGAACGGCATCTGCCCAGTCCGGGTGCTTTTCATACAAACGGCTGTTGACACTCACCATTTCCGGTTCTACCCAGATACCAAAATCCAGTCCAAGTGCTTTGATTTTCTGCGCAATTCCCAAAAGTCCGCCCGGCAGCTTCTTTTCATCGGCATACCAGTCCCCAAGGGAACTCTTATCGTCATTCCGGTTTCCAAACCAGCCGTCATCCATGACAAACAGTTCGATTCTTTTGCCGCCTTTGCAAGGCGTAGCAGTTTCCTTTCGTTAATGTCAAAATACGCCGCTTCCCAGCTGTTTAACAGCACCGGGCGCAGTTTCCGTTTCCATGTGCCGCGAACAACATGCTCCTGCACAAAATCATGCAGTTGGTGACTCATTTGATTATAACCTGATGCCGCATAGGTCAGCACCGCTTCCGGTGTTTCAAAAACTTCACCTGTGCCAACTGTAAAGCAGAAATTTTTCGGCTGGATACCGGAAACGATTCTTGTACGTCCTGCCTGTACCTCTACAGCTTCATAGTGACTGCCGCTGTAAATAAGATTTATTCCAAAACACTCTCCTGTGTCCTCGGTCGTTTCTTTTCTGCCAAGCATGATAAACGGATTGGAACGGCTCGATGACGTTCCCGTAAAGGATTCATTGACATATTTTCCGGTTTCAAGCACGGCTTCACTGCGGTTCATTTCCCGTGTCCATGCGCCGTGAAATGTTGAAAGCACATAGTCTGCCCGGTGTAAATCAAGCTGCATGCTCATCAGCCGCCTAAGCTTCACAGGCTGTTCTCCTTCATTTTTAAAAACAGCGCGCCTTGTAATCACATCGCAGTCTTCGTATACGTCATAATACAGTTCCAGCTTTGTTTTTCCTTCTTTGTCTGCCAGAACGACCTTGAGCTGTTCGGATTTGCCGTTTTCATCATATGCACCCGGAAGTGTCTGCAAGCCGCATTTTGTTTCGGAAATCTGTGCGCTCTCAAACAAAAAATCCGCCGTTGTACTGCCATCCGCATATTCTGTTTCAATAAACGGTTCACGGATATCGCCTTTTCCGTAAGATGACATTTCAAGACAGCAATCCTCCAATGAAAGATTTTCAAAACTGCTGTCATACGCAATCGTATTGCCCGGAAGAAATGCCCTTTTTTCCATCATTACGGTCTGCTGTGCATGAATCCGCCTTCCATAATACAAATGCTCCGGATGTCCGCTCTCCATGACACAAAATACATAAGACGTATGCCGTGTATGCAGTGCATACAGATTTTTTTCTATCGTAATCATATCAGAAATCCTTTCTTTATCATATATACCTTTTAAGCCCGCAGTGTATTGTTCATCTCCTCCATTTTACTCTCTGTCAGAATATATTTCTTGTGAAAATAAAACACAGCAAGTAACAGTCCTGCAATCGGAAGCACCGTCATTGTCATACGCAGTCCGACCAGCGAACCGCCTGCCTGTGCGGCTTCTCCCGCCACAACTGCCGGATCCTGACTTAAATGGCTCAGCGACAGGCACACGGATACAACCAGTGCCGCTACACCGGAAGCTAATTTTACAACAAATGTCTGCATAGAAAAAATCACGCTCTCGTCCCTGCGCTTATTTTTTAATTCACCATAATCCACGGTATTGGCAAGGAAAATGGTTGTAAGCACCAGTAACATGCCGTTTGCCGCAAAGATGAAAAATGCCGGAATAAACAGTATAAATACATTGGACATTGTTGTAAATACAAGCACCAGCAGCACTAAATATCCTGCTATCGCCATGGCAAAGCTCACGTAAAAAATGCGGATTGTATTTAAAAATTTACGCAGTAACGGAAACAGAATCATCATCGACAATATCTGTATTGCACCGCCAAAGGTGTTAAACAGCGTATAGCCGTTGTACCAGTCCGCACCGCCGAAATCATATTTAAAAAAGTAAATCACCAGATTGGACGTAATGTATACCGATGTATTAATCAGCACAATGGTAATAACAACCGTCATTGCCTGGTCATTTTGCAGTAA
>ENA-OPBE01003087-OPBE01003087.1-human-gut-metagenome-genome-assembly--contig:-NODE-3087-length-11485-cov-2.352493_pt1 | contig 11485 bp, 10 predicted proteins | sample MGYA00241066_ERZ501448 | MGnify/ENA primary metagenome ERZ501448 (study PRJEB25962, sample SAMEA2042585) | human gut metagenome | biome: human gut; feature: human-associated habitat; material: faeces...
ATTCAGTCCGGAACTGCGTCCGGTTCTGAAGAAGGCTGGCTTCCTCACTCGTGACCCGAGAATGAAGGAACGTAAGAAGTACGGTCTGAAGGCTGCACGTCGTGCACCGCAGTTCTCAAAGAGATAATTTTATCCCGTTTGGGAGTGCTGAAAATCACCTGTTTTGCGTCGTTTTTGTCGTTTCGATTTTGCCTAAAATAGGGTGTTATTTAGGCGGTAACTAACACGTAACTAACAGGTAACTAACAAAAAAAGAAAGGCATTCACCCTCTGTGGTGAGTGCTTTTTTGGTTTATACGAGTATTTACAGCATATCTGCTCATAATATTATATAGCGGTATTTTTTGATGCAGCATGATATGTTGTATGATTCGCTTTTTAGTAAGAAGAGGAGGAGTGATTGTATGGATTTCAAGTTGAAGGATCTCGGTAAAATCAAAAAAGCGGATATAAAACTTGATGGGATCACTGTCATTTGCGGTGACAATAACACTGGTAAGAGTACGATTGGCAAGTCGCTTTTTTCCTTTTATAATGCTCTATATGATTATAAGACAAAAATCAGTATGCAGAAAGATTCAAGGTTTAAGAATTTTATCTTGTCGAATATAAACTCCATGGATGTGCCGGTTAGACTCCTTGACAATGATAGCACAATGTCCTTTATCACTTCTCAGGCTGAAGATTTTTCTGTTGAAGATGTAAAAAAATATCTTGAGGAAAATTACCCCATAAAAGTTACAAAGAACAAGGTAGCTTCTCTGGTTGAATACTTAAACCTACCGGAAAAAGATATTTTGAACGAATATGTATTCCGCTACTTTAATCTTGTTATGAATGGGCAGATCAAGAATTTGAATTCAACAGGCAAAAGTTCTGTTACTGCAGAAATAAAGGGAAAAAGCGATACAATTCTATTAAATAAAAAATCCTGCTCCTGTGAGTTAGATGAACCCATTGAGCATTCTGCATACTATATCAATAACCCATTTGTACTGGATTGGCTTAACCTAACGAATGTATCATGGTTCTTATCTGCCCTAAATCCTATGGACAGAAATGTGATTAGTGCAATAATAAAAGCACAGGCAGACATAAATGAAGACTCAATGTCCAACATTCTTGAAACCGTTATAAACAAAAAAGAACTCGATGAGATCAGAAAGGTTTTGAAAAGAGCCTATGCCGGTGATACTGTAATCAGTCATGGTAAGTATTATTACAGTGAAAATGGTGTGGATTTCGACTTCAGAAACATTTCAGCTGGTCTTAAATCTTTTGCTCTCATCGAAAGAATGCTTGAAACAGGTGTACTGAAGAAAAAAGATATTCTTATTCTTGACGAGCCTGAAATCCATCTCCATTCTGAATGGCAAATTATCTACGCCGAACTTATTGTTGCTCTTCAAAAATATTTTGATTTGACCATTCTCATTGTCACACACAGTTTCCAGTTCCTCGAATCCTTGAATTTCTTCATGAAAAAGTACGTGATTTCTGAAAAAGGAAATTATTATATCCCAAAGCAAACCGAAAAAGGAGTCATTATTGAAGACAATGACAGTAATCTGAGTGATATGAGAAAAAGTCTAAAAAGTGGAATGTTTACTTTAGCTGATATGCAGCTCGACGAACTTAGCAGTGGTGATTCTGATGAAGAAGATGACGAATGACTATTTTCTAAAGTTTTGTGACATCGTGGAACGCTCCATGCCCGATCCTTCCCAATTTGACAATTGTCGTAAGGATATGATAGACGCTTCTTTTGATGATCGCAACGAGGTGTTTGTATATACTGATACTTCTCATAATATGGAAGTCTTAAAACTTGATGAATATACGAAAGAGTTTGAAAAAAGACGGCGCAATGAAATCCCAAATCTAAAAGAACATCAACCAAGTGCTGTTGATGCCGTTTGCGTCAGCAAAGACAATGAGTGGTTCTTAATAGAATTCAAAAATGAACCTATAAAGAATATTTTGAAGTCTACTCCCAAGAAGATGTTAAGCTCTGTTTGGCTAATCGCTTATTTGTATTCCACCTTATCTGAGCAGATATCAGATGAAAAAGACATCTTGAAATTTGCAAGAGAAAACATAACGTTTATCACCGTTGTAAGCTCTGAAAAGAATGAAAACCTTGAAGAGACTATCGGTGCAACATGGGAAAAAGACGGTCCATTTTATACTCCACTGAAATTTATGAAGTATAAAGGGTATTATTTTAAGGATGTGTACGTGTTAACCGAAAAAGGACTGAGATTTTTTATAGAGAGCTTTGAATAACAACTACATTACAAAAAAAGCTGAGACCGAAGTCCCAGCTTTTTCTTATATCTTATTGATCGCCTCCAAAAGCTCTTCCACATTTACGTGTGTATAGACCTTTTCAGTAACCGACATTGCGCCTGAATGTCCTACAATCTTCTTTATCAGTGTAGGATTGACATTCTTTGCTGCCATCATAGAAATACAAGTATGACGTGTATCGTGGGGCTTGTGCGTGCATCCGATGCGTTTCATGATAGGAGTCCAATAGGAATCATAGTAGTTACGATATGTAAAGTGACCTCCATCGGGTGTGTGCAGCAAATACTCACAGCCCTCTTCATACCACTTTTGGAATATGGGATAGGTCTTGTCATGTATCGGAACCATTCTGATGCCACTACTGGTCTTGCTACGCACAACGTTGAAACAATGCTCGTCTATATGAACATCCTCACGTTTCAAGTCGAGCAGTTCTGACACACGCACACCGCTGTAGATCAGCATCAGTACGATCTGCGCATAGATATCGTCCTTCTGCATCCAAAGAGCCTGGATCTCGCCTTCTGTGAACGGCGTGCGATCCATTTTGTTTGGATTCTTGTTCTTGAATTTCTGGATATTCACGTACTGTGAATAGTCCTTGCTGCAAAGCTCGTACTTCATGGCATAGTCGTACATCTGGTTCAGCAGCACCTTCAATTTACGAAGTGTGGGATAATTCTTTCCGCAGGTGTCTACAACGCTCTGCAGATCCATCAGTTTCAGATCCTTGAACACTCGGTTATGCAGCGGCTGACAAGCCTTATAGGATGCCTGATAGCCCTTTACATTCGATTCCGAGATCGTCGGAAATTTCTCAGATGCCCATTTGTCGAACACCTCAGAAAAAGTGATCTTTGATACCGCAATGTCATATGGATTTTTGTTGTACTCCATAAGCATCTCAAGACCTTTTGCTCTTGTCGGAGCATAACCGATGGTAACGCAGACTTGTTTGCACTTGCCGGTTTCCACATCGATCTCCCAACCGACTGTTTTGCGTACGATGTACGGATTACGTCTTTTGCCGGACAGCTTATAAACTGTACCAACGCCGTTTCCCAGTTTCATTGGCATCATCTCCCTTCTTTGCCTTAAACAACTTTATACTACGTCGTTATTGCTCATATCCTTAAAATAGCCGGTCTCCTCCCATACCTTTTTGTCTGGGCAGAAGTAATTGTATTCGCTGGATCCTTCTTGTTTGAGGGCATATCCAAATTGAAGGATACGTTTCTGAATGCCAATGCGTATAAACTGCTGGCTCTTGCCGGTTGCTTTTGCGATTTCGGTAATAGGGACGTTTCGTCCAGTAAATTTAGGTGTTTCCATGTTAAATTCCTCCTTTTAGGATATAGCCAGATTATTCTGTCATGACTATAGTATACAACTGAAATAATAGCGCCTGTCAATAGAAAAATCATTCTCCTCTATTGACAAGTGCTTATAGGTAATGGTATAATTAGACAGAGGCTATGTTGAAAACTTCAACTTTTGCCTTTATTTCGTACGCAATTCCTGCTGCCTTCAGTATGTCATTAACCGTACTGATTTGAATGTTGCTGGTGAGCTGTTTGCCATCATTGTAAACCTTGGTGCTGTTGCAGGCAACCTTCAGCTTTGCTTTGAGGCTGTCAAGGCACTCGGCGTTCTTCTCAGAGTTCTTGTATGTATCAAAAGCCTCCGCAGCCTTTGTCTTGAAGTCAAGGATTCTGTCATAGTACAGGAACATATCGTCTGAGATGACTGGCTTTTTACCATAGAGTTCAAGGACAGCCTGGGCAAAGGCATGAGGCTTTTCGGGGTCTTTTCGCAAGCCTCTGAGAAAGTCGATCTGATACGCAAGTGCCTTTTCTGCCATTGTATTTACAACAGGGTGCTTTACTTTGCTGTCGTAATATACGAGTGCAGGATAATTCGCTGCATACTCCAATGCCAGATCTGGATCTGCTTTGACCTCTTTGACCATTCTCATTTGCTGCTCTGCACTTGCGATCGCATTGCCGATGTCGGTCATAGAGTAGTCAGGAATAAGAACCGTGATCTCTCTGGGATTCTTGCGGTTGACTCTCGCTCTGCCAATCACCTGCTTTAGTGTGATTGGATCCAGTGTTTCGACAACAATCAGATTCAATTCATCGTCGTGCAAGGACACTCCGTTCTCAGCCACCTTGGTGGTGATCAGGTTTCGATCTGAAAATCTCTCATTTTGAGCGATCTCTGCAATTTCTGCACGTTTGTCTTCATCTGAGTAGATGTGCTGGGTATTGCCTAACACTTCTTGAAGCACTTTTCCCTTGCTGATGTCATTTACATAGATCAGGCTTTTGGTGCCCTGCTCATTTTCTCGTTTGATATAATCAGCAAGTTCCTTTGTGTCGTCTGGGGTGTATAGCTTGAAGTTGATATAGTTCCAATTGCTTTCCATCGAGTAAACCATCTTCAATCTTGTTTTGTATGAAGCATACGCATGGAAAACAGATTTTACATTGGTATCCCAGTCCATTGCAAAAAGCGCCTGCTCTTGTCCTGATTCACATTCTATTTCCGCTATCACAGGAGTAACTGCATCTGGTGTTGCCGTGAGGTAAATTCTAGCGGTATTGTCACGATTTGCTTTCAGATACCGAATAATTTTCTCTGCGTACACTGAGAAATTAGCATCTTCCAGCAGACAATGGACTTCGTCAAGTATGAGGAGGTGTTTTTTGCCTTTATACTTATACGTTGTCTCAGCAAGTTCTTGATAGGTAATGGCGATGATGTTCTCTCCCAATGAAATGCTGTCAAGCAACTCTGCAGGAACATCGAGTCCTTTCGATGCCTTGATATAGTCCTTTTTGAACTGACAAAGCGTCATCTTTCTGTTGGTCACATAGATGACCGGCATTGAAGTGTGCTTGATCATCTTGATTACTGCGCTTGTCTTGCCAGAACCAGTTGGAGAGGCGATAAGCATTGACTCTCCCAAGCTTGGAATATCGTTCGAGTCAATGATCTGACTGATATACTGCTTTGAGGTGCCAACTTTATAATCGCCAATCAAACATAAGAACCGAAGAGCAACGCTCGGTTGCTCCTCTACTACTTTCAGCATTCTTTCTTCAAGTTCATCTTTTTCATACTTAGGATTGAACGGCATGATATACACACCGTCGGACTCCGTTGAAGATGCTTTTGATTTCAAGTCTTTAATCGTTATCATAACATTTTACTCCTTTCGGTTTAGGGATTAGAAATGGCTATGCCCTCATATCCGTTTCCCTGATGCTTTTTGACTTTTTTTACAACGTATCCATTCGAGAGAAGGTAATTGTTTAATGCCTGTGAAAAGCCCGTCACATCTTTGAATACATCACAGTTAAAGTCGAGACAATTCTGGAAAACATCGTACAAGTCTTTTGTCAGCACGAAATTACCGGGCATAGATCTCACATGACACTGCACAAAACGTTCTATGTTGTGATATTGCGCATTGATCGGCGTGAATTGCAGAGCGTAGTCATCCAGCCCGGCATCGTCACCGGCAAAGTGATAGCCATTTGCTTTCAGTCTGAAAAACGCATTCAAAGCCTCTGTTGTGACTGCATTCAATTCAGACCCCAGTATCTCTGACACAATGTTCGGATTTTGCTGACTTTTCGGGATCTTCACATCAAATGGCAGTGTGCAGATTCTGCGAACAATGGCGCTGTCACTGCTGCTGTACGCCATACCAATATTGTGATTACTTGCGATAATGACCTTACAAGTAGACGTAAAGCTGACCTGATTCGAATTTTTCTTGTCAACCGTAAGCCGGTCATGTCCAGAGATGCTCTTTAGCTTAGCCAGCTGATCTGTATTGAGTTCCAAGGCGCCTTCATCAGAGCTAACGTTGATCCGTGCCTCCTGAATCTCTGACATTGCAAAATTGCCGCCAAGCAGATTTTTTTCATGGATAAGCCTTTGACTGCAGAAGAACTTAGCAAACTGCGTATCAGGTGGATAAAGGTAGATTTACCGTTATCTCCAGATGCACCAGGGAAAACAAAAAAGCGTTTCGCATGAGCGTCACTGCTGATGCAGTAGCCAATGATCTGGTATGCTCTCTCTTCAAGCATCTTATCTCCAGCAAACAGAATTGACATGAAACGGTCCATGTTAGGATGATACTGCGGGCCAGATCCCAGATACGCCCCGGTAAGCTGAATGGTCGGAAAGTAATCAGAAACAATATCAAACAATCCTGTGCGGTTATTCAGAAAGCCGTTCGAACAATAGGTATAGCGTTCGTCATTTGGCTCTCCTTGGTACAGATCAGCTCGCATTTCCAACTCATTTGTAATACTGCAAATGGCAGGCTGTGTGAACTCATAGCCAAGCGCTGTAACATCAGAATACACTCTGCATATGAATTCCTTCTTATTGTAAGGAACATATACATTGTTCTCCTTCATGTAAAAGTGGTTTTGGTACCGCCATAAAGGCTTTTGCTGATTGAGTATGTTTACCACCAGATAAAATATCTCACTAGCATTTGCACAATTCAGTCTCTGGACTTTTGGCTCAGTCACAGCGTTTTGCAGTTCTTGAGGAACGACAGGTGGAGTTCCTGCCACTTCTGAATACGCTGCACCTGCTCTTCCAAAAATTTCAGGACTTTTTGCCATCTCTTCAAGTGTGATTGGTACAAACAATCCGTTTCCACCCTGCACAGGGGGTAAATGAGAATTTGTTTCATTCATCTTGATTTCCTCCTTTATTCAATTTTAAAGATGCCAGCTGCTTGAGCTGTAAGTGTATTATAACAGAACTCAATTATTCTTGCAACACTTTTACACAAACAATGATAAATCTCTGGTTTCTTATTGTGCATTTTGTACAATGAGAATCACTTTTTTATCTAAACCATAAAAATATACGGTTAGAAAGGATTAAACATGAGACAATTTGATGTAGTTAATACAATCGTTGATATTGTATTTTCAGGTAAAACGACAGGTAACTATGTAGAATCTCAAACAGAAACGACACTTGACTGCAAACCGAAAATTTATATTGTTCATGGAGGTACACTACGTGATCACCTAAAAAATAAAAAGGAGACAGCAAGATTAACCGCAAGAGTAGTAAATGCAATACTGTGCCGTGTAAAATTTTACCTCTACCCTGACTTACAAACTATTGACCCAGGTGAAACTAAAAAATCACCTGAAAAGTTACCCATTGAACCACATGACTTTGCAAATAGATGCGTAGCCGCTTTGATGACTTTATTTGATTATAATCTGTCAATGCTGAAAGTAAAAAAAGATGACAAAAACGCTGGTGAAAAGATAGATAAAATATATGATATAATCGAAAAATTGCTGCACATATTCGAAGGTGAAAGTGAAATAGGAGATGCAATTGTAAATAAAGTCTTTATGAAAATAATTATATCTTCTGTTGATAATATAACAAATAACACCTTACTAATTTACTATTTTGATTTTATCTGGGAATTCAACAGATATACAGCCAAATTATTTCAATATTATAATGAACTAAAATGTCAAAATTCTTACTTTTCAAAAGAAGATGTAGAAATTAGTGAAACAACAGAGAAATACGCAGAAGAAAGTTGCGAAAACTTGCGTAAAATTGTAGAATTATTAGATCATGCAGAACAAGTAGACCTCGTACATGAAAGAGAAGACTTAATAAATAAAAATTACATATCATCTGATGATATTGTTACAGATATATATGACGCTATAAACATTCGTATTAAAAAAGGCTCCCAAACTTTCTCTGATAATCTTAAAATGACTATGGCAGATCTAATTGCCGCAAATATAATCTATAAGTGGAGATATAGGAAGACAGTAAAATGTAACAATGACAATAAGACAAAATATGAGCTTCTCGTCAAGACCCTTGAAATGGTTTCTAAGACAATTGAAAAAACGCATGAGTTCCAAGAGTATTCTGCTATTCACCTCGACTTATTCACTGATTTTTTTGAAAATTTAAAATCATGTATAGATTACCTAGAATTTTATTCAGCCGTCTTACATCAGTTTGGTTTGTGTGTTTTAAATGAAAATACACGTCTCGATATAAATAAACAGTATGTAACCATGCTTACTAAAGATGAACTTGATGAAATTGATAAAAAAAGGCAAAAAATTTATTTGCTTTGTAAAAAAATAGGAGTAGAGATTTCCCCTTTCCACACGGAATCAGAGAAAGATCTCTGATTCCACCAAGCAAGCCTGCGGTTCTTTGAACCTTGCTTGCTTTCAACACGGGAATTGTTTCCGATCTCATTGAAATTATTTTTTGTAAAAGTACTTTTTCATTCGGCTTATATATAGAGAAAGCAGAAAATATAGTATTTGAAAATAAAATTTAGGGTATGATGGTATAACTGTTCCAGGTTCCAAGTCTTAATCAAGTTTGATCGTAGAATTGGGACAGGATATAGTAATAAGACAGTCTGCAAGAGGAAAACCTGTTTTGTCTTCAAACGCAAAGAACACCTGGAACGTGGAACGAAAATATAATGTATCCCACTCAATTGTATTATGGCAGGTTTATCATCGCAGCCAATTCTTTCTGTAGAGGAATTGACAAGGCTTGCAAAGCCGCAGTCAAGGGCGTGGTGAGGTTTAAGGGGAGGGCAGACGCCAAGCCCTCCCCTTATCATCAAATAATCTTTTGAAAAAATAATTGTCAGAGGTACACAAGGAGCCTCTGACAATAAATGTTACACCAGATCATTTTATTGATGTTGCTTTAGCCGATAGTAGGATGAACGGGAGATGTGCAGTTGACCAATGGCTTGGGACACGGTGATTTGCTTTGCCTCAACAGCCTGCATCACGATTTCCCAGTTTTCGGGCAGTTCCAGCGTTGGCCGCCCAAACTTGATGTCTTTCTTTTTCGCCGCATCAATCCCCTCACGCTGTCTGCGTCTGATTTTTAGGCGTTCATTCTCTGCAATACTTCCAAGCACCTCAATCAGAATTGCATTGATCATATCCATGACCCACATCTGCTCCGGCGGAAAATCGGTCAATGTAGTGGGAATGTCGAGGATTTTGACATGAATGCCGTTGCACTTGAAAAACTCCAGCTCCTGCTTGATATCAGACTTACTTCTGCTGAGTCTGTCCAGTTCCTTAATCACCAACGTATCGCCGCTCCTGAGAATCTGCTTTTTCAGATATTGGTAACCCTCACGTTCGGTATCTTTGCCGGAACATTTGTCCACAATGATATTATCTCTGCTGACACCATAATTTGTGAGAGCCTCGATCTGCCTGTCCTCATGCTGTTCCCTGCTGGAAACACGGGCATAGCCGAATGTTCTGTTGTCCATAAAAACACCTCCAATTGTCTCAAAAAGTCCTGCCACTTTTGGAACGTCTCAAAAGTCAAAAACGGACCTTTTGGCACAGGTTTTTGAGAAAAAAGGAACCGTCCCAGAAAGTACACTTTTTGGAACGGTTCTTCTTGTAATTACTGCTGTGCAAAAATCTCTTCACTTTGAATGGCGTTGATCGTCTCCAAAAGCAAGTTGCTGTCACACAGCATCTCTTCGATCTCATCAGTGGAATAGCCATAGTCCAACAGCAGGAGGACATCCTCTTCTGTCACGCCATAGCAACTGCACATCTCCAACAGCAATTCCTCCTGTTGTGTGTAATACTCTTCTTCCAACTCGTCATACCAATCAGTCCACTTGCCGAACCGGAAACTTTCCTGTACCTCAAAGGTAGAGCCGCTTAAAAACCCATAGCGGTCAATCTTCAAGATCGTGCCTTCATCTACATTCAACACTTCAAACGGATACTTGTGGAAACCAGTCTTCTGCAATGCCTTTTTCAAAATGCTTTCCGTCGAGGCATAAACGTAAAGCCCCAGCTCTGCAAAGTGGAGCAGGCACATGGGATTGCTGCCCTTGACGATGTAGAGCGTGTTGTTTTCGTCCAGAGCGGTAAAGCAGAAACTGCCCTGCACAGATTCCGCCATGCTCTTGAGCGAGTCAAAGTTTAGTTTTCCTTGCTTTTCCAATAACTGCACTGCAACATAACTGTCAGTTTCGATCTGCGTTTGCGGCAGATGCTTTTCCACACGCAGTTCCTTATCATTGTACAATACGCCATTATGGGCAAAGGCAAAGTCCACATCGGCATGACCATAGAAAGGGTGATTGTTGTAGTTGAACTTCTCGTTGCCCTGTGTGGTCATGCGAGTATGTCCCATGACTGCCCTTGTGCCGTTGGGGGCGTTAAAGTGAATCTTGTGGGCAGGTTTCGGTCTCTTGTAGATGGTGACTTTACCGCTTTTCACATAGGCAATACCAGACGCATCTGTCCCTCGTTCTTCCGCCGCATTCGCTAGAGCCTGTGTCAGCTTTTTCAACAGCTTGTCCGAAACAATACCCTTATAGTCCAGCCAACCAAATAATGCACACATCTTACATTTCCTCCTCTGCACAAACTTCTTCATTTACATATAGCTGTCGCTCTTTCAGGTACTGAATGAGTTCAGGCTCTGTGATGTCTGCCACAAAATCTGACCACGATAACTTCGCAATGGAATCATCGGTGTTGTACATAGCGGCATCACAAATTCGATTGACCAGCTGAATGGTGGCAATGAACGTGTTGTACTTCAAAGTGCCACGGAACAAACGAAATTCCACGGTGTGGTAATTGCAAAGGTTCACAGCGGCATATCGACCATTTCCACCCTTTTTCGCCTTGTCCATAATTGCTTTCGGGGTATGCTCATAGCCGTATCTTGCCGCCCAGCGGTTCATGGCGTATTCCGAACGACGACTGAATTTCAAGAGTTCATTCCAGTGATGCTCCACAAAATACAGGATTCTGGAGATCACCTCGTCTTGCCCCTCTTGGCTATCGGAAAAAGCGTTGCGGTTTACATGGAGATGCAGACCGCAGGTTGAAGTCTGATGCGAACGGTAGCCTTGACGAACGGCACGGTGCATAATATCTTCCCATGGAAACTCGTTGATGTGATAGTCCATGGTGCAAGGGTGGGAAACCAGTTCCATGCCATCGTCCAGCGAGCCGTCTGTTTTGATGTAGAGCAGGTCTGCATGGGCGTTTGCAATGTCCAGCAGTTCTTCCGCAAAGTCATCATCTCTGCCTGCTCCGTCAATTTCCAGTTCGATGCCAAA
>ENA-OPBE01003089-OPBE01003089.1-human-gut-metagenome-genome-assembly--contig:-NODE-3089-length-11481-cov-2.220900_pt1 | contig 11481 bp, 10 predicted proteins | sample MGYA00241066_ERZ501448 | MGnify/ENA primary metagenome ERZ501448 (study PRJEB25962, sample SAMEA2042585) | human gut metagenome | biome: human gut; feature: human-associated habitat; material: faeces...
TATCTGCAGAGCAGCTTCACATTAAACGAAAACTGTCAAAGAAACAGCAGGAGTTAAGAGAAAAAATTTTTATTGATCTGCAGGCAAAGCTGGAAATTTTTCGTAAGAGCAGTGATTATCCACAGTGGCTTAAGGAAAAGATAAAAGAAGCACAAAACATTGCAGATTCAGATGAGATTCAGATTTATTTATCAAAAATAGATGAAAATTTAAAAGAAAGTATAGAGGCAGAAACAGGGATTTCCATTCAACTTTCAGAAGAACCGTTTATGGGAGGAATGAGAGCAGTGATTCCTGCGAAGAATATACTGATTGACCAGACATTTTTAACAATGTTTGAAAGTGAAAAAGAAGAATTTAATTTTGACGGAGGGCTGCTAAATGAGTAGAACAGGAATCATATATGGAATTAATGGCCCCGTCATTTACCTGAAAGGAAATACCGGATTTAAGATGTCCGAAATGGTTTATGTGGGAGAAGAACATCTGGTAGGAGAGGTCATTGCGCTGACAAAAGATACAACGACTGTTCAGGTCTTTGAGGAGACAAGTGGATTAAAACCCGGAGAAACGGTAACTGCAACCGGAGATGCTATTTCAGTCACATTAGGACCTGGAATTTTAGACAATATTTTTGATGGTATTCAGCGCCCGCTTTCTGTTATTGCAGAACAGTCCGGAAAATATATTTCCAGAGGGATGCAGGTCGATTCGTTGGATACAGAGAAAAAATGGAATGTAAAATTTCTGGTAAAAGAGGGTGATGAAGTCCACGGAGGAACCATTTTTGCACAGACACAGGAGACGGCTTCGATTATGCATAAGTCCATGGTACCTCCGAAAGTAGAAGGAAAGATTAAGAAAATCCTTCCGAATGGGACATATAACGTAAGCGAAATCCTTGCGGTAGTAGAACAGGCAGACGGAAGCGAATATCCATTGAAGCTTGCCCAGAAATGGCCGATTCGTATTCCGAGACCGACAAGCAAACGATATCCGGCAACGGTTCCGCTTGTCACCGGACAGCGAATTTTGGATACGTTGTTTCCGATAGCAAAAGGCGGAACAGCGGCAGTACCTGGAGGATTTGGAACAGGAAAGACAATGACCCAGCATCAGATTGCAAAGTGGTCCGATGCAGACATTATTGTATATATTGGATGTGGAGAACGTGGAAATGAAATGACTCAGGTTTTGGAGGATTTCTCAAAACTGCATGACCCAAAAACGGGAAATGCACTGATGGCACGTACCACCCTGATTGCGAACACTTCCAACATGCCGGTTGCAGCACGTGAAGCTTCTATTTATACCGGAATCACACTTGCTGAATATTACCGTGATATGGGATACGATGTGGCAATCATGGCAGATTCCACTTCAAGATGGGCAGAGGCACTTCGAGAACTGTCCGGACGACTGGAAGAAATGCCTGCTGAGGAAGGTTTCCCTGCTTATCTGGCATCAAGACTGTCTGCATTCTATGAAAGAGCCGGTATGATGCAGAACTTAAATGGAACAGAAGGTTCGGTATCAATTATCGGAGCGGTTTCTCCTCAGGGCGGTGACTTCTCTGAACCGGTTACACAAAATACAAAACGATTTGTGCGCTGTTTCTGGGGGCTGGATAAATCCCTTGCCTATGCAAGACACTTTCCGGCAATTCACTGGCTGACCAGTTACAGTGAGTATTTAAATGATTTGGCACACTGGTATGGAGAACATGTTTCACCCAAATTTGTGGATGACAGAAATAAATTAATGGCAATTTTGAATCAGGAAAGCAGTCTGATGGAAATTGTAAAATTGATTGGTAGTGATGTACTTCCGGACGACCAGAAGCTGACCCTTGAGATTGCAAGAGTGATTCGTCTTGGATTTTTGCAGCAGAATGCATTTCATCCGGATGATACTTGTGTTTCTCTGGAAAAGCAGTTTAAGATGATGGAAATTATTTTGTATTTGAATCAAAAATGCAGAAGTCTGATTGCAATGGGGATGCCGATGTCTGTACTTCGTCGGGAAAACATTTTTGAAAAAGTAATCTCTATTAAATATGATGTACCAAACGATAAGTTAGAGATGATGGACGATTATCGAAAAGCAGTAGATGATTTTTATGATACAGTTATGGAAAAGAATGGATAAGGAGGGAACGGCATGGCAATCGAATATCTTGGCTTAAGTGAAATCAACGGCCCTCTGGTTGTGCTCGAAGGGGTGCAGGATGCAGCTTTTGATGAAATTGTAGAATTTAAAGTAGATGACGGCACAAAAAAAATCGGGCGTATTGTAGAAATTTATGAGGATAAAGCTGTCATTCAGGTATTTGAAGGAACAGAAAACATGTCTCTTTTAAATACCCATACAAAATTGACCGGACATCCGATGGAAGTAGAATTATCTCCGGACATCCTTGGGCGAACTTTTAATGGAATCGGAAAACCAATTGACGACCTTGGTCCGGTGATTCCGGAAATGAAATTAAATATTAATGGTCTGCCGTTAAATCCGGTCAAACGAGAGTATCCGAGAAACTTCATTCAGACAGGTATCTCTGCGATTGATGGTTTGACAACCCTGATTCGTGGACAGAAACTTCCGATTTTCTCAGGAAACGGACTTCCACATGATCAGCTTGCAGCACAGATTGTAAAACAGGCTTCTCTTGGTGGGGACAGTGATGAGAAATTTGCGATTGTATTTGCGGCAATGGGCGTAAAATATGATGTAGCAGAATTTTTCCGCAGAACTTTTGAGGAGAGCGGTGTTGCGGACCACGTAGTCATGTATCTGAATCTGGCAAATGACCCTGTAGTAGAGCGATTGATTACACCAAAGGTTGCACTTACTGCGGCAGAATATCTGGCATTTGAGAAAGGCATGCACATTCTGGTCATTCTTACTGATATTACTTCTTTTGCGGAAGCGATGCGAGAGGTTTCTTCTTCAAAAGGAGAGATTCCATCAAGAAAAGGTTATCCGGGTTATTTGTACAGTGAACTGGCAACCCTTTATGAACGTGCAGGAATTGTAAGAGGTGGAACAGGTTCGGTTACACAGATTCCGATTCTTACAATGCCAAATGATGATATTACGCATCCAATCCCTGACTTAACCGGGTATATTACAGAAGGTCAGATTGTACTCGAGCGTCAGCTTCATGGGCAGGCAATTTATCCGCCGATTAATGTCCTTCCATCCCTGTCTCGTCTGATGAAGGATGGTATCGGTGAAGGTTATACGAGAGAAGACCATCAGGATGTAGCAAACCAGCTGTTTTCCTGTTATGCAAAAGTAGGAGATGCCAGAGCACTTGCATCTGTTATTGGTGAAGATGAACTTTCACCGCTCGATAAAAAATATCTGGAATTTGGAAATGCATTTGAACAACAGTTTGTCGGTCAGGGACCGGATGAAAACAGAAGTATTCAGGAAACCCTGGATCTCGGATGGAAACTGCTTGGAATGATTCCAAGAGATGAGCTCGACCGTATTGACACGAAGATACTGGATAAATACTATCATCCGGAAGAGAATGCATAAAGAAGAGGTGATGTTATGGATCCGAATACCTTTCCAACCAAAGGAAATCTGATACTGGCAAAAAATTCTCTCGCTTTATCCAAACAGGGCTTTGATTTGATGGACAAAAAAAGAAATATTTTAATTAAAGAACTGATGGAGTTAGTAGACCAGGCAAAAGATATCCAGTCACAGATTGATGTCACATTTCGTACGGCTTATTCGGCACTTCAGAGAGCAAATTTGGATATTGGAATCAGCTATGTACAGGAAATTTCAAGAACTGTTCCGGTGGAAGATTCGATTCAGATTAAGACCCGAAGTGTTATGGGAACAGAGATTCCATTAGTTCAGGCGAATGAATCATCTAATGCGCCAACTTATGCTTATTATGGAACAAAGGCTTCTCTTGATGAAGCAAAGGCAGCGTTTGAAAAAGTAAAACAGCTGACGATTCGTCTTTCAGCGGTGGAAAATGCAGCCTATCGTCTGGCAATTAATATTAAGAAAACCCAGAAAAGAGCCAATGCGCTGAAGAATATTACAATTCCGAAATATGAAGAATTGACTAAATCCATCAGCAATGCACTCGAAGAAAAAGAGAGAGAAGAATTTACAAGGTTAAAAGTAATTAAACGAATGCAGGGAAAATAAAAAACATAGTTTTTATAGAAAAGAAGTTGTTAAAAGAGAGAATTTTAACAACTTCTTTTTTTACAAAAATTTAACATGAGACAGATTTTATATTTTACTTTGCTTTTTTATACTGAGACTCGTAAATGAGAGCAATACTAAAAAAGATAAAAATCATAAAGCAAGGAGAATTCAATTATGAAGAAAAAAGTAGCAGCATTATTAATTACAGGAATTATGGCAGTGGCAATGACAGCATGTGGAAGCAGTAATTCAGGAACAGACAACAGTGGAAGTACAGATGGAACTGCAAAAACAGAGAGCAGTGCCGATGCAGACAGTGACTGGGATAATACAAGAGACATCACAGTTGTATCAAGAGAAGATGGTTCTGGTACAAGAGGGGCTTTCGTAGAATTATTCGGAATTGAAGAAGAAGTAAACGGAGAAAAAGTAGATATGACAACAGAAGAAGCAAATATCACAAACAGTACTTCTGTTATGATGTCTACCGTGGCACAGGATGAATACGCAATTGGTTATATCTCACTTGGTTCTTTAGATGATTCCGTAAAAGCTGTTAAGATTGATGGAAGCGAAGCAACAGCAGAAAACATCAAAAATGGAAGTTATAAAATTTCCAGACCGTTTAACATTGCAACAAAAGAGGATTTAAGTGACGCAGCACAGGATTTTGAAGACTTTATTTTAAGTACAGAAGGACAGAAAGTAGTGGAAGACAACAAATACATCCCTCTTGATGATGTGAGTGATTATAAATCAAACGGAGCAAGCGGAAAAGTTGTTGTTGCAGGTTCTTCTTCTGTATCTCCTGTAATGGAAAAATTAAAAGAAGCTTATCAGGCAGTCAACAGTGATGTAGAAGTAGAAATCCAGACAAGTGATTCTACAACAGGTATGCAGAATGCAATTGATGGTGTATGTGATATCGGAATGGCTTCCAGAGAATTAAAAGATTCTGAAAAAGAAGCAGGTCTGACACCAACTGTTATTGCAATGGATGGTATTGCAGTAGTCGTAAACAATGATAACCCGACTGATGAACTGAGCTCCGACCAGGTAAAATCCATCTTTACAGGTGATGTGCTTACATGGGATGAGGCGCTTCAGTAAAGAAGACTTAAGAAAGAATCAGTAGCCTGAAGAAGGTTAAAAGGGTGAACAGAATGAAAAAATATAAAGAACAGGTGATGCATGCGGTGTTTTTTATCGCCGCATGTGCATCCGTACTTGCAGTCGCTTTGATTTGTCTGTTTTTGTTTGTAAACGGAATTCCGGCGATGAGAGAGATTGGAATCTTTAAGTTTCTTTTAGGAACGATGTGGAAACCGGGAAATAATATTTACGGAATCCTTCCGATGATTATGGGAAGTATTTATGTAACCGCAGGTGCAATTTTAATCGGAGTTCCGATTGGAATCTTAACTTCTGTATTTATGGCTTCCTACTGTCCAAAAAAAGTATATCGTTTTTTTAAATCGGCAATTGACTTATTGGCCGGAATCCCATCGGTTGTATATGGTTTCTTTGGTTTAATGATGTTAGTTCCACTGATTCGCGATTTATTCCACAAAGGAAACGGAAGCAGTATTTTAAGTGCTTCTATCCTGCTTGGAATCATGATTCTTCCGACGATTATCGGGGTGACGGAATCTGCAATCCGTGCAGTACCTTCCAATTACTATGAAGGTTCTCTGGCACTTGGCGCAACAAAAGAAAGAAGTCTGTTTTTCGTTGTGCTTCCGGCTGCTAAATCCGGTCTGATTGCAGGTGTGGTACTTGGAATCGGTCGTGCAATCGGTGAAACTATGGCAGTTGTAATGGTAGCAGGAAATCAGGCACGTATGCCTGCCGGAATCTTAAGAGGTGTCAGAACCATGACATCAAACATTGTACTGGAAATGGGATATGCAGCAGATTTACACAGAGAAGCATTAATCGCAACAGGCGTGGTATTATTTGTATTTATCTTAATTATTAACTTCTGCGTTGCCAGATTAAATAAGGGGGAAAGTGGTCATGCATAAAAAAGAACATCAGGGAGCGAAAATCAGTGCCGGTATTTTAAAAGGTCTGGTCTTTGCATCAGCCGCTTTAACCTTCTTAGTCTTATTTTTCCTGATTGTCTATATTTTGGTTCATGGAATTCCGAATCTGACACCACAGTTATTTGCATGGAAATATACAAGTGAAAATGCTTCCATGCTTCCATCTATTATTAATACGTTAATTATTGTGATATTATCACTGGTCATTGCAGTGCCGCTTGGTATTTTTTCCGCAATCTATCTTGTGGAATATGCAAAAAGAGGAAATAAATTTGTAAAAATTATTCGTCTGACGACAGAGACACTTTCCGGAATTCCATCTATCGTATATGGTCTGTTCGGTGCATTGTTTTTTGTAACTGCATTAAAATGGGGTTATTCTTTACTTGCAGGTGCTCTGACATTGTCAATTATGATTCTTCCGCTGATTATGAGAACGACGGAAGAAGCATTAAAATCCGTTCCGGATTCCTTTCGTGAAGGAAGTTTCGGACTTGGAGCAGGAAAACTCAGAACGGTATTTCAAATTGTACTTCCAAGTGCAATTCCCGGTATTTTAGCCGGTGTTATTCTTGCAGTCGGACGAATCATTGGAGAAACAGCAGCTTTGATTTATACCGCAGGTGCGGTGGCAGAAGTGCCGTCGAGCATCATGGGTTCTGGTTCAACTTTAGCAGTACACATGTACAATCTTTCCAGAGAAGGTTTATATATGAATCAGGCGTATGCAGTATCCGTTGTCCTGTTAATTTTTGTTCTGCTGATTAACTGGGGTTCCGGAAAAATAGCAAAGAAACTTACGAAAGGGAAAGAATAACGGAAATGGAATTGAAAAAAAATCAGAAAATAGAAGTCTCAAATCTGGATTTGTATTATTCAGATTTTAAGGCATTAAAAAATATAAATATTAAGATTCCGCAAAATGAAATTACAGCATTTATCGGACCGTCCGGATGTGGAAAATCGACGCTTTTGAAATCATTAAATCGTATGAATGATTTGGTAGAAGGATGCCGGATTGATGGACAGGTTTTGCTGGATGGAGAAGATATTTACGGAAAGATGGATGTCAATCTGCTTAGAAAACGTGTCGGAATGGTATTTCAGAAGCCAAATCCATTTCCAATGAGTATTTACGATAACATTGCTTATGGACCGCGCACTCATGGAATCCGTTCCAAATCCAAACTGGATGATATCGTAGAAAAATCCCTGCGTGATGCTGCCATCTGGGAAGAGACAAAGAATCGTTTAAAATCCAATGCACTTGGAATGTCCGGTGGACAACAGCAGAGACTTTGCATTGCAAGAGCACTTGCAGTTCAGCCGGAAGTACTTTTAATGGACGAGCCGACCAGTGCCCTTGACCCAATTTCAACTTCCAAAATCGAAGAACTGGCAATGGAATTAAAGAAAGAGTATACAATTGTAATGGTTACGCATAACATGCAGCAGGCAGCCCGTATTTCTGATAAAACTGCATTTTTTCTTTTAGGAGAAATCGTAGAGTATAATGAGACAGAAAAATTATTCTCCATTCCGGCGGATAAAAGAACAGAAGATTATATTACAGGGAGGTTTGGTTGATATGCGTACAAGATTTGACCAGCAATTGGAAAAGCTGCATGTGGAATTAATTAAAATGGGAAGTTTATGCGAGCAGGCAATCACACTGGCTTCGTCTTCTTTAGAAGTTCAGGAAGAGAATACTTTGCATAAAGTGGCAGCACTTGAGAGTGAAGTAGATGCAAAAGAAAGAGAAATTGAAGATATCTGTATGAGACTTCTGCTTCAGCAACAGCCGGTAGCAAGAGATTTACGTGTTATCTCGGCTGCCTTAAAACTGATTTCTGATTTGGAAAGAATCGGCGACCAGGCGGCAGATATTTCTGACTTGACTCCTTATATTGTAAACAGCAGTATTGCTAGTAAAGTTCAGATTCATGATATGGCAAAGGCAACGATTGACATGGTAACAAAAAGCATTGATGCGTTTGTAAAAAATGATTTGGAGCTTGCAGAAAAAGTTATTGAATCAGATGATATCGTAGATGATTTATTTAATAAAATAAGAGAAGAACTGATTCAGGAAATTCAGGGAAAAAACAATGACCCAAGAGCGGCAATTGATATTTTAATGGCAGCAAAATATTTTGAGAGAATTGGCGACCACGCAGTTAATGTTGCAGAATGGGTACAGTATTCTATTACCGGTGTGCATAAGAGTAATGAACATCATATAGCAGACAGATAGGAATGAGGTGAAAGGGTTGGTCTATCTGGTAGAGGATGATGAAAATATAAGAGAACTGGTCACATACACATTAAACAGTCAGGGGATTGAAACAGAAAGCTTTGAACGCCCATCTAAATTTTGGAAGGCAATGCAGCAGGAGATTCCATCCCTGTTTTTGCTTGATATTATGCTGCCGGAAGAGGATGGACTTAGTATTTTGAAGAAAATTAAAAATACAAGCCAGACCAAAAAATTGCCTGTTATTATGCTGACTGCAAAGGGAAGCGAATATGATACAGTATTAGGTCTCGACAGTGGAGCGGATGATTATATCGCAAAGCCGTTTCGTATGATGGAACTGATTTCACGAGTGCGTGCTGCATTAAGGCGAAGCGATCCGAAAGAACAGGAAAGGGTCAAAGAATATCAGTTTGGAAAAATCTATGTTTGTCCATCCAGACATATTGTGAGTGTGGACGGAAAAGAAATCTCACTTACTTTAAAAGAATTTGAACTGCTGTGTGTACTGCTTTCTGAACAGGAAACTGTATTTTCAAGGTCAAAATTGTTAGACCGTATCTGGGGCTATGAATTTGATGGGGAAAGCAGAACGGTAGATGTTCATGTGCGGACACTCAGGCAAAAGCTGGGAGATGCCGGAGACTGTATCAAAACAGTAAGAGGAGTAGGATATAAGATAGGAGGAAAAGCTTCATGACAAAACGGATTTTCCGCTCAATTATGCTGGTTTCTGCAGTCTGCATGGTGACAGGACTGGCATTTCTTATGGGCGTTTTATATCATTTTTTTGGGAATCAATTAGAAAAAGAATTAACAGCAGAAGCATCTTATCTGGAACTTGCAGTCGAGGAAAATGGAGAGAGTGCCCTTGAGAAGCTTCCAAAAAATTCGGCAAGGGTGACCTGGATTGCAGAGGATGGAACGGTTATTTTTGATAATAAAGCAGACGCTTTTGATATGTCGAATCACAATGACAGGGAAGAAATTAAGGATGCACAGAAAAATGGTGCAGGAACTTCTGTCAGACAGTCTGATACATTAGGAGAAAAGACGGTTTACTATGCAAAACGTTTGTCTGATAATAGTATCCTTCGTATTTCGAGCAATCAATATACGGTGATTGCTCTGTTAAAACAGCTGATTTTCCCGGCTGTCTGCGTGTTGGTTCTTATGATATTATTAGGAGCATTTTTTGCATCGAGACTTTCCAAACATATTGTAACACCATTAAATGAGCTGGATTTGGAACATCCGGATGAAATTGATACTTACGATGAAATGGCTCCATTTATTACAAAGATTAATAAACAGCAGAAGACCATTCAGAAACAGCTTTCGGATGCAAAACGACAGCAGAAAGAATTTCAGATTATCACAAGGCAGATGCAGGAGGGACTTCTTGTCATTGATACACAGACAGATCTGCTTTCCAGCAATGCCAGTGCACTGGAACTTTTAGATGCCGGACAGGTAAAAGATAAAGAAAGTGTGCTGTCACTGAATCGTAGTGAAGCATTTGAGAAGACAATAGACAAAGTCTTACGTGGAGAACATGTAGAGTCTGTATTAAATTTGGGAGAACGTTACTGCCAGATTTGTGCAAATCCGGTATTTGACAAAGAAACGATAGCAGGTGCAGTGATTCTTTTAATTGATGTGACTGAAAAAATGCAGAGAGATTCTTTAAGACGGGAATTTACAGCAAATGTCTCTCATGAATTAAAGACTCCGTTGACTTCGATTTCAGGCTTTGCAGAAATCATTCAAAGTGGTTTTGTAAAACAGGAAGATGTTCGGAAGTTTGCAGGAAAGATATTTGATGAGACACAGAGACTGGTTACCTTAGTGGATGATATTATAAAAATTTCTCAGCTGGATGAAAATTGTCAGCCGTATCAGAGAGAGAAAGTAGATATCTATAATCTGGCTAAAGATGTATTGAGCAGGCTTCAGGAATCTGCTAATAAAGCACAGATTCAGTTGAATATGGAAGGTGAACATGCAGAACTTGAAACCGTACTGCCGATTTTAGATGAAATTGTTTCTAATCTGTGTGATAATGCGATTAAATACAATAAAAAAGGCGGAAGTGTTACCGTTACAGTATTAAATGCAAGAAATCAGATATGTCTGTCTGTCCGTGATACCGGAATTGGAATCACAGCGGCGGAAAAGAGCAGAGTATTTGAACGATTTTATCGTGTGGATAAAAGTCATTCAAAAGAAATTGGTGGAACCGGTCTTGGACTTTCGATTGTAAAACACGGTGCTGCTTATCTGGGAGCAAAAGTAGAACTGGAAAGTACCATTGATAAGGGAAGTACATTCCGTCTGATTTGGCAAAAATAAAAGAAAAAGACCTTTTGAACATTGTTCAGAGGTCTTTTTTGAATTGAAAATTAGTATTTTGAATTAGAAATTACTGCATCATACCTGCAAGTACCTGATTTACCAGTTTGCCATCGGCAATTCCTTTTACTTTTGGCATCAGGACTTTCATGATGCGTCCTTTATCTTTTCCGGTTGGCGTTTCAATTTCAAGTTCTTTTAAGACTCCATCGATTACTGTTTTGATTTCGTCTTCATTTAACATTTTTGGTGCAAATTCTTCGTATACGGCGATGCGTTTGCTGCATTCTTCGATAATATCAGTTCTGTCAGCAGGAGTCATTTCTAAAGTTTCTTTTGTCTGTTTGATTTCTTTTAAGACAACTTCATTTTCTTCTGCTTCTGTTAAATCTTCTCTTTTATCAATTGCTTTGTTTTTCAGTGCGGATAAGAGCATGGACAGAGAGTCTTTTCTTTCTTTGTCTTTTGCTTTCATCGCAGCTACCATTGCTTTTCTTACTTCATCTGCTTTACTCATAGTGGTTATCGCTCCTTTTCAAAATATTTTCTAATTTAAGAGTATAACACTCTGAAAAAAAGAATGAAACCCCTAATTAGCGGATTCTCCATAAATTCCAATGAAAATAGGAAGCGAGGAGACGGATGACG
>ENA-OPBE01003099-OPBE01003099.1-human-gut-metagenome-genome-assembly--contig:-NODE-3099-length-11469-cov-1.889171_pt1 | contig 11469 bp, 8 predicted proteins | sample MGYA00241066_ERZ501448 | MGnify/ENA primary metagenome ERZ501448 (study PRJEB25962, sample SAMEA2042585) | human gut metagenome | biome: human gut; feature: human-associated habitat; material: faeces...
AAGGAGGATTATACATGGTTTCAGCAGGAGATTTTAAGAATGGTTTAACAATTGAGATTGAGGGAAATATTTTCCAGATTTTGGAATTCCAGCACGTTAAACCTGGTAAAGGTGCAGCTTTCGTAAGAACAAAATTAAAAAACGTAATCAACGGTGGTGTGGTAGAAAAAACTTTCAGACCAACTGAAAAATTCCCACAGGCTCGTATTGACCGTGTAGACATGCAGTATTTATACAATGATGGTGATTTATACTACTTCATGAACAATGAAACTTATGACCAGATTGCAATCGACAACGAAACAGTTGGAGATTCTCTGAAATTTGTAAAAGAAAACGAAGTTGTAAAAGTATGTTCCTACAATGGAAGCGTATTTGCAATCGAAGCTCCGTTATTCGTAGAATTAGAGATTACAGAAACAGAACCAGGATTCAAAGGCGATACAGCACAGGGCGCTACAAAACCTGCAATCGTAGAAACAGGCGCTACTGTTTATGTACCTCTGTTCGTAGATCAGGGAGACAGAATCAAAATCGATACAAGAACTGGAGAGTATTTATCCAGAGTATAATGATTGAAAGCACTCAGCCGGAAGATTACTTCCGGCTGTTTTTTTCTTTAAAGAGAGAGTTCCTGTTTTTTTAAGTCATAGTAATAGACATGATTGGAAAGCACTTCTTCTTTTGCAACCTGTGTGGAATTGACTTCGACAACCATTTCCTCTAACTCCGGTTTGGAATAAACTCCAAAGTCAGGAACGAGAATACATTCATGTACGCTGCTTGGCAGAACAAAGAAATTACAGCCAAGAAGTGCTGAAATATGAGAAAGTACGTGAGGATAGAGAAGAGCAGCTGCGCCAAAATACGTTTCCTGATTGGTTAAAATATACATGGAGTTTGGGGAAAATTCGGAGGGAAGAAGTGATTCATCATTAGAGAGCTCGCGAATCAGAGCATCAATCTCTTTAAAACAAAAAGGAAGCTTGCGGCAGGTATTGAGTCTGGCGTCACGAATTAAATCATCTGTGGAAACATTCCATGCGGTAAGGTTGGAATTGTGGATTAGAAAGCTTCCGTTTTGAAGATTTGGGGCGGTAACTTTACAGTAAAAGACAATTGCCAAATCGAGATAAGGGATATGGGGAATTTTGCTTAAGAGAGAACGGTTCATTTCGTAATTGATGAGTTTATAGCAGACATGCGTGCGCATTTTTTGATAATCATGAACTTCATCAGTCAGTGCAAACGAAGCCTCCGGCTGATGCTGTTGGTTGAGTTCAAGAATCCGCCTGGCAATGCGCTCAATGGAAATGCCTTGACAAAACCAGGGATAAAAATCGTCTAAATAAAAAGTAGGAGCAATCTGACCTCCTTTTTTCATAATGATAACAGCATCTGCGGAGCTTCCGTTATTTTTGTCAATACAGTGTAAAGAAACCGACTGCTCGGGATCTGTCAAATCCTGAATTGCAAGTAACAGTTCTTCTTTAAAGAGATTGTAGTCCATAGTATGACCTCCTGAGATTAAAATATAAAATTATAAAAAATATAGGAATTTTTTCGGAGAAGTTCCGAAAAGAAATTAGAAATGTATTTCAATAATATACCATGAGGGATAGGAAACTGCAAGCGGTCATTTATTAAAAAAGTCTAAAATCGAAAATCAGGAGGGTTTACAACCAATCCGTTTTATGATAAGATATTTTACGTCAGTAAGCACTCGTAGCTCAGGGGATAGAGCAGTGGTTTCCGGTACCACGTGTCGGGGGTTCGAATCCCTCCGGGTGTGTTTTTTCTTTTTTTAGAGAAAAAAGCAGAGAATAAGGGTAAGAGGTGAACTATCACACGCCATAAAGGCATGTGGTTTTACGGCGACAGAAACTTATAAAGGAGGATGCTATGTTAGACAACTTCAGAGAATGGCTGTCAGATAATCTGAGATATATTCTTCTGGGTTTGGCTATTTTAGTTGTTCTGCTCGTCTTATTTTTTGGAGTCCGTGCAGTGACAGGACTTGTTACTTCAAAGGAGAAAGGAAACACAACGGAAAAGACACAGGTTGTAGATTCTAAGAATGATAACACAGAAGCAAAAGATGAGAGCAAGAACAATGACAAAAAAGAAGAAACCTCTTCTTTAGAAAAAAATGCGTACCCTGAAGTAAATTTATTAATCAATTCGTTTTATGAGGCATGGGGTCGAAAAGACATAGAGCAGATGAAACAGCTCACAGATAATTTAGATGCAGCCGATGAAGCGAAGGTTACAAATTCGACTTATATTGAAAGTTATAATGATATTACTGTTTATACGAAGCCGGGTTTAACGGATGATAGTTATGTTGTGTATGCTTCTTATAAATTAAAATTTACAGATATTAAGACAGAAGCACCAGGGCTTTCCCAGCTATATGTCATGAAAAATGAAGACGGTTCTTATATTATCCATAATGACAGCAGTGATGAAAAAATCAATGCCTATCTTCAGAAAGTAACACAAGATGAAGATGTACAGAAACTGGTTTCACAGGTGGAGGATGATTTGAATTCGGCAATTGAATCGGATGAAGATTTAAAAGCATTTGAAGAACAGCTTGGTCAGGACAGTAATTCTTCAGCAAGAGCAGAAGAAGGTGCAACACTTACGGTACAGGAAGACTGCAATTTCCGTGCGGAAGCGGATACCGAAGCAGAAATTCTTGATGTGATTCCGGGAGGAACAGAGGTAACAAAGGTTGCAGATGGTCCGGAAGGATGGATAGAAGTAGAATATAATAATGAGAAAGGTTTTGTTTCGCAGGATCTTTTAAGATAACAAAAATCCCAGCTTATAAAAGCTGGGATTTTTTGTTATTATTCAGGACTTATAATTATCGGAGTGCACCGTAGGCACCGCCATTTTCCAGATTGATTCCTTTTGCGGCAGCCAGTTCACTGACTGTTACCATCTGGAATCCTTTTGCTTTTAAGGCAGGGACAATCATATCAACGGCGTCTGCTGTCGGACCATGAATATCATGCATTAAGATAACATCCCCATCCTGTGCAGTCATTGCCGCTTCGTAGGTACTCTGGGCATTTTTGGTCTTCCAGTCGAGTGTATCAATAGACCATAAAATCATAGGAAATCCGATTACGGATTTTACTGTAGAATTATAAGAACCATAAGGAGGACGGACTAAAGAAGCACCGTGTCCGACAAGCGCATTTAATTTGTCGTTTGTAGAACTTACCTCGTTTTGAATCGCTGTCGTATCAAGGGTTGCCAAATCCTTATGGTCAAAGGTATGGTTTGCAAGTTCACAGCCTAGACTTTCCATTTTTTTAACAGCGTCCGGATAGTTTGGGATATTTGTTCCAAGCATGAAGAAGGTCGCTTTTGCACCGTTTGCTGCCAGTGTATTTAAAATACGTTCGGTATACTGACCAGGACCATCATCAAAGGTGAGTGCAACCATTGGACCGGAGCCCGTTGTCTTAACAGCAGTGGATTTGCCATCCCATACTCCATTTTCGTCAAAGGTATATTTTTTGTTGTCAATAATCAGTTCACCGGTAGCCATTGTGCCATCCTCTTTCAGATAATACCATTTGGAGTCAAGTTGTAACCATCCGGTTTTTGGAAGTCCGTTTTCATCCAGATAGTACCAGCTGTTATCGTACTTATACCAGTCGGAAGTTACCAGTGTACCATCAGAATTTAAGAAGTAAGTCTGGTTATTAACGGTTATCTTTCCGGTCATAATAGTTCCATCTTCTCCAAGATAGTAGGTTTTTCCGTCTTTTTCTTCCCAGGAATTGGTTATCATGTAGCCATCTCCGTCAAGGCAGTAGGTTTTTCCGTTATCTGTAATCCAACCAATCATCATCACTCCGTCCTCACGGAAATAATACCATTTGTCGTTGATACTGCGCCATCCGGTTGAAATCGCACCGGAAGTATTTAAATAGTACCAGTTTCCGTCTTGCTGAATCCAGCAGTTAGAAGCCATGGAACCATCATCATTCATATAATAGCTGGTGCCGTCTGCTTCTACCCATCCGGTAGCCATAATGCCCTGGTCATTTAAACAGTACCATTTGCCATTGTCACTTAGCCAGCCGGTTTTAGGTGTTCCGTCGCTGTTTAAATAATACCATTTGCCGTCGTCTTTAACCCATCCGGAAGCAGGTGTTCCGTTTGCTGTCAGATAGTAAGTAGAGCCTTTATCCGTAATCCATCCGGATTTTACATATCCGTTTTCGTCAAAGCAGTAACGGACTCCGTCAATCTCACGCCAGGTATTTTTAATTAATACCCCATCATGATAGACATACTTACGACCGTTCTCATCGTATACCCAGTGGTCCTCCAGCAGAGCTTCTTTCTTATCCTGATAAGTATCGAGGGCTGTTTTTACAGCTGCGAAAATATATTTCGGTGCAAAAATCAAAATCACTCCGACAATACAGGTAAGCAGGATGATACCCACAGTTTTCTTTGAGTTTTTCATAATGTGTTTTTACCCCTTTGTAATTCAGGCATTCTTCTTTTAGCAACGCTGGCACAGCTCTACAATTGCCCGCAGATTTTGTTTTGAAAAAATGTTTTTCAAATAAAAAAAGAAGAATACGTTTCTATGTACCTGTCTATTATACGCTTGCACTCTTGGATTTGGCAAGTAAGATTTCAAGAGGAGTTCTTTTCGGGCTTTTCTTTGCTTTGCAGGAGAAGATATGGTATACTTTTTCTATTGCGATAAGGATGGATACGCAATAATAGAAAAAGGAGTAAAGATGCGTTTAAACAAATATTTAAGTGATGCAGGAGTCTGTTCCAGACGGGAGGCAGACCGTCTGGTGGAGGCAGGAAGAATCACAATAAACGGCGAAACTGCCCGGATGGGAATGCAGGTGTCAGATGAAACGGAAATCTGCATTGATGGAAAGAAAATCATCCGTGAAGAAAAGAAAGTATTATTAGCATTTCATAAGCCGCGTGGAATTGAATGTACAGCAAATCCAAATGTAAAAAAGAATGTGATTTCTTATATTAATTATCCAATCCGGATATATTATATAGGAAGGTTGGATAAAGATTCAGAAGGACTGCTTTTACTGACCAATCAGGGAGAACTCGTCAATAAAATGATGCGTTCCGGCAATCAGCATGAGAAAGAATATGTTGTGACGGTAAATAAGCCGGTTACGAAAGAATTTATCAAAAAAATGCAGGATGGTGTTCCGATTTTAGGAACAAAAACCAGAAAGTGCCGTGTCATTCAAACAGGAGAAAAAAGTTTTCGTATTATTTTAACGCAGGGTTTAAACCGACAGATACGAAGAATGTGTCAGTATCTCGGATATGAAGTAAAACGCTTAAAGCGGATTCGGGTAATGAATATTGAACTGGGTGATTTACCAGTCGGATCGTATCGGGAAGTGACGGCACAGGAAATGAAAACATTACAGGAAATGATTAAAGATTCTTCGGAAACAACCGTAATCAAAAAAGAAAGGGGGAAGAAATGTGAACCGGACAGAAAGAATGAAGGAACTCGTCGAATTGTTAAATAAGGCAGGAAGAGCTTATTATCAAGAGGATAGAGAAATTATAAGCAATTATGAGTATGATAAGCTTTATGATGAGTTAGAAGCACTGGAAGAAGAAACCGGAATTACGCTTGCGGGAAGCCCGACGGTTTCAGTTGGCTATGAAGCAGTCAATGCGCTTCCAAAAGAAACGCATGAGACACCGATGCTTTCTTTGGATAAGACAAAAGAGATAGAAGTGCTGAAAAACTTTGTGGGAAATCAAAAAACAGTGCTTTCCTGGAAGATGGATGGTCTGACGATTGTACTGACGTATCAGGACGGAAAATTAAAAAAAGCGGTCACTCGTGGAAATGGAATAGTGGGAGAAGTTATCACCAACAATGCAAAAGTGTTTAAGAATGTGCCGCTTCAGATTGCCTATCAAGGAGAACTGATATTGAGAGGGGAAGCAATTATCTCTTATTCTGACTTTGAAAAAATCAATAAACAGATTGAAGATGTAGATGCAAAGTATAAAAATCCAAGAAATCTGTGCAGTGGTTCCGTGCGTCAGTTAAATAATGAGATTACAGCAAAACGAAATGTATATTTTTATGCATTTTCTCTGGTTCGGGCGGAAGGAGTGGATTTTAACAATTCAAGAGCGTGTCAGTTTGAATGGCTCAAAACGCAGGGGTTTGATATTGTGGAATATCGTATGGTGGACAGCAAAAATCTAGAAGAAACAATACAGTATTTTTCAGATAAAATTTCCACAAATGATTTTCCGTCCGATGGACTGGTGGCATTATACGATGATATTGCCTATGGAGATTCTCTCGGAAGTACCGCAAAGTTTCCAAGAAATGCTTTTGCTTTTAAATGGAAAGATGAAATCCGTGAGACAACGTTAAAGGAAATTGAGTGGAGCCCATCAAGAACCGGACTGATTAATCCGGTGGCCATTTTTGAGCCGGTTGAACTGGAGGGAACAACGGTAAGCCGTGCAAGTGTGCATAATATCAGTATTTTGAAAGAGCTGGAACTTGGAATTGGAGACCGCATTGAAGTCTATAAGGCAAATATGATTATTCCGCAGATTGCAGAGAATCTTACAAGAAGCAGAAATTTAACCATTCCTGACTCCTGTCCGGTCTGCAAAGAGCCGACAAAGATACAAAAAAGTAATGACGTGGAGGTACTAATCTGTACGAATTCGGAGTGTCAGGCAAAAAAAATCAAGTCCTTTACGTTATTTGTGAGTCGGGATGCAATGAATATTGACGGGTTATCAGAGGCAACACTTGAAAAATTTATCTTAAATGGATTTATCAAAGAATTTGGTGACATTTATGAATTGGAACATTATAAAGATGCGATTATAGAGATGGATGGATTTGGTGAAAAATCGTATGAAAATCTGATTGAGAACATCAAAAAATCTTCTCATACAACGCTTCCAAGGCTGGTCTATGCGCTTGGGATTGCAAATATTGGAGTTGCAAATGCAAAGGTGCTTTGCAAAGAATTTGATTATGACCTGCAAAAACTGATGCAGGCGGATGAAGAAACTATCAGTCAAATAGAGGGAATTGGTTCAGTCATTGCAAAAAGTGTGACGGATTATTTTAAAAATGAAAAAAATCAGAGAAAGTTAGAACACTTGCTGACTTATTTGACGTTTGAAAAAATGAAAATAGAAACGGGAAATCCGCTGTCGGGAAAACAGTTTGTCATAACAGGAAGCGTGAACCAATTTGAAAACCGAAATGCAATGAAAGAATTTATTGAAAATAGGGGTGGAAAGGTAACCGGAAGTGTCAGCAAGAAAACGGATTATCTGATTAACAATGACACAGAATCCTCTTCATCTAAAAATAAAAAGGCGAAAGAACTGGGAATCCCAATTCTTTCGGAAGAAGATTTTTTAAAACTTGCAGAATCGGTACAATAGAGAAAGAAGGCAGACTTGATTTATGAAAAAAGAATGGCAGATAAAAGGAATTAGAGGGATTAAAACGATTATTTTTGGTCGTACCCTGATTGTGGCTGTTGCATTTATCATTCAGTTTTTGCTTCTTGGTGTCACTTTTTTCTGGGCGAAAGAGTATAGCGGGATTGTATATGCCGGATTCAGTGTTTTAGGTTTAATTGCCCTGCTCCATATTTTTAACAGTCGGGGCAATCCGGATTTTAAGCTGGTGTGGATGCTTCCGCTTTTACTTTTTCCGGTTTTTGGAGCACTGTTTTATACCTATATTATGATACAGCCTGGAACAAAAGTAATTTATCAAAGGCTTCGTGTGCTGGGTGAAAAATCAAGAGTCTATTTAAAACAGGACGAGAAAACATTTGAAACGTTAAATGAAAAAAATCCACAGATGGGGCGGATGGCAGATTATCTTCTGGAACATGGGAATTGTCCGGTTTATCAAAATACGACGATTCAATATTTTCCACTAGGAGATGACCAGTTTCCGGAATTGTTAAAACAACTTAAGAAAGCAGAAAAATTTATTTTTCTGGAATACTTTATTTTGGAAGAAGGATATATGTGGGAGTCTGTGCTTGAAATTTTACAGGAAAAAGTGAAAGCCGGAGTAGAAGTACGTGTCATGTATGATGGAATGTGTGAACTGACACTTCTTCCGAATTTTTATCCCAAATTATTGAAAAAGTATGGAATCCAGTGCAAAATGTTTGCACCAATTCGTCCGGTCTTTTCCAGTCATTATAATAACCGCGACCACAGAAAAATTGTTGTGATTGATGGAAAAGTGGCTTTTACGGGAGGAACAAATCTTGCAGATGAATACATTAATAAAAAAGAACGATTTGGTCACTGGAAAGATACCGCAGTAATGATAACCGGAGATGCCGTACAGAAATTTACCTGTATGTTTTTGGAAATGTGGCATACAACAGAAAAACAAGAACCGGATTATGAAGCGTATCTGACACCAAAATCAATGTTAAAGGAAAAAGATGGTTATGTGATTCCTTATGATGTCATGCCTTATGGAACAGAACGTGTCGGAAAACAGATTTATCTGGATATTTTAAATACTGCCTGCCAGTATGTACATATTATGACACCGTATCTGATTTTAGATTACGAAATGATTAGTGCACTGACCTATGCGGCAAAGCGTGGAGTAGAAGTTTCAATTATTATGCCGCACATTCCGGATAAGCAATATGCATTTGCACTTGCTAAGACGTATTATAATGAATTATTAGAGGCAGGTGTGAAAATTTCGGAATATAAACCAGGCTTTGTGCATGCAAAGATATTTGTTTCTGATAACAAGAAAGCAGTCGTAGGAACTGTGAATTTGGATTATCGAAGTTTTTATCATCATTTTGAATGTGGTGTCTTTTTCTATGAGAATTCTGAAATCCAGAGAATCGAAGAAGATTTTGAAGAGACAATGAAAAAGTGTATCCATATATCATTAGCTGATTATAAAAAACTAAAACTTGCAACAAGGATAGAGGGAAAAGTTCTTCGTCTGATTGCCCCTCTTATGTAAAACAGAAAGGATAAAAAAACAATGCCAATTAAAATACAAAGTGATTTACCTGTAAAAGAGATTCTGGAGAAAGAGAATATTTTCGTGATGGATGAAAAGCGTGCCTCACATCAGGATATCCGTCCGATTCAAATTTTAATTTTAAATCTGATGCCGTTAAAAGAAGATACGGAACTTCAGCTGCTTCGTTCTTTATCAAATACTCCGCTTCAGGTGGATGTCTCTTTTATGATGGTGGCAACCCATGAGGCAAAAAATACAGCGACCAGCCATTTGAATAAGTTTTATGAAACATTTTCTGAAGTAAAACATAGAAAATTTGATGGAATGATTATTACCGGTGCACCGGTGGAACAGATGGAGTTTGAAGAGGTAGATTATTGGGAAGAATTAACACAGATTATGGATTGGACAAAAACCAATGTCACATCTACAATCTATCTGTGCTGGGGAGCACAGGCAGGATTATATTACCATTATGGTCTGAAAAAGAGACTGATGGATAAAAAAGTCTTTGGATTGTTTAGACATCGTGTAGAGAATCGAAAGATTCCGCTGGTTCGGGGGTTTGATGACGAGTTTTGGGCACCACATTCCCGTCATACAGAGGTTCCAGCAGCAGAGATTCATGCCTGTGAAGCATTAACTGTACTTGCAGAATCGGACGAAGCAGGAGTATTTTTATGCATGGCAGAAGATGGACGTCAGATTTTCGTGATGGGACATCCGGAATATGACCGTGTTACTCTGGACGGAGAATATAAAAGAGATAAGAGTAAAGGGCTGGATATTGAGATTCCGAAGAACTATTATCCGGATGACAATCCGGAAAACAGACCATTGCTTTTATGGCGTTCTCATGCAAACAATTTATATACAAACTGGCTGAATTATTATGTATACCAGACAACTCCGTATTCTTTTATTAATACTGCTGAAATTATTGGAAAATAATGGAAGAAAAAAAGAACGATTTCTATATTGACGTCAGAATGAACTTTGGATATAATAAACAGCGGAATTTAAGCGGTACAGCGTTGCCAAACAAAAGCGTAGAAGCGTAAGCCCGTAAAAAATGATGGGTCGAAATTGCGAAAGGAGAAAAAAGGTTTGGGAAAAGAAAAAAAACAAGTAGAGTACACGAGTGAGTATGAACTGGAAGGACGAATTCCACTGGGGAGAGCCATACTGCTTGGTATGCAGCATGTGCTTGCAATGTTTGTCGGAAATCTGACGCCGATTCTGATTATCGGAGGAATGTGTGGACTGGCAGATGCAGGACTGATGCGTCCGGTTTTACAAAATGCAATGTTAATTGCTGGTATTGTTACGTTAATCCAGCTTTGGACGATAGGACCGGTTGGCTCAAGGTTACCGATTGTAATGGGAACAAGTTCAGGGTTTATCGGTGTTTCAAAAGGAATTGTTGCTTCATGCGGCGGAGGCGTTTTAGCTTATGGAGCGATTATGGGAGCCTGTTTAATTGGCGGTCTGATGGAAGGTGTTCTGGGATTCTTCTTAAAACCATTAAGAAAGTTTTTCCCGGCATTGGTAACCGGTACAGTTGTAACAGCGATTGGGCTTTCTCTTATCAGTGTTGGAATTAATTCCTTTGGTGGAGGAAATTCAAATGGAGACTTTGGCTCTATTCCGAATTTATTTGTTGGTACTTTGGTTTTGGTTTCTGTTATTTTATTCAAGCACTTTACAAAAGGAATGACAAGTTCTGCATCTATTTTAATGGGAATTATCGTAGGTTATATTGCCTGTGTGATTATGGCATTGGTGCTTCCAACTACATATACGGATGCAGAGGGTGTTGTGCAGACCTGTTCCTGGGTGATTGACTGGTCTAAAGTGGCAGATGCATCCTGGTTTGAAATTCCGAAATTTATGCCGGTTAAAATGACGTTTGATTTAAAAGCAATTATTCCGTATTTAATCATGTTTATTGTAACTGCAGTTGAAACAATCGGAGATATTTCAGGTGTCGCAGAAGGCGGATTAGACCGTGAGGCAACCGATAAAGAATTATCCGGTGGTGTTGTGTGTGATGGTTTTGGTTCTGCTTTTGGTTCTTTATTTGGTGTACTTCCAAATACCTCATTCAGCCAGAATGTTGGTCTTGTAGGTATGACAAAGATTGTCAATCTGTTTGCAATCTCAATGGGAGCCATCTTTTTGATTATCTGCGGTCTTGTGCCAAAGGTTGCAGCTTTAGTGGAAATTATGCCACAGTCTGTACTTGGCGGAGCGGCAGTTATGATGTTTTCCTCTATTGTAGTAAGTGGTATTAAACTGCTTACAAAAGATGGAGTTGATTCCCGTGCAGTAACTATTATGTCAGTTGCACTTGGATTTGGCTATGGACTTGGTTCAACAGCAGATGTATTAAATCAGCTTCCATCCTGGGTCAGCTA
>ENA-OPBE01003104-OPBE01003104.1-human-gut-metagenome-genome-assembly--contig:-NODE-3104-length-11460-cov-2.413503_pt1 | contig 11460 bp, 11 predicted proteins | sample MGYA00241066_ERZ501448 | MGnify/ENA primary metagenome ERZ501448 (study PRJEB25962, sample SAMEA2042585) | human gut metagenome | biome: human gut; feature: human-associated habitat; material: faeces...
GCCTGTGGCGCTGCGCCGCGCCCGCGCCGCGGGGGAGGCTCGGCCGTGAAGCGCCCGCCCCGCACCGTAGTCCTGGCGGCAGCGCTGATCTCCGGCGTGGCCGTGGCGGCGCTGATCCTCTGCACCACGCTGTTTCTGCGCAGCTACCGCAGTGCTGTTGTGGAGGGCGCGCGCACGAACAGTGCCCAGGTCGTCAGCCAGGTCGCAGGCGCGGTGGATAACTACGTCAACACGATGGACAGCGCCGTCGGCATCGTGCTGGAACAGCTTGACAGTGAACCTGCGATGCGGGACGCATTTCTGAATGCCTTTCTGACAGCCCGGCCCGAGGTCGCGGCCATCACGACTTACGACGAAAACGGCAGTCTGTTGGACTGCTGGGCCCAGGCGGGCCGCACGCCGAAATCTGACATACTGCGCAACCTCTCCTTTGACCTGACCACGGCCCGGCGCCTGGGGCATGGCTACATCAGCACGCCGCATGTAGAGTCGATCTTTGACAGCTACTACCCGTGGGTCGTCTCGGTCATCCGCGCTGTGCCGGGGGACGGCGGCAGCAGCCGTTGGCTTGCGGTAGATTTGAGCTTCAAGGAGTTGGCCGCAACGATCAACAACGTCAGCATCGGTCAGCACGGCTACTGTTACCTGATGGATGAGCGCGGCAACATGGTCTACCACCCGCAGCAGCAGCTTTTGTATGCCGGGTTAAAGAAGGAGGAGGCCGGGCGTCTGGCCTGCCTAGGCGATGGCACCTACGTGGAGGACACGGTCATCTACAGCGTACAGCGTGTGCCGGGCAGCACATGGCGCGTCGTCGGCGTCAGCTACATTGACGAAACCGTCAATGAGAGCTTCCGGCAGATGGTGCGCATTACGGTTATCACGGCGGGGCTTGTTTTTCTGGCCGCGCTGGCGGCGGGCTGGGTGCTGTCCCGTCTGCTGTCCCGCCCGTTGCAGCAGCTCGAAACGGCCATGGAGCAGTTTGAGCAGGACGCCGACCACTTCGCCTTTCAGGCCGTGCGCGGCACGCGGGAGGTGCAGAACCTCTCGGACTCCTTCGGCCACATGGTAGGCCGCATCCAGCAGCTTATGACCACCGTCCGCGAGGAGGAAATCGTCCTGCGCAAGACCGAGCTCAAGGCGCTGCAGGCGCAGATCAACCCGCATTTTCTCTACAATACGCTGGATTCCATCGCCTGGATGTGTGAGCGCGGCAAAAACGCCGATGCCGTCCAGATGGTCCATGCACTGGCGCGGCTGTTCCGCATCAGCATCAGCCGCGGGCATGAGCTGATCCCGATCGAAAAGGAGCTGCAGCACGCCGAGGCGTATCTGCAAATTCAAAAATACCGCTACAAAAACCAGTTTACCTACCACTTTACGGTGGACGAGAGCTGCCTGCACTGCCTGTGCAACAAGATCACGCTGCAGCCCATCATCGAGAACGCCATTGTTCACGGGCTGGATCTGATGGTCGATTCCGGCCACATTGAAATCACCGTAAAGCCCGACGGGGATGATATTCTGCTCATCGTCGCGGACGACGGCATCGGCATGGAGCCGGAGCAGGTCGCGGCCCTCTTGCAGAATGAGCCGAGTGACCGCACCGGCATCGGAGTCAAGAATGTCAATGACCGTCTGCGCATCTACTTTGGCGCGGACTACGGTATCTCCATTGAAAGTGCCCCCTACGAGGGCACAACGGTGACGATCCGCACCCCGCGCGTGCCAGAGGACAGGGAGGGCGACTATGACAAAAACCATTAAACGTCTGCTGCCCGCGGCCCTGGCCGTGCTGCTGGTAGGCTGTGCCATACAGCCCGCGGACAGCACAACGACCCGCTACAGGGTCGCGCTCGTAGCCAAAAACAATCGGGATTCCGAGTTCTGGGACGCCGTCTTTACCGGGGCAGAGGCCGCCGCCACGGAATATAACCTGCAATTGACCATAACGGCCCCCGACGATGAGGAGGACTATGCGGCGCAGAACCAGCTGATTGCCGATGCCGTTGAGGACGGCGCACAGGCTATCGTTTTCTCCGCCATTGATTATGAGGCCAACGCCGCCGCCATTGATGCCGCCGCCGCGGCGGGCGTGACGGTCATCAGCGTGGATTCTGCGGTGAACTCTGACAACGTTGCGGCCTACATCGGCGCGGACAACTACGGCGCAGGCCGGATGGCGGCCCAGAGCGCACTGGACGGCATGGAAGGGGCGCTCTGCGTCGGGCTTATCAACTATGAGGTCAACGGTGCCAACGGGCGGGACCGGGAGCAGGGTGCGCGCGATGCTTTTGCGGAAAGCGGACGCGCCAAGATCACTGCCGCCGTGTCAACACACCCCAACGCCGCCAGTGCCCGCGCGGACACGCTGGCCATGCTGCGCACCCACCCGGAGATCAACGTGCTGATCGCCCTCAACGAGACGACTGCCGTCGGCGCGGCGCAGGCTGTCCAGCAGATGCAGCGCGCCGACGACCTCTGGCTCGCGGCGTTCGACTCGAACATCGAGACGATTGACGCCCTGCAGACCGGTGCGGTGGACGCGCTGATCGTGCAGAACACCTACGGCATGGGCTATTTCGGCGTCGAAAGCGCCTATAAGCTGCTGGCCGGGCAGGAAAGCAGCGTCGAAAAATCGAACATCACCGCCACCCGCACCATCACCCGGGAAAATATGTTTGCCATGGATAAGCAAAAGGCCCTGTTCCCGTTTGGGTGACCCCCGAAGCCCGGCCCCTGCGAGCCTACCGCCAAAGCCCTTCTCCCACGCCGGAGAAGGGCTTTTTTATTTTTCCATCACTCGCAAAAATCTTACAAAATGAAAACAACAAACACCCTTTTGTCACTTTTTATGCGCATTCTGCACAAAAACAAACGCTTTCGACTGGCGAAACTGCCCTAAACGGTGAAAATTTTCACCCCATAGTCGGTGAAATTTCACCTTGTTTTTTCATCCGTCCCCGAGTATTATAATAACTGTCAACAGGGTTCGCTCCTCTACAAGCGACCCGCCCGAAAATCTACTGCATATCTAAAAAAGAAGGAGAAACTCATTATGAAAAAGTTTGCTGCTCTGGCCCTTGCAGGCTGCATGGCCGTCTCTCTCGCCGCCTGCGGCGGTTCCGCCTCCACTTCCACCGCTGCTTCGGAGTCCACGGCTCCCGCAGAGTCCACCTCTGCTGCAGAGTCTGCTGCTGAGTCCGCAGCCGAGAGCGTTACCGAGGCCACTCAGGGCGGTAAGGTAGGCGTCTGCATCTACAAGTTCGACGATGCCTTCATGACCACCTACCGTAATGCTCTGCAGGAGATCCTCGAGGGCAAGGGCTACGAGGTCACCATCGTCGACGGCAACAACGACCAGGCCAAGCAGAACGAGCAGATCAACACCTTCATCACCCAGGGCGTTGACGCACTGATCATCAACCCCGTTATGACCTCCGCTGCCGACCAGATCATCTCCACCGTCAAGGGTGCCGATGTTCCCACCGTCCTGATCAACCGTGAGCCCACCGCCGATCAGATGTCCGCTTATGACAAGCTGGTCTACGTCGGCTGCGACGCTGCTCAGTCCGGCACCTTCCAGGGCGAGCTGATCCTCGACACCGAGAACAAGGGCGACATCAACGGCGACGGCAAGGTTTCCTACATCATGATCCAGGGCGACCCCGAGAATATCGATGCTCAGCTGCGTACCGAGTACTCCGTCAAGGCTCTGACCGATGCCGGCGTTGAGGTTGAGCAGCTTGACCTGCAGCGCGGTGACTGGGACCGTAACAAGGGCCAGGAAATCTGCCAGAACGACCTTGCCAAGTACGGCGATCAGATCGAAGTTGTTTTCTGCAACAACGATGATATGGCTATCGGTGCTCTGCAGGCTATTCAGGCTGCCGGCCGTACCGTCAACAAGGACATCTACCTCGTCGGTGTTGACGCTCTGGACGCTGCCAAGAACGAAGTTGCCAAGGGCAACATGACCGGTACCGTTCTGAACGACGCCAAGGGCCAGGCTACCCAGGCTGTTGAGTGCATGGAAGAGCTGCTGGGCGGCAAGACCTTCGAGGCCGACCACCAGAGCGTCTACGTTGACTACGTCAAGGTTACCCCTGACAACGTCAAGGACTTCCAGTAATTTAAAAAAAGCCACAGCTTAAACCAGAACAATCGGGGTGCGTGTGCGCAGGCGCACGCACCCTTTTTTCGTGAAAAGGTTACAAAAGATTAAAGGGGGCCAGCGAATTGTCAGAGTACCGCTTGGAGATGTGTGATGTCGTCAAGACGTTCCCCGGCGTCAAGGCACTGAATCACGCACAGCTGAAATTGAAACCCGGCACCGTCCATGCGCTGATGGGAGAGAACGGCGCGGGCAAGTCTACCTTGATGAAGTGCATGTTTGGTATCTACCACATGGACGAAGGCAAGGTCATTTATGAGGGACAGGAGGTCCAGATCAAGGGCCCGCTTGATGCACTGAACCGCGGCATTGCGATGGTGCACCAGGAGCTGCAGCCCATCCCGGAACGCTCCATAGGCGAGAATATCTACGTTGGGCGCTATCCCACCAAGAAATACGGACCCGTCACCGTTATCGACCATGACAAAATGTATGAGGATGCGGCCAAGGTCTTAAAGGAAGTCCACCTGAATTATGATCCGCACGCCAAGCTGGGATCCTTGAGCGTCTCCCAGATGCAGCTGGTCGAAATTGCGAAAGCCGTCTCGGCAGACTGCAAGGTGCTGATCCTCGACGAGCCGACCTCCTCGCTGACGGCAGCTGAGGTCGAGGCACTGTTCACCATCGTGAACGAGCTGCGCGCCAAGGGCGTCTCCATCGTCTACATCAGCCACAAGATGGACGAAATTCTTCGCATCAGCGACGAAGTCACGATCATGCGCGACGGCCAGTACATCGGCACCTGGGAGGCCAAGGAACTGACCACCGATATGATCATCACCAAGATGGTCGGACGTGAGCTGTCGAACCTCTACCCGCCGCGCTCGAATACGCCCGGTGAGGTCGTGTTTGAGGTCAAGGACTTCACGTCCATCAACCCCAAGAGCTTCCGTCACGTCAACTTCAACGTCCGCAAGGGCGAGATCCTCGGCGTTGCGGGTCTGGTCGGTGCCCAGCGCACCGAGCTGATGGAGGGCCTGTTCGGTCTGCGCTGCCACACATCGGGCACCATCACCTATAAGGGCAAGGAACTGACCATCAACCAGCCGCAGGACGCCATCAAAAACGGCATCGCCATGCTGACCGAGGACCGCCGCGCCACCGGTATTCTGGGTGTGCTTTCCATTGCGGATAACGTCTCCATTGCATCGCTGAACAAGTATCTGATCGGCGGCATCATGCTGGACGACAACAAAATCGAAAAGCTCGTGCAGGATAATGTCGCCAAGCTGTCCATCAAGACGCCGTCCTCCAAAACGCAGATTCAATCGCTGTCCGGCGGTAACCAGCAGAAGGTGCTGATTGCCCGCTGGCTGGCCAACGACCCCGATGTTTTCATCATGGACGAGCCGACCCGCGGTATCGACGTCGGTGCAAAGTATGAAATTTACTGCATCATCGCCGAGATGGCCAAACAGGGCAAGAGCATCATCATGATCTCCTCCGAAATGAGCGAGCTGATCGGCATGTCTGACCGCATCATGGTCATGTGCGATGGCCGCTGCACCGGCTTTATCGACGGAGATAAGGCGAATCAGGAGAACATCATGACGCTGGCTACCCAGTTTGAATAAGGAGGAGATCCGAAAATGGAGAAAAAATTCGACTTTAAAAAATTCCTGTCCAATAACGCGATCATTATTCTGATCATTTTGCTGGCCCTCTTCGTCGGCTGCACGACCCAGAACTTCTTTACCGAGACAAACGGCAAAAACCTGCTGCTGAACGTCGCCCCGCGTTTCATCATCGCCTGCGGCGTTTCGGGATGCCTGATTACCAAGGGCACTGACCTGTCCGCCGGCCGCCAGGTCGGCCTGGCCGCCTGCTTCTCCGCCATGCTGCTGCAGAGCGTTGACTACTCTGCCCGCATGCTGCCCTGGCTGCCCGATATTCCGTGGCCCGTGGCCCTGCTGATCGTCATGGCGATCATGGCCTGCTTCGGTGCCATCAACGGCTGCATTATCGCATTCCTGAAGGTTCCTCCTTTCATCGCTACGCTGGGCATGCAGACCATCGTCTACGGCCTGTGCTCCGTCATCACCAACAACCAGCCCATGGGCGGTTACAAGCAGAGCTACCTGACCGTTGCCAGCGGCACGCTGGGCCCCATCCCGTTCCTGGCCATCTTTGCGCTGATCGTCGGCATCTTCTTCTGGTTCCTGTACAATAAGACCCGTCACGGCAAGTACATGTACGCCATCGGCGGCAACGAGAACGCCGCTCAGGTTGCCGGTGTCAACGTCACCGCGTCCCTGATCCGCATCTACATCCTGGCCTCCTGCATGTATGCTCTCGGCGGCTTCCTCGTCGGCGCAAAGGCCGGCGGCGCTTCCACCAACACCGGCAACGGCTATGAGCTGGAAGCTATCGCGGCCTGCACCATCGGCGGTGTTTCCACCAACGGCGGCGTCGGCAAGGTCTCTGGCGTTCTGGTCGGTGTTCTGGTCTTTGAAGTCCTGAAGATTTGCCTGCAGTTCCTCGGCGTCGACCCCGCTTACACCTACATTGCACAGGGCCTTGTCATCGTCATCGCCGTTGCCCTTGACCTGCGCAAGTACCTGGCCAAGAAGTAATATGGAAGAAGAAAAAAACACCTCTGAAATGCAAAAGTCCGATTCCCGCCCGGATCACAGCCAACTGAACGCCTTTGAAAATTTCTATGAGAAATTCCGCAAAGTGCCGCTGAAATACATTGATGTCTTTATCGGCGTCTGCGTTGCCGCACTGGTCATCGTTGTGCTGGTCGGGATACTGAAAAGCAAGGGAATATTGTAAAAAGCGTGCCTCCCACAGAAACGCTCTGTGGGAGGCACGTCTTTTATTTTACCGCTCAGGGGCCGGGAATGCTCGGCCCGCGGCCTTGCGGAAGGCAGCCGCCCTCTGCAGGCATCACTTTTTAACGATCTTTTTCTTCTTCCGCACGCTGTACCCAAAGCTGCCCAGCTTTCTTCCCAGCGCCAGATAATCCCCGTGGCTGTAGACGATCAGCTTCGCCTTGTTCAGGCACAGCTTGCCGCTCTCGTCCAGCAGCCGCTCGTCCACATCCACGGCGACGCACTCGGCCAGAAACAAATCATGCGAACCCAGCGCAATGACCTGCGTGACCTTGCACTCCAGATTCACGGGGCTTTCCTCCACCAACACCGTGCCGACCTTGGCCGCAGGGACAGCGGTCAGGTGCATGGCAGCGAACTTGTCCACGTCGCGCCCGCTCTTGACACCGCACCAGTCGATGGCGCGGACAAGGCTCTCTGTGGGCAGGTTCACGACGAACTCGCCGCTTTCCTTAATTAGATGGTGGCTGTACCGCTCGGGCCGCACGCTGATGGACAGCATCGGCGGCTGGGTGCAGATCGTGCCGGTCCAGCCCACCGTGATAAGGTTCGGCTTCTCCGGGGCCCCGCAGCTGACCAGTACGGGCGGCTCCGGGTTCAGCAGGGTAGACCCCTTCCATACCTGTCGGCTCATTGCGCATCCTCCTTGATCTCGCCAAAGTTCGGCGTTGAATCGCTGATAATATACCGCGGGCGGTGCTTGGATTCCAGATAAATTTTACCGATGTACTCCCCGATAACGCCCAGACAGATCAGCTGCACGCCCGACACAAAGCAGATGATGCTTGTCATCGACGCCCAACCGGACACGGTCAGGCCGAGCGCGGCCTCGATGACGGCCCACAGCACGCCGATAAAGCTGACGAGCGCCACAAACACGCCGAAGCCTGTGATGAATCGGATGGGTTTGATGGACAGGCTTGTGATGCCGTCAAACGCCAGTGCCAGCATTTTGGACAGGGGATAGTGGCTCTCGCCCGCGATGCGCTCGTGGCGCTCGTAGGTCACGCAGGTGGACTTGAAGCCGACCAGTGGCACCATGCCGCGCAGGAACAGGTTGACCTCCCTGAACCGGGCAAACTCCTCCAACACGCGGGCGCTCATCAGGCGGTAGTCCGCGTGGTTAAAGACGACCTCCGCGCCCATGGCGTTGAGGATTTTATAGAAGCTCTCCGCGGTGAAGCGCTTAAAAAACGTGTCTGTCTCGCGCTTGCTGCGCACGCCGTACACGACGTCGCAGCCGTCGCGGTAGGCGTCCACCATGGCGTCCATCGCGTTGATGTCGTCCTGCCCGTCGCAGTCGATGGAAATCGTAATGTCGCAGCGGCTTTTGGCCTCCATCAGGCCCGCCAGCACGGCATTCTGGTGGCCGCGGTTGCGGCTCTGGCAGATGCCTGCATAGTGCGGGTCACGTGCAGCCAGTTCACAGATAATTTCCCATGTCCGGTCCTTCGAGCCGTCGTTCACAAACAGCACGCGGCTTTCCGGGCTGATCTTGCCCGCGGCGGCCAAATCGTTAATTTTCTGCAAAAACATCGGCGCAGTGATGGGTAAAACCTCCTGCTCATTGTAGCAGGGAATGACGATGTACAAAATCGGGTCGGTACGGTTGTTCATACAAATAACCTCAATATGTTAAAATTGCGGGCAGGCGGCGTGCAGCCGCTCGGGGTCGGGCAGCTTAAAGCTGCCGCGGAACAGCTCGATCAGCCCCTCCTCCTGCATCCGGCTCAGCTCGCGGGAGAGCGCGCTGCGGTCACAGTTCAAAAACGCGGCCAGCTCAGTGCGGGTCATGGCGGTGGAAAACGTATCCGCGCCGCACCGCTCGCGCTGTTCCAGCAGCCACATGCAGATGCGTCCGCGCAGGCTCTTGCAGCAAATCAGCTCCAAACGGCGGTCCAGCGCAAAATACTTGTCGCTGATGGTTTCCAGCCAGTTCTGCAGCAGCTTCAGGTGTGCGCTGTGCAGCGCGGCGCAGGGGCGCAGCAGTGCCTCGCAGGGAAGATACAGTGCCAGACAGGCCTCAGCGGCGGAGACATTGACGGGGCTGCGGCTGCGCCCGCCCGCACGTCGGCAAAGACCCCGCCCGGCCCCATACGGGCCATGACGACGGTAGAGCCGTCGGCCAGCGGCTTGCTTGCCGTGATAGCACCTTCCAGCACAAGGCCGACTTCGTGGGTCTCGTAGCCCGCCATCAGCAGCAGCTCGCCTTTGGCGTAGCGGCGCACCCGCGGCGCAAAGCAGGCCATCAGCGTGTCCAGCTCGGCGTCCGTCATGCCGCGCAAAAGGCTTGTGCGGCGCATCGTTTCGTAGTAGGGTGTGTAGTCCATACAGCTCCTTGCAAACGGTTGAGAAGGGTATCTGTTGCACGGGCAACAGACAATTCACATTTATTATAGTATAGTAGGGCCGCAAAAGCAACAAGGAGGATAAGATTTTTATGAAACTGAAACGTATTTTCGCCGCTGTAACGGCGTTTGCTTTGTGCGCCTCTCTGGCAGGCTGCGGCGCGGCCACGACTGTGAGCGAGTCTGCCGCAGAATCTGCCGCTGAATCCGCCGTCGAGGCAACCCCCGCCGTCACCGAGGCCCCCGCTACTGAAGAAACCGCCGACGCATCTGATGCCGCCCTGCGCATCGCGGGCCTGAAGGGCCCCACGACGATGGGCCTCGTCAACCTGATGAGCGAAGAGGTCGCCTCCAACTACAACTTCACGATGTACGGCGCTGCCGATGAAATCGTGCCGCTGCTGGTCAAGGGAGACTTGGACGCCGCCGCTGTGCCCGCCAACCTCGCCGCCACGCTCTACAACAAGACGAACGGTGCAGTGGAAGTTGCCTGCATCAACACGCTGGGCGTGCTCTACATCGTCGAGAACGGAGAGACCGTCAACTCTGTCGGGGATCTGAAGGGCCAGACCATCGTCACCACCGGCAAGGGCGCTACCCCCGAGTACGTTCTGCGCTACGTCCTGACCGAGAACGGCGTTGACCCCGACAGCGACGTTACCATCGAGTATTGCAGCGAGGCCACCGAGGCCCTGAGCAAGGTCCAGGCGGGCGAAGCCACCATCGCCATGCTGCCTCAGCCCTTCGTCACCAGCGCCATGTCCCAGGTCGAGGGTCTGCGCGTTGCGCTTGACATGAACGAGGAATGGCAGAAGGTCGCCGGCTCCAAGCTGGTCACCGGCGTTCTGGTCGTCCGCAAGGATGCCGTTGAGAACGACCCTGAGGCTTTTGCCGCCTTCATGGATGGCTATGCCGCCAGCGTCGAGGCCGCAAACTCTGACCTCGAGGGCACCGCAGCCCTCTGCGAGCAGTACGGCGTTGTCGCCAAGGCTGCACTGGCCCAGAAGGCCCTGCCGCAGTGCAACATCGTTTTTGAGACCGGCGACGAGATGAAGACCGACCTCGAGACCTACTTCAAGGTTCTGTACGCCGCCGACCCCGCCAGCGTGGGTGGCGCCCTGCCTGCCGACGACTTCTACTATGCAGGCTAAATCCCCCCGCAGAGGTCGATGCTCGCATCGACTCGCCGCTGCTGCTGCGGGCGGATGCAAGCATCCGCCCCAGCAAACGCCGCTGTGGCAAAAGGCTGCCGCCATCCTTGTGTGGATTCTGATTTGGCAGCTTGCCGCCATGGGGCTGGGACACGGCGGGCTGTTTCTGGCTACGCCCCTGCAGACACTGGGGGCGCTGGCACAGCTGGCACCCACAGCTGCATTCTGGCAGCGCATCGTGTTCAGTGCGCTGCGCATAATGGCGGGCTTCCTGCTGGCAGCAGCAGGGGGCCTGCTTCTTGGCGCAGCGGGCGCACGTTGGCACTGGGTACGGGTGTTCATTGACCCTGCCATGCAGCTGATCCGCGCCATGCCCGTTGCCAGCTTTGTCATTCTGGCGCTGCTCTGGGTGCGCAGTGTGAACCTGTCGGTCATCGTCAGCTTTACCCATGTGCTGCCCGTCGTCTATGCGGGCGTGCTGGGCGGCATTGCCGACACCGACCCGAAGCTGCTGGAAATGGCGAAGGTCTACCGCCTGCCGCTCACCGCGCGGCTGCGGTACATCTGGCTGCCCGGCATCTTCCCGTCCTTCTGCGAGAGCTGCATCGCCGCCATGGGCATGTGCTGGAAGAGCGGCGTCTCCGCCGAGGTCATCGGTCTGCCGGACCACAGCGTGGGCGACGCGCTCTACCGCGCGAAGATCACCCTGTCCACGCCGGATGTGTTCGCGTGGACGCTCGTCATCGTGCTGCTGTCGGCGGCGCTGTCCGCGGCAGCGGCGGCCCTGCTGCGCACGGCCAAGACACGTCTTTGCGGGGAGGTGCGCGTGTGAGCATTGTGATAACCGATCTCTGCAAAAGCTTCGGCGGTACGCCGGTTTTGCAGCGCTTTACCTGGACGGTGGACCGCCCCATGGTGCTGATGGGCCGCTCCGGCTGCGGCAAGACCACGCT
>ENA-OPBE01003107-OPBE01003107.1-human-gut-metagenome-genome-assembly--contig:-NODE-3107-length-11456-cov-2.510482_pt1 | contig 11456 bp, 10 predicted proteins | sample MGYA00241066_ERZ501448 | MGnify/ENA primary metagenome ERZ501448 (study PRJEB25962, sample SAMEA2042585) | human gut metagenome | biome: human gut; feature: human-associated habitat; material: faeces...
GACTTGACCAGAAAGTATCTTATACAGTGAAATTCTTTTCCATAAACAGTGCGGCAGAGTCAGATGAAAAGCAGAAAGAATCGAAGATCACGGCGAAAAACATCACAAAAACCTTCAGCACCACAACATTTTCCATCAATGCGAAAACGAATGGAAAAGGGAAGATGACGTATAAGGTTGCGGACGAAAAAATCGCCGCTGTAAGTAAAAAAGGTGTAGTTACACTTAAAAATTATGGAGAGACAAAAATTAAGATCCGTGTAGCTGCAAGTGGTAATTATAAGGCGGCTGAAAAGACGATCACGTTGACGGTAAAGCCGGTAAAAGCAAAAACGGGTTCGCTGAAATCGACTGCAAAGGGCAGTTTTGCGTTAAAGTGGAAACAGGATAAGAAGGCGACCGGCTATATCATACAATATTCTACCGATAAACGTTTTGAGAAGAATGTGAAAAGCACAACAGTTTCAAGTAACAGGACGACATCGAAGAAGATTGGAAAGCTGAAAGCCGGTAAAAAATATTATGTCAGAATCTGTTCCTATAAAAAATCCGGTGGAAAGAATATAAAAGGCGCTTACAGTGACGTAAAAACCGTAATAACAAAAAAATAGACAAGAAAACGATACTTAGATGATATAAAATTTTTTGTGGAAAATGAATAATTGAACCTGAAATCCTGCAAAAAATGGCTTGTTACACTGTGAAACTTTAATAATTTAGTGAAATAAAGAAAAAAATATTGCACATGGATTCATTTTATAATAAAATAAGTGTGTCAAAACGAAACCAGCGGGAGAACCGTTAGGAGCATGCAGTGTAAAGCACATTGTATGGAGTATATACTAAATTAAGTAAGGAGAGATTGTAAAATGGGATACGTTGATGAAGTACTCGAAGTAGTAAAGAAAAAAAATGCAGATCAGCCTGAATTTTTACAGGCAGTAACAGAGGTTCTTGATTCCTTAAGACCTGTTATTGATGCAAATGAAGAGTTATACAGAAAGAATGCAATCTTAGAGAGAATTACAGAGCCGGATCGTCAGATCATGTTCCGCGTTCCATGGGTAGACGACAATGGGCAGGTACAGGTAAACAGAGGATTCCGTGTACAGTTTAACAATGCGATCGGACCGTACAAGGGCGGCTTAAGACTTCATCCGTCTGTAAACCTTGGTATCATCAAATTCTTAGGATTTGAGCAGATTTTCAAAAACTCTCTTACAGGACTTCCAATCGGTGGTGGTAAAGGTGGTTCTGACTTCGACCCTAAGGGCAAATCAGACCGTGAAGTTATGGCATTCTGCCAGAGCTTTATGACAGAGCTTTGCAAACACATCGGTGCTGACACTGACGTACCTGCTGGTGATATCGGTGTTGGCGGAAGAGAAATCGGTTACCTCTTCGGACAGTATAAGAGAATCAAAGGTCTTTACGAAGGCGTTCTTACAGGAAAAGGTTTAACATACGGTGGTTCCCTTGCAAGAACAGAAGCTACAGGATATGGTCTTGTATACTTCACAGAAGAAATGTTAAAATGCCATGACGATGACATCGCTGGTAAGACAATTGTTGTTTCCGGTGCTGGTAACGTTGCAATCTACGCTATCGAGAAATGTCATCAGCTTGGTGCAAAAGTTGTTACATGTTCTGATTCTACAGGATGGGTATACGATCCAGAAGGAATCGACTTAGATGCTTTAAAAGAAATCAAAGAAGTAAAACGTGCTCGTTTAACAGAGTACAAGAACTACCGTCCAAACAGCGAATATCATGAAGGACGCGGAGTATGGTCTGTTAAATGTGATGTTGCTCTTCCATGTGCTACTCAGAATGAGCTCTTCCTTGAAGACGCAAAACAGTTAGTTGCTAACGGATGTATCGCAGTTTGTGAAGGTGCTAATATGCCTACTACATTAGATGCTACTAAGTACTTACAGGAAAACGGCGTGATGTTTGCTCCTGGTAAAGCTTCTAACGCTGGTGGTGTTGCTACATCTGCTCTTGAAATGTCCCAGAACAGCGAAAGATTAAGCTGGACATTCGAAGAAGTTGACAGCAAACTTAAAAACATCATGGTTAACATTTACCACAACATTGATGACGCTGCAAAACGTTACAACAAAGAAGGCGACTATGTAACAGGCGCTAACATCGCAGGTTTCGAAAAAGTATTAAACGCTATGCTTGCACAGGGCGTTTGCTAATTTTCTTCCTTGACTATTGTTACAGAAATAAATTTTCTCTTGAAATCATTTTTTAAATGATATATAATCAAAGAAACGCAACGGAGTGTTCCATTTAGGAATACTCCGTTTTTTGTTTTCCAAATTTCTCTATTTTCGGATTTGAAAAACATTTTCCTGTGTATTATACAGTGCAGAAGGAGAAATCTCCACTCTATTCCACCTTCTGTAGTCAATGGCTACCCGCTTCGTATAGTAGTCATTCTCCTGCTGGCTTTTCTTTTGCCAACTATAAAGCCATGCAGGAACAGGATGCGTTTCTTATATTATTTATTATTTCGATTTACTTATTAATTTACTTTTGGAGGTAATATTACTATGGATAAAATAGATAGAAAGATTCTTTCTCTTCTTCAGGAGAATGCCCGTTACCCTTTAAAATACCTTGCACAAAAGGTATTCTTATCTTCTCCTGCCGTTTCTACGAGAATAGAACGTATGGAAAAAGCCGGCATTATCACCGGCTATCACGCAACAATTGACCCTGTTGCATTGGGATATCATATTACAGCATTCATTAATCTTACTTTAGACCCAAAGCAGAAAAATGAATTTTATCCTTATGTCACGGACTGCCCTAATGTTTTGGAATGTAACTGTGTTACTGGTACATATTCTATTATGCTGAAGGTTGCTTTTCCCAGCACAATGGAGTTAGATACCTTTATCGGGCATCTTCAGCAGTTTGGGAATACACAAACACAGATTGTGTTTTCAACGGCGGTTCCTCCAAGAGGGGTGGGGATTGAAACAGATGAAACAGATACAGCGGAGGAAATCAAAAAAGCATAATTATCAGATGCACTCTAAGATATTAGCTAAAAAATGTATTATATGATGGATTTTGATTCCGTTGTAAAAAACACAAATTCACAAAATACATCATAATACATTTTTTTACTGTTTGATAATGATTGATTATCTTTTTTGTCATTGAATAGATTTTATATCATTATTTTTCACTTATGATAAGGATGATTATGGAGTATTCGATATCCCCGGTAGATTTGTTCGTAGAGAACCATTCCGGTCATATTAGAGGACATCGTGAAGTCTGAGAAGACCAGGGGTTCTATAGGACCAGTACCCAGTTCTGCAAATTTATCCGTTGCTTCCTCATTCCATTCTGGTACAAAGAACATAACTCCTTTCATACCTGAACCTTCCCATTTTTTTAGCTGGTTGCTGAGTTTTTCTGAAGTAAGTTCTGCTTTGCCGGGCTGTACGAGTAGTTTTTTCATGCCGGTATCTTTCGTAAGCAGAGAGTTCCACTCTTTTTCTTTTTTTACAAATTTACAGCTTATTTTGCAGTAACGGCTGAGGCGTTTTTCGTATTCTGCGATAGCTTTTTTGCAGAATTTCTGTGATTTTTTGCGTTCTTGTATATATATTTCGTATTTCATGATTTTCCTGTATTTCTATTTTTGTGTAGGTTCTATTATGCATTCATCTCAAATTACACACCCTTCACTTTTTTATCACAGTCAGAAAACGAAAACACCATATACTCTTATCTGTGACCTCAGAGCAAGTGTTAGATGTGAGTGTTTCCACAAACACTCAACACACCGCGACCAACATCACAGATAAGAGTATATGGTGTTTTCGTCCGGTAAAAGCATAAAAAAGCGAACCAGAAGGGACTCGAACCCCCGACACACGGTTCCGGAAACCGTTGCTCTATCCAACTGAGCTACTGGTCCACAGGAAGTTTTCTTAAAAACTTCCGTTGTTTATAATACTATATTTTACATTATATTGCAAGGGAAAGTTTCTTTGTATCTTCGATAATCTTCGGCATTTTCCCGCAGTTTTTCTACTGCTTCTTTGATGCATTGTACAGTGTAATCTATTTCTTCCTGCGTGTTTTGATAACCGATTGTAAGGCGCAAAGTGCCGCGTGCGAGCTTCTCAGGAATTCCCATTGCAGTGAGAACGTGGGATGGAGAAGTGTCTCCTGTACTACAGGCAGATGCGGCGGAGGCGCAGATATTTTTTTCGTCTAATAAAAGTAATAGTTCATTGCCTTCGATGAATTGGAAACTGATGTTACAGTTACCTGGCAGTCTGTTTGTAAGACTTCCATTTAAGCGGCAGTATGGTATTCCTCTCTGTAATCTCCGTATTAAATAATCTCTTAATTGCTGTATTTCTTTCTCCCGGTACTCCCTTGTGGTAAATGCAATTTCTGCTGCTTTTCCCATTCCAGCGATTCCCGGAACATTTTCTGTGCCTGCCCGATGATCTCTTTCCTGTTTGCCACCGTGGATGTATTCAGGAAGAAGGATTTTTTTACGAATATAAAGGAATCCCACACCTTTGGGGCCGTTAAATTTATGAGCACTGGCACTTAACAGGTCAATATTTTCTTTTTTTACATCTATCAGAAGCTGTCCATATGCCTGTACGGCATCTGTATGAAATAAAATATCGTTCTTTTCGGCGATTTTTCCAATTTGTGCAATCTTTTGTATCGTTCCCACTTCATTATTAGCGTACATAACCGAAATAAGTATGGTGTCCTTTCGTATTGCTTTTTCAAGAACATCGAGTCGGATACTTCCCCATTCGTCTACATCAAGATAAGTCACTTCAAATCCCTGTTTTTCCAGATAGGCACAGCTATTTAGTATGGCATGATGCTCGATTTTACTTGTGATGATATGCCGTCCTTTTTCTTTTAACATTTGTGCTGCTGCTTTTATCGCCCAGTTGTCAGACTCTGTTCCGCCTGATGTAAAATAAATTTCTTCTGCTGACGCATTCAAAGTTTTGGCAATCTGTTCACGGACATTTTCTATCATGCCGCGATTCTCTGAGGACATTTGATAGACTCCAGAAGGATTCCCATATTTTTCACAAAAATATGGTCGCATTGCCACTTCTACTTCCAGGCGTACCGGTGTCGTAGCTGCATTGTCGAGATAAACCTGCTTCATAGACTTTCCTCTTTTCCATGATTTATTGATAGCTATTTTTTATGAGCAACTTCTGAATAGTTGCCTTCATTTTCGCATACAATCAAATAACCCTTTGCCTGCGGTGTCACTATGTCATACAAAAAAATGATTTTTACTGGAACATTAATCTTAACTCTCTCTGGTTTTCTGGCAAGAATACTCGGATTCTATAACAGAATATTCCTCTCGAACTTAATTGGTGCAAAAGAATTAGGAATTTATCAGCTTATTTTTCCAATCTACATGCTCTGCTTTTCTTTGTGCTGCCATGGATTTGAGACTGGCATTTCTAATCTCACCTCGCGTTTTTTTGCAAAGGGACAAAAAAAGAACGCACACCATCTCGTCCGACTTGGCTGCCTTCTTTCTTTTTGCCTCTCTATTCTACTGATGTTTGCCCTTTTTGAAGGTGCTGATTATTTAAGCACATTCATTTTAAAAGAAGCCTCCGCCGCTCCTTCCCTGAAAATTGCAGCTCTTTCTCTGCCTTTTGTTTCCATAAAAGCCTGTCTTCATGGTTACTATATTGGCTTAAATCATTCCAGTGTTCCAGCAGTCAGCCAGATTGTGGAACAAATTACCCGTGTGGGTGGGATTTATCTTCTGTCAATCTCTGTTTTTATTATGGGCGCTGATGCAAGAATTGCTGCCTGGGGAATGGTTCTTGGTGAAGCAATTTCCACGATATACACTATCCTTGCCTACTTTCGTAGACTGTTTTTCGAAAATAGTATCTTTTTCCAAAAAAATTTGCAGAAAAACAATTCAAATAAAAATAAGCAAAACAAGAAAATTTCAAATACAAAAAATCAAAATGAAAGGATTTCAAACAAAAATAATTCAGATAAAATTTTAAAAAATTATAACAAAAAATATGCTGATAAAAGAACATTCTCCCGGCAGGCAGATTCTTTCACCCTTTCCACAAGAGAACTTTTAGAGCACTTTTTTTCTTTTAGCATCCCTATTTCCATGAATCATTTCTGCCTTACGATTATCAGTAGTTTAGAAACTATGCTCATTCCTTTTATGCTTGAAATATTTTTTCACAGTCACTCACAAGCGTTAGAAACTTACGGCACATTAACCGGTATGGCATTGCCATTTCTTTTCTTTCCTGCTACCATTGTAAACTCTCTCTCTGTAATGCTCATGCCTGCGATTTCTTCGGCCTACGACCAAAAACAACACCGGCAGATGGAAAACACAATCTCTGCCAGCCTTCATTTTTGCCTTCTTATCGGCATTTTCAGCACCTTTGCCTTTCTTATTTACGGAACGGTACTTGGGGAGACTATTTTCCACAGTAAAGAAGCTGGACAGTATGTCTATTTATTTTCCGTTCTATGTCCATTTATGTATGCCGCACAGACAACTTCGAGTATTTTAAATGGATTTGGAAAGACGAAGCAGACTCTTTACCATAACCTTTTAGGGGTAGGCATCCGAATTTTCTTTATCCTGCTTCTTATTCCATCTAAAGGAATCCCCGGTTATCTCATCGGACTTCTTGCAGGCTATAGTCTTCAGCTTCTTTTGAACTTATTCTGCATTTATCAGATTGTACCTTTTTATTTTTCTGCAGAAAAGACTTTGCTTTTCCCCGTTCTAACAGCAATCGGCGGAGGCCTTCTCTCCAAAAAATTCTGGGGAATTGCCTCCGCCGCACTGCCACTTTCTTCTTTTTATATTTTAGTAATAAGTGGCTTTCTTTATTTTCTTTTTTTTACTTTGTGTCAGATTTTTCGAGAAAGTGTTTAAAAAATACTTTCTGCAAGATGTTTGCTGCAATTTGTGGGAACGTGTTTACACAATTCGGGCAATCTGCTCGCATAAAATAAGACGCATCATCTGATGAGGAAAGGTCAATGCTGAAAAACTCAGCTTTTCATTTGCCCGTCGTACTACTTTATCTGCAAGGCCTAATGAACCGCCAATTACAAAAACAACATCTGAAGATACAGTAGAAAATACTCTCTCCATCCGTTTTTTCCACGCTGACGTACTGTAGTGCTTTCCGTCAATACAAAGTGCAATAACGTAATCATCGTCTTTTATCTTGCTTAAAATACGCTCGCCTTCCATCTCCCGAATCTGCCTTTCCACAGAAGCAGGACACTGATCAGGCGTCGGTTCATCGGGACACTCCATGATATCCATCGAATATTTTTTTCGGATTTCTTTTACATAAGCAGCAATACCATCTCTAAAGAAATCTTCTTTTACTCTGCCGACACAGACTATTTTAATTCCTGTCATACCTCTTAATCATCCCTGCGGTCGCCAAACAATAAAAGGAGACGCAGAAGCTGTAAAATAGAAGAAGCCGCTGCTGCAACATAAGTAAGTGCCGCTGCCGTAAGAACCTTTCTTGCTCCGGAAATCTCATCATCATAAAGAATATGCGAATTACCAAGAATCTTTAATGCTCTTGAAGAAGCATTAAACTCTACTGGTAATGTGACAAGCTGGAATATTACTGTAAGAGAAAATAACAGCACACCAAGCATAATCAATGTACGGCTTCCTCCAAGCACGATTCCGATTAAAATAAGCGGCCAGGAGATTGTCGCACCAAAGTTTACAACTGGCACAATCGCACCACGGATTTTAAGTGGTGCATAACTTTCTGCATCCTGAATCGCATGTCCGCATTCATGTGCCGCTACACCAATTGCGGCTACAGAACTGGAACGAAATGTTGCATCAGATAAATTCAGCACCCTGTTTGACGGGTCATAATTATCCGTTAAATCACCGGAAATATGTCGAATCTCCACATCATAAATTCCTGCTCCATGAAGGATTTTCTCTGCCGCTTCTGCCGCAGTAATTCCCGAATGACTCCTCACTCTGTTAAACTTTGCATAAGTGGACTTTACTCTTGCTGACGCAAGCAGGCAAATCACCATACCGATTATAACTAAAATATATGTCGGGTCCCAGTACATCCCGTAATATCCGCCATAATACATAGACTACACCTCCAATTTACTTATTTCTCAATACGGTATGCAGCAACCACTTCTGCTGTATACATATGATGATAATCCTTTTCCGGATACCATCTTCCATCTACTTCTGGATCAATGAATTCTTCTGGATTTAACTGTGTTTCCATAAGCTTCTTGCAGACAAATACCATGGTTCCTTCCTCAAAAGTAGGCTCTCCCTCTTCTGTCTCTACTACATGAAAATTTACCTTGCTGATCTTATCTTCATCTCTTCCAGATACCTTTCCAAGATAACCCATCTCCTGTTTGCGCTCACCATCAAAAAATGTCAGTGTAAAGGTATCTCCTGCATCCACAAATTCCTTTGTAAAACGCTGTGGACGAATACCAACTGTCACTACATTTTTTCCCCAGAAAACGCCCATCATTCCCCAGGAAGCTGTCATTGTATTTACTTTGCCTTCTTTCTTTGCAGAAATGAGCATCCAGTCCTGACCAATTCTCTGAAAAGGATTTACATTTGCTTTTGTTACATCAATTTTTTCGAACTTCATTATAATATCCTCCTAAAAATACATTCCAGTATAATATAGCATCTTTTTAACAAAAATAATAAAATATGCTTCTTTTCATTATCCTCTTAAGATTACCGTTCCACTAACTTATTTTAGTAATCCAGTTTCTTTGCTGCTTCTACAATCATTTCTTCTGTTACAACATATGGATAATGCTCTAAATCTTCATCTTTCACCATAAATGGCGCACATTTTGCTACTTCTTCTACTGTCACACCCACTTCAGAAAGCTTTGCTGGAAGGCCCACTGTCTTATTAAATGCGATAAGCTTCTGGCATTCTTCCTCTTTTCCATCAATCGTAAGTAATAGCAATACACCAAAACCGACAACAACGCCATGCAAATGGTCTTCATCGAATCCTGGCAAATTACAAAGGCCGTAGAAGAAAGCGTGTGCAACTCCACCGTTATAATCCATCGTATGTTCTCTTGCCACAAGCAAGGAAACCCAGCCTGCAGTAATGATAATATCAAGAGCAACCTGCTCTAACGCATAAGATGCCACTCCCTGTTCATTATCTTTTAACGCCTGTGCCCCATGCTCAACCATCGCTTCCATACACATGCGGCTAAGCTGGACACCCATCGCTTTAAAATGTTCTAACTTCTCGCCTCTTGCAGAAATACTGACTTCATAATACTTGGCATAAGTATCTCCAATTCCTGCCCAAAGATACTCTTTTGGTGCATTGGCAATAATTTCTGTATTGATAAATACATGCTTTGCCGGCTCTAAGAAATGCACAAACTTGCAAAATGTCCCGTCTTCATTATATACAATAGAAACAGCGGAAGTCGGTGCACAGTTCGATGCTATCGTAGGAAATGAAAAATATGGCTTTTCAAAATCAATACTTACAAGCTTACAAGTATCAATCGCCTTTCCTCCACCAACAGCAAATATCATATCTGCCTGCCGTACTGCTTCTAACTGTTCTAACTTTTTCGCATTGTTAAAAGTACATTCGCCTCCGAACCATACAAAATCAAGAATCTCTATTCCTGTATCTTTCACCGCGGCAAGCAGTTTATCCTTTGCGGCTGCCATCGCTTTTTTACCGCCAACAACAACTGCCTTCTTTCCATAAATATGGCACTGTTTTTCAATCTGTCTATATGCTTCCGGTCCTACCGTATACGGTGGAACCTGCACTGAATAATTCTCCATAACGTGCTCCTTTCTGTCCGTTTTATTATAGTAAAGTAATACTTAGCCGTCAATATGCGATTGGCATTCTTGTTCTTTCTCACCTTGTATGATACACTCATAGGGACTATTAATCTATTCATACACAGTTATGTACATCTAAAAACTTTTATACCTGATTTTGTGTGATAAATTGCCACCAAGTCAGATAGATAGGGCTTTTAAGAATACATAAAATAAAAAGGAGTGTTTCTACCTATGCTAAACAAACAATATACATCCATGTTACAGGAAAAAGACGTTATTTTTGAAATATTCCAATATGCCACCGAACGAGCAAAAGTTGTCGGAGCAGAGAACATTTATGATTTCAGTCTTGGAAATCCTTCCGTACCTGCACCTTCTATTGTAAATGAAACTATTGTCCAAAAAGTGAACACCTTAGACCCATTAGCACTTCACGGATACAGCCCTAGCTTTGGAATCATGGAAACCCGCGAGAAAATCGCCGCTTTCTTAAATAAAAAATACGGTTCTTCTTACAAAGCTTCTAATATTTTTATGGCAATCGGTGCTGCCGGAGCGTTAGCTCATGCTTTTCGTGCAGTAACAAACCCTGGAGATGAAATCATCACATTTGCCCCTTGTTTTTCTGAATATAAACCATATACTGCTGGAGCAGGCTTAAAACTCACCATTATCCCGGCGGATATCGACACCTTCCAGATTAACTTCGCAGCATTTGAAGCACAATTAAATGAAAATACTACTGCTGTCTTAATCAATTCCCCAAACAACCCATCAGGAATTGTTTATTCCACAGAAACCATCAAAAAATTAGCAGACATTTTAACAGAAAAATCAAAAGAATTTGGTCATCCAATCTATCTTATCTCCGATGAGCCATACCGAGACATTATTTTTGAGGGAGTGGATGCCCCTTATGTGGCAAACTACTACAAAAATACCCTCACCTGCTATTCCTTTAGTAAATCTATCTCCCTTCCGGGGGAACGTATCGGCTATCTCGCCGTGCATCCAGATTGCATAGAAGCTGACAAGATCATCGAAATCTGTCCACAGATTTCCCGTACCATCGGACAAAACGGTGCCGCTTCCCTCATGCAGAGAACCGTAGCGGATGTCTGCGATCATACTTCGGATTTAAGCGTTTATGAAACAAATAAAAAAATACTCTTTGAAGCACTCAAAGAGTATGGCTATCATTGTGTAGAGCCAGGCGGAACTTTCTATATGTTCCCACGTTCTTTAGAATCGGATTCACAGGCATTTTGTAAGAAAGCAATGGAAAAAGATTTAATGCTCGTTCCGGGGGACATTTTCGGCTGCCCGGGACACTTCCGTATCGCGTACTGTGTACCAACGGAGAGGGTGGAGAAGGCACTTCCAATATTTCAGGAACTAGCGGAGGAATATTTATAATCTACTATAAAACAGACGACCCCATTGCTGAAAAGTCCCCAGTCTCAGCCAATAACCAAAGTCAGATCAAAACCACAATAGCCAAAGACAGCCCTCTTTTGATAAATAAAGCATATTTGTGGCCTCGGAGCAA
>ENA-OPBE01003113-OPBE01003113.1-human-gut-metagenome-genome-assembly--contig:-NODE-3113-length-11434-cov-1.545303_pt1 | contig 11434 bp, 10 predicted proteins | sample MGYA00241066_ERZ501448 | MGnify/ENA primary metagenome ERZ501448 (study PRJEB25962, sample SAMEA2042585) | human gut metagenome | biome: human gut; feature: human-associated habitat; material: faeces...
CGTATTCTACCGAATGCCCATGTAAAAATCGGAGCCGTATCCACTTCTCACCACAAAGGCATGCACACGACCACTTTTTCAGAGATGTACCCTTTGCCACAAGGTGGATACATTATCGACACTCCGGGTATAAAGGGCTTCGGAACTATCGATTTCAATCCCAACGAAGTGGCACATTTCTTTCCCGAGATTTTTGAAATTTCCCAAAACTGCCGGTTTAACAATTGCACCCATCGACACGAACCCGGTTGTGCGGTATTAAAGGCGTTGGAGAACCACCAAATAAGCGAATCGAGGTATACAAGCTATTTGAGCATTATCGAAGATAGTTCGGAAGGAAAATATCGGGAAGCATTTTAAAAAAGATTGAAGCGAATCGGCGCAATGAGATACAAAGGCATTGGAATTTTATTTTTCATGATGGCAAATATCCTATCGACAAATGCGGAGGGAAAAGACTTGCTTGTACCATCGAAGACCGACACCGTTACCATCGATACGCTTTCGACAAAAAACAGGATTTCATTACCCCTACCCAACACACTCGTCAACAAACAAATCGACCGTCTCGTCGAATATGCCAGAAAATACATCGGGACACCTTACAGGCGAGGAAGCAAAGGCCCCAACCGATTTGACTGTTCGGGTTTCACGCAGTATATTTTCAACCATTTCTCCTATTCCCTCAATGCAAGTTCCGCTTCTCAATATTTACAAGGAATCTCTGTTAAAGACGAAGAAATCTGCCGGGGAGATTTGGTATTTTTCAAAGGTAGAAATTCCCGGCGGTAGGACATGTAGGCTTGGTTACGGAAGTATATCCCGACGGACGATTCAAATTTATTCACGCATCCACATCACAAGGGATACGGGAAGATTGGAACTTCTCTCCCTATTATGCTCAACGATATGTCGGAGCCCGACGCATTTATTTCGTTCAAATCGACAAACGACTGATTTTAGATGCTATTCTCGAATTGGAAAACATCGATGACAACACTCCTTTTACCGAAACGGAAAAGAGTATTACGCCGCAGGAATTTTCAACTTTTGTCCGGGCTGAATAGCATTTCCTTTCAAATTGTTCGCCCGTTTAATATCTTCGGCCGAAACCCCTTTATATTTTTGAGAAATCGTCCATAGGTTCTCGCCTTTACGAACCGTATGATATTGGCCTTTTGCTGACGAAGCCGTAGACGAAGCCCCGCTTTTACTTGTCGTTGTCTTGCTACAAACCGCCAAACGTTGCCCGATACGCAAATATGAATTTTTTCGCAAATTATTCCAAGAACGCAAGTTACTTACCGACACTCCATATTTTTGAGCTATCCCGGAAAGAGTCTCTCCTTTACGAACCTTATGATATACCGTTGTTCCGGGAGCCAACCCAGCCGGCTCAACGGCAAGCCGTCGTGCATACAGCTCCTGATTATGCGCCAAAATAGCATCCTGCGCCTCGATAAAAGCATAGACCTGTTGCGATGGCAAAATGAGCGCATAAGACCGGATATTACCCGGTATGATATCGCGACGATATTGAGGATTCAAACTTCGAATCTCCTCGATCGGAATCTGTAATACATCGGATATCTGCTGCAAATGGACTCGACGTGTCACTTGTACGGTATCCGTTAACAAAGGGCGCCGGGTAAGTACCGGACAGATATTGTGGTCGCCATAATAATTCATCACATAATTGACTGCGATAAAAGCCGGGACATAGCCTCTCGTTTCACGAGGCAAATAGGGATAAATCTCCCAATAATCGGTTTTACCTCCCGAACGGCGAATAGCTTTGCTTACATTCCCCGGGCCACAGTTATATGATGCGATAGCCAATGCCCAATCGTGATAAATACTATATAAATCTTTCAAGTAACGAGCCGCCATCGCCGAAGATTTAATAGGATCCCGCCGTTCATCTACAAGACTGTTCACCTCCAAACCCATACTCTTTCCTGTCTTGACCATGAACTGCCACAAACCGGCTGCTCCTACCCGAGAAGTAGCATCGGGGCGCAAAGCAGACTCGATAATCGGCAGATATTTCAATTCCAAAGGCAAACCTTCCCGTTCAAGAGCTTCCTCGAAAATGGGCATATAATATGTACTCAATCCCAAAAGATTCTCAACAAGCGCTCTCCTTTTCTGTACATACATGTCTATATAACGGCGAACGACACTGTTATAAGGCATCTCGATAACAGTCGGCAGTTGTGATAATTTACGGATATAAACCGAATCGGGATAATCCACATTAACGCTATTTACCAAACAAGAATCATCTACAACAGCATATTGCTGCATATACCAGTCGGTCAAAAGATTATTCAAATCGGCCTCCATACTTTCGGGATACACGATAGCATTATCTATCGTATCCGACAAGGCAACCTCTATTGTGTCGGTATCTACGATTTCCTCGTCCGTTTCTATTTGGGAAAAACTATATAAAGATATTCCCAAGCCCATAAAAACAAGCCAAAATTTCTTCATAGCAAATAAGCATTAAAATGTAATCGCACATTGTAATCCGATCGATGGCAATACCGTACGCCCGGTAGGAATAATCGCCGGCTGCCACTTCATCGAAATATCGGGGCTGACATCAAAATGATACAACTGAGCATCGACATAAGCATCTATCATACAAACAGCATAAAGCCCTATCATACAAATAATACATAGGTCACGATTCTGTCTATAATAGTCTTTCCTCTGCTTCAATACATTGGTTAACCACTCCTTGTCTATATCTTCCTCGCGATACGACGACGAAAAAAAATCCATATAACTGTTCGTACCCGGATCACTGTCCATAATATCCAAATAGGCTCGTTGATAATCAGACAGCATACGGCTGTTCCATGTCGTGGCATAAAAAAGCCCTACATATCCGCCCACGACGATAGGCAATTTCCAATACCTATGGTTATAAATTTGACCCAATCCGGGGAACAAAGCCGATAACCATACGGCTCTCATCGGGTCAGGATTGAAATCGGAAGGTCTCCACGATTTGCGTGAAGCCGCTTTCATTCCCAAAGAATCGGACGGGACAAGCCCACCCAGAGAATCGGTAATCATCACCGGGACCGAATCTTGAAATAAAGCTCCGACACTATCTCCCGAAATAACCGAAATAGAATCGGGACGATTATATCTCGCATTCTCCATTTCCACCGTATCGGCAGAATTAACTTCTACCTCTACTAATTCCTGATATCCAATATTCGAATCGGCCTTGACTTCAAGAATAGACAATGGTAATAACGCAATTATAAAAATAATAATCACGGCACGTCTCAATCCCATGTCACCCGATATTCCCAAAATCTTATTTCAATTTATCGAACAAACCGATAATCCGTTCCAAATCTTCTTCGTTCTTAAATGGAATAGATATTTTCCCTTTCCCTTTTTCATCACAGGTAAACTGAACCTTAGCGTTGAAGAAATCGGACAAATGCGATTTCAGCACATTATACTCTTGTCGCATCATAACTTTCTTCTGTGCTTTCTTACGGGCTCGCTCTCCTCCGGCAGATAAAGTTTTAGCCAAGTCTTCGACACTACGCACACTCAATCCGTCGGACAATATACGCTCGTACAACTCCAACTGTAAAGCAGGGTCGGCAACAGACAACAACGCCCGAGCATGCCCCATATCGATACGTTTATCCCGCAATCCTATCTGTACCTCGGCCGGAAGTTTCAGCAAACGCAGATAGTTGGCTATCGTCGTCCTCTTCTTCCCGACCCGCTCACTCAGTTTTTCCTGTGTCAGTTGATACAACTCTATCAATTTCTGGAAAGCCAATGCAATCTCTATGGAGTTCAAGTCTTCCCGTTGAATGTTCTCAATAAGAGCCATCTCCATCAACGTTTCGTCCTCTACCGTTCTCACATAGGCGGGATTCGTTTCCAACCCGGCCATTTGTGCAGCTCTATATCGCCTCTCTCCGGCAATAATCTGATAATTTCCACCATCTACCTGCCGCAACGAAATAGGCTGTATAATACCCAATTCCCGAATAGAGCTTGCCAATTCTTCGAGAGCTTCCTGATCGAATTCCCGACGAGGTTGATCGGGATTAGGCACAATCTGGGATAATTCTATTTCATGAATAGAAGATGTGCCGCTGGTTACAATGTTATCCATCGAAATCAACGCATCCAAACCTCTACCCAATGCACTTCTTTTAGGAGTTGCCATAACTTATCGATTTTAGCCGCTTATCTATTTTTCATTATCAATTCTTTCGCCAGTTCCATGTGATTGACACTACCCCTCGACTCACAATCGTATAGCAAAGCCGGAAGCCCGTGACTCGGAGCCTCGCTCAAACGGATATTCCGTTGAATGACCGTATTAAATACCAAGTTCCCGAAATGCCCCTTCAACTCTTCATAAATCTGATTAGCCAAACGCAAACGGGAATCATACATCGTTAACAAAAAGCCTTCGATTTCGAGCTGAGGATTCAATTTCGATTTTATGATCTTGATCGTGTTCAACAACTTGCTGATCCCTTCCAAAGCGAAATACTCTGCCTGTACGGGAATAATAACAGAATCGGCCGCCGTAAGAGCATTGACCGTAATCAATCCCAACGATGGAGAACAGTCTATCAAAATATAATCATAATCGCCTCGCGCTTCGCTCAACACATGAGATAAAACCCGCTCCCGATTTTTCAAATTCATCAATTCGAGTTCTGCTCCAACCAAATCGATATGAGAGGCGACCAAACCCAATCCCTCCACACAAGTTTCGACAACCGATTCCTTGATCGAGGATTGCCCCACCAAACATTCATAAATAGACGACTTCACCTGTTGCGGATCCACTCCCAAACCAGACGAAGCATTTGCTTGGGGATCGGCATCAATGAGCAAAACCTTCTTATCCAGAACCGCCAACGAAGTGGCCAAATTTATAGAAGTCGTTGTCTTTCCGACTCCTCCTTTTTGATTTGCAATAGCGATAATTTTACCCATACTGTTATTTTTTCTTCACGAAGACAGTGTAGCCGGAAGCAAAATGAAATCCCATTTCTTGCGCCGAGATACCCTTTCTTCACGAGTTTCCCATCGCAAAGGAATATCTTTTAATTTGTATTTCATTCTCTCGGATGCCCGAAAATATCATAATTGTTGATAAGTGACCCTTTTTGTTGATAAATCAGCAGAATCACTTCTCCATTTTCTGCGTAAAGATACACTTTTTTTACAAGAATCCTATGAGGATAAAATCTGTCTTTTACCTATTTTATGACTCCATATTATCCGTTAAAACATAAAAAACGAGTATTATTCATTACCTTTGCATAAAGCAAAAATGAAGTGAGCCTCGGTATATCCGAGTGAACTTGTTTCGATTCACGTCTTACCCTATCTTTGTAATAGTCAAACATATTTTCTCTTTATATGAAAAAAATAACACGTTCTCATAAACCTCTCATTCTCATCACTAATGACGACGGCATACAAGCCAAAGGTATCCGCGAAGTCGCCGATTTTCTAAAACCCTTAGGAGATATTCTCATAGTCGCTCCGGATGCGCCCCGCTCGGGACAAAGCTCTGCAATTACCGTAACTTCTCCCCTTCGCATGAAAGTCGTCGAAGAGCGAGATGGGTTTCTCGCAATCCGAACCAACGGGACACCGGTCGACTGTATCAAGTTGTCGATGAACATTCTTTTAGACGAACGCCCCGACTTAATCGTATCGGGTATTAACCACGGCTCCAATTCGGGAGTAAGTGTCATCTATTCGGGAACAATGGGGGCTGTTTTTGAAGGAGCCTTATTACATATACCTTCTATCGGATTCTCCCTTTGCAATCACAAAGCCGATGCCGATTTTTCACACTGTCGGGAACTCATTTTGGACGTATGCCAAAAAGCACTGACCCATAACCACTGGCCCCAAAACATAGGACTTAATATCAATATTCCCGATGTGCCCCAACTCAAAGGCTCGAAGATTTGTAGAGCCGCACAAGGTCATTGGACCGAAGAATATGATTGCCGGACAGATCCTCACGGACAGGAATATTACTGGCTAACCGGAAAATTTAAAAATGCCGAACCCGAAGCAACCGATACAGACGAGTATTGGTTGGAACGTGGATATGCGACGATTGTTCCCTGCACAACAGACAACTCCGCCCTCAATATCCTCCCCGAACTATCGTCGGTTCTCGGAATATAAAAAGACTATCCAACACGACAATACAGATAAAAAAAGGCGGAAAACATTTCCCGCCTTTTTTATGAATACAAATTGAATACACATGCAATAATGGTTTAAATATCACCCTATATTGTAAAAAATATACAAAATCTATTCTACCATTTTCATTTTTAAACTATATTTGCCGCATAATTATTCAAATATATCATAGGCATGAAAAATAAAGTTGCCCGCTTACAAGCTATAAGAGAAATTATTATCCATTCAAGAGTAAAAAGCCAAGATGAAATCTTGAAAAAATTACACGAATTAGGATTTGATTTAACACAGGCTACTTTGTCCCGAGACCTGAAACAATTGAGGATTGCCAAAGTTCCCGGCAATGACGGTTCATATGTATATATTATGCCCGAAATAGGGAGTATAGGCAAATTGATGCAGGAAAAACTATCGGAGAATCCCGAGCGACAAATACCCGGAGGATTCATTTCCATTAATTTCTCAGGAAATTTGTCTGTAATTAAAACAAGACCGGGATATGCAGGAAGTCTCGCATACGATATAGATAGCAATACTCCTCCCGAAGTATTAGGAACTATTGCCGGAGACGATACGGTTTTGGTAATTCTGGAAGAAAACATATCCCATCAACAGGCCATGTTGGCTCTTTCGCCCTTTATCCCGGTTTTACATGACTAATTTTTTAACTGATCCTATAACAACACCTACAACACCTCTTTTAAGGAGAAGAGGTTTACACATCATGGAAGAAATAAAAGTATTTGTAGCCGACGAACGACACATTAAATACGTCGACACGATTCTCGACACAATCGAGAGAGCTGCAAAAATAAGAGGAACCGGAATTGCAAAGCGTTCTCCCGAATATGTAAAACAAAAAATGCTGGAAAGAAAAGCAATCATAGCATTGGACGGAGACAAGTTCGCCGGCTTCTGTTATATCGAAAGTTGGAGCAACAAACAGTTTGTAGCCAACTCAGGATTAATCGTCGTCGATACTTATCGGGGACACGGTTTAGCCAAAAGAATCAAGCGCAAGGCTTTCGAGTTATCCCGCGAACGATTTCCGGAAGCCAAGATATTCGGATTAACGACTGGCGAAGCAGTCATGAAAATAAATAACGAATTAGGATACAGACCCGTAGCATTTGCTTCGTTAACCGACGACCCTGCCTTTTGGAAAGGGTGCGAAAGTTGTGTGAACTTCGACATCTTGCAACGAAACAATCGACGCATGTGTCTCTGCACAGGCATGCTTTACGATCCTCACGAACATGAAAACAAAGACAACCAAGAACTCAAATAACAAAAACATCATGGCAAAAAAGAAAGTAGTATTAGCTTTTAGCGGAGGCTTGGACACCTCGTTTTGCGTTAAATATCTATCGGAAGAATGCGGATACGACGTATATACAGCCATTGCCAACACCGGAGGTTTTAATCAAGAAGAATTAAAATCCATCGAAGAACGAGCCTACAAATTGGGTGCGGTACAACATGCTACACTCGATATAACACAAGAATATTATCAGAAAAGTATCAAATACATGGTATTCGGGAATATTCTAAGAAACGGGACCTACCCTATTTCTGTCAGTTCCGAACGAATCTTCCAAGCCATAGCCATCATCAATTATGCCAAAGAAATCGGAGCCGATTATGTAGCGCACGGTAGTACCGGAGCCGGAAACGACCAAGTACGGTTCGACCTCACATTCCAAATATTGGCTCCCGAAATCGGGATTATCACTCCGACCCGAGATATGACATTGACTCGTGAATACGAAATAGAATATCTCAAAAAGCACGGATATACAGCCGACTTCAAAAAAATGGAATACTCTATAAACAAAGGTTTGTGGGGAACGAGTATAGGAGGTAAAGAGACGCTAAAAAGCAATCAAACCCTGCCGGAGTCGGCCTATCCATCACAAATGACAGCTACTCAAAGCAAGACTATCACACTCGATTTCGTCAAAGGTGAAATAGCCGGGATCAATGGAAAAGCATACGACAATAAAGTCGCTGCGATCCAAGACCTCGAAGCGCTCGCCGCTCCCTATGCCATAGGACGCGATATGCACATCGGAGATACGATCATCGGTATTAAAGGCAGAGTCGGATTCGAAGCAGCCGCACCCATGCTTATTATCGCTGCACATAAGATGTTGGAAAAACACACCCTCACCAAGTGGCAACAATATTGGAAAGATCAAGTAGGCACGTGGTATGGAATGTTTTTACACGAAGCTCAATACCTCGAACCAGTCATGCGCGATATAGAGGCTTTTCTCGATAGTTCGCAACAAAACGTTACCGGACGTGTAATCATCGAGCTACACCCTTATCGCTATGTTTTAGTGGGGGTCGAAAGCGATTACGATCTCATGAAATCGGACTTTGGCGAATACGGCGAGGTAAATAAAGCGTGGAGTGCCGACGATGTAAAGGGCTTTACCAAAATTCTGGGTAACCAAATGAAAATTTTCTATTCCGTACAAAATAAAAACAAAAAATAAATTGTAGATTAGACGCCGAATTAAATTATTAAACCCGTAATTATGATAAAAGTAGGTATCATCGGAGGGGCCGGCTACACTGCCGGAGAACTTATAAGACTATTGATCAACCACCCCGATGTAGAAATCATTTTCGTTCACAGTGAAAGTAACGCCGGAAACAAAATTACCGACATACATACCGGTCTGTTCGGTGAAACCGATCTCATATTCACCAACGAAACTCCTTTCGACGAGATAGACCTGCTTTTCTTCTGCACGGCACACGGAGATACCCGTAAATTCATAGAGAGTCATAACCTTCCCGAAGAACTGCGCATCATCGATTTATCGACCGACTATCGGCTCGATGCTCCCGGTAATGACTTCATATACGGTCTGCCCGAATTGAACAGGAAATACATCATTCGTTCTAAACGAGTGGCCAATCCCGGCTGTTTTGCTACGGCCATTCAATTGGCTCTGCTGCCATTGGCAAAAAATCTGCTGCTGAACAATGAAATCCATGTGCACGCAATCACCGGATCGACAGGAGCCGGACAAAAACCGTCGCAGACGTCTCATTTCAGTTGGCGCAACGACAATATTTCCATTTATAAACCTTTCACTCATCAACATTTGGACGAAATACGCCAGAGCCTGTCCAAACTGCAAAACAGTTTCTCGGCTCCGATCAACTTTATTCCGGTCAGAGGGAATTTCTCTCGGGGTATTTTCGCTTCGCTGTATCTCGACTGTCCTGTCGAAATAGAACTATTGAAAGATTTATACAATTCATATTACGACGATCATAATTTTACATTTCTCACCGACAAAATGCCCGACTTGAAACAAGTTGTCAATACCAACAAATGTCTGTTGTATCTCGAAAAACATGATAACAAACTGCTCATCGTTTCTGTGATCGACAATTTATTAAAAGGGGCATCGGGACAAGCTGTGCATAACATGAATCTGCTTTTCGGATTGCATGAACGGGTTGGCTTACATTTAAAACCATCGGCTTTTTAACAAAAAGATATGAAACTTTTCGACGTATACCCCCTGTTCGATATAGAAATAAAATCGGGGAAAGGCTGTTATACTTACGATACAGAAGGGAATGAATATCTCGACCTCTACGGTGGTCATGCCGTCATTTCCATCGGACACTCGCACCCTTATTATATAAACAAAATCACCGAACAGGCACAGAGACTTACATTTTACTCCAACTCGGTCAAAAACAGTCTCCAACAGCAATTGTCCGATAAATTAGGGAAAATATCGGGATATGAAGACTATTCCCTATTCCTCATCAATTCGGGAGCGGAAGCCAATGAAAACGCTTTGAAGCTGGCCTCGTTCCACACGGGGAAGAAAAAGGTAATAGCTTTCTCCAAAGCATTTCACGGAAGAACCTCTGCCGCAGTGAAAGTAACCGACAACCCCAAAATAGTCGCTCCCATCAACGACACTTTTGAAGTGGCTTTTTTACCGCTCAACGACATCGAACGAGTGAAAAAAGAGATTTCGAAGGGAGATGTCTGCGCCGTTATTATCGAAGGCATACAAGGTGTAGGAGGAATACAAGTACCCGACACACAATTTTTGAAAGAACTTAGAAATATATGTACCCAAAATCAGGTCGTTCTCATTCTCGATGAAGTACAATCGGGATATGGTCGAACCGGAAAATTTTTCGCACACCAACACTCCGGCATACGCCCCGATTTGATCACTGTCGCAAAAGGAATGGGCAACGGATTTCCCATCGGCGGTGTCCTCATCAGCCCTGCTTTCACACCGGTCTACGGTATGTTGGGAACCACCTTCGGAGGGAATCATTTAGCCTGCACCGCCGCTTGTGCTGTCCTCGATGTCATGCAAGAAGAAAATTTAATCGAGAATGCAGCCACCGTCGGAGAGTATCTCATATCCCAGCTCAAAACAATACCGCAAATTAAAGACATAAGAGGTAAAGGCCTAATGATAGGACTCGAATTCGATTACCCGGTCAAAGAACTTCGGAACAAGCTACTCTTCGAGCAACATGTATTTACGGGAGCTTCGGGAACGAATGTCATTCGACTGCTTCCGCCTCTGTCGTTATCCAAAGAACAAGCCGATTGTTTTATCGGCAAACTTAAAAACATACTCTCATGAAGATATCAATTATCGGAGGCGGGAACATGGGGGGAGCCATAGCCCGCGGATTGTCTCAAAGTTCAATCGTTGCTCCGTCGGAAATCACAGTCAGTAACCGAGGAGAAGAAAAACTAAACGAACTCAAATCATTTAATCCTTCGATTCATACGACCACCGACAACAAAGAAGCCGTCAAGGATGCCGATGTTATCATTTTGGCCGTTAAACCCTGGATACTCGACAGTGTGGCATACGACATACGTGAAGTGCTGGACTTTCCCCGGCAAATCATCGTTTCGGTGGTAGCGGGTATCACATTGGAAAGATTGTCCGAATTATTCTCATCGGAAGATGCGGCTCCGGCTATTTTTAGAGTAATACCCAATACGGCCGTCTCTATTCGACAAAGTATGACTCTCATTTCGCCCTACAATGCCGTACCGGAACAAATAGATTATATTCGGTCTCTATTCGACAGCCTCGGGAAAAGCCTTCTCATCGAAGAGAATCTGATGACAGCAGGGACAGCACTCTGCTCCTGCGGAACAGCTTTTGTCATGCGTTATATG
>ENA-OPBE01003115-OPBE01003115.1-human-gut-metagenome-genome-assembly--contig:-NODE-3115-length-11428-cov-1.786952_pt1 | contig 11428 bp, 10 predicted proteins | sample MGYA00241066_ERZ501448 | MGnify/ENA primary metagenome ERZ501448 (study PRJEB25962, sample SAMEA2042585) | human gut metagenome | biome: human gut; feature: human-associated habitat; material: faeces...
TATAACGAATTTGAAAGTAAAACCCGATATATTATTAAATGATGCGGTGACAATACCGGGAGTAGATATCCGTCAGGTTCCGATTATCAAAGGAGATGCAAAGAGCATTTCTATTGGAGCAGCCAGTATCATTGCAAAGGTAACAAGGGATCGCATGATGGAAGAATATGCGAAAATTATGCCGGAATATGGATTTGCGGATAACAAGGGTTATGGCTCCGCAGCCCATATTGCAGCAATCAAAGAATATGGACCAACACCAATTCACCGGAGAACCTTTATTAAGAATTTTTACAGTGAATAATTCCAAAGAAATTGGCGATGCAGAGTGGAGTGATTGATATGCAGATTTCAGACATGTTAGCACAATACAACAGAAGTTCGGCTACCGGAGCTACAGCAACAGCCCCGCAGCAAGGGGTTCAGCAGCTGGTATCAGCCGTACGGGAAATGACGGTAGGAAATGTATTTGAAGGAACCGTAAATGATATCAAAAACGGAACGGTTACGCTTGGACTGGCAAATGGCCAGACTGTTCAGGCGAGAATAGCAGCAGGCGTACAGTTAGCCGTTGGTCAGGCGATGTTTTTCCAGGTGAAATCCAATGATGGAACTACCGTTGAAATTCGACCTTATACCAATGGAAATCTCAATAATCCGACGTTGTTAAAGGCACTGGATGCAGCAGGCATTCCGGCAGAACCAAGAATGATAGATATGGTCAATTCCATGATGGAAGAGCAGATGTCCATTGGCAGGGAAAGCCTTATGGATATGGCACGCAGTATTTCTGCATATCCGGATGCGGATATTAAGTCACTGGTATTGATGCATAAGCTTGACATTCCGATGTCAGAAGAATTTATCCGGCAGTTTGAAAATTATAAATCTGATCAGGCAGCAATCACTTCACAGTTTGATGATGTCTTGGAAAGCATCGGAAAATTGTATCAGAACGAAAACCTTTCTGAGACAGAGGCATTGGAACTGGGAAGCCGAATCTATCAGGTATTGAAGCAGGATGGTTCTTTGGATATGTCTGTAATTGTAAAAGAGGGAGTGCAGAAAGGAAGCTGGAGTCCGGTGGAACTTCAGGAAGGAGCCATACTGGAAGGAGCGTCAGAATTTGCTGCCACAGAAATCACAGGAACGGAATTAGCAGAAACTGAAACGATAGCAGGATCCATAGAAGAAACATTAGATGGCGTGCAGTATTATGCCAGGGGCAGTGTCGGTGCATTGTTTACAGAGGGGCAGATGAAGGATTTTTCAAATCTTCTGAAAGAATTTCCACAGCTTGCAGGCAGTAAATTATTTACCGCAGAGGGGACTATAAACGGAAGTCTTTCTACGGGTGCATTTCTAAAAGAACTGCATCAGGCGCTGGATGAGATAATGGGTTTAACCGGAGGTTCTGCAAAGAAACTGTTTTCCAGTAAAGAGTATCAGAAAGTGCTGGAATATGAGGTAAAACAGCAGTGGACACTAAAACCGGAAGAAATCAAAGGGGATGCTGTTAAGCATCTTTATGAGAAGATGGAAAATCAGATGCAGAAGATGCAGGAGCTGGTGCAGGAATCCGGTCAGAGCAATACTTCCCTTGCGAAAGCAGTAAGTAATCTGCAGGGGAATATTGAATTTATGAATCAGATTAATAATGCCTATCATTATGTGCAGATTCCCCTTCGGATGTCAAATCAGAATACCCACGGAGATTTATTTGTCTATACTAATAAGAGTGGTGTGGACAGACCGGATGGCGAACTGAGTGCTTTTTTACATCTTGATATGGATAACCTTGGTGCAACGGATGTGTCTGTGCGGATGAAGGATAGAAAGGTGCATACGAATTTTTATCTGGAGGATGAGAAATCCTATGATTTAATCGAAGAACATATGGCTGAGCTGATGCAGCGGCTGCAGGAGAAAGGATATTCCTGTACGGTACAGGTGGAGAACCAGTCCGGAAAGAAAAATCTGGTTGAAGATTTTATGCAGCAGGAGCATCCGTCAGTCGGAATCCTGCATCGGTATTCCTTTGATATGAGGGCGTAATTTATGAAAAATGGAATCTGGCATCCGGCAGACTTTGATGGGAAAAATGCCGGAGAAGAGAAAACAAAAGAAAAAACAGCAGTTGCCATCGCATATGAGCCGGGAGAGAGGGCACCAAAGATACTGGCAACCGGCAAGGGGTATCTTGCGGATAAAATTATTGAGAAAGCCAAAGAGGAAGATGTTCCGCTGTATCAGGATAATCAGCTGGCAAATACCTTATCCAGGCTTGAAATTGGAGATATGATTCCGCCGGAATTATATGAAGTAGTGGCAGAGATACTTGTCTTTGTCGATGATATGGATAAGCTGCGCAGTAAATTGGAATAAAAATAGCTGTAACGGCAAACGGGATAGTGGAAATCCAAATAGCAGGAATCCAAATAGCAGGAATCCAAATAGTGGAAATCCAAATAGCAGGAATAACAGAAAGGGGAGCAGGGATGGAAAATAAACGCAGCATGGGCAGTGAGTATGAAAAAAAGGCGGCAGAGTATTTAAAGGCATCCGGCTGCAGTATCTGTGAGATGAATTACCGCTGCAGGTTCGGAGAAATTGATATGATTGCAAGAGATGGAAAATATCTTGTTTTTGCAGAAGTAAAATACCGCAGTGATACCGGAAAGGGACTTCCACAGGAAGCGGTAGATTACCGTAAACAAAGGAAAATATCAAGAGTGGCAGATTATTACCTGATGTGTAAACATATGATGGGACTGCCCTGCAGGTTTGATGTGATTGCAATATTAGGAGAGGACATACAGTGGCTGAAGGATGCTTTCCCCTATATAGAGCCTTATTAGTGACAGATGAGACTTGATACAGGAAAAAGAATGCTGGAGAATTGAACCAGTTACAGCATGGAATCCGTTACAGCATGGAGTTGGAACTGGAAAAATAAGAACAGGAAAAGAAAAATGACAGAATTTCAGATAAAAGAGGATGGACGAACCATGATACCGTCCGTATTTTCCCATGCGGGGAAAAAAGAATTAGTGTTACTGCAGTATCCACAGTTGCAGGCACTTGATATGGTAAAACACTGCTTTACCACAAGAATGGGTGGAGTAAGTAAGAATGAATTTTCTTCGCTGGATTTAAGCTTTAACCGTGGAGATGACATAGAGGCAGTAAAGGAAAATTTCCGCAGGGTAGCTGAGGCAATGGAAGTTCCGGCAGGGCAGATTGTCTGCTCTGACCAGACCCATACCACCAATGTAAGAAAAGTAACAGCAGAGGATGCAGGAAGCGGACTGACAAAGGAACGGCCGTATCATGATGTGGATGGATTGATTACCGATGTGCCGGGGCTGATGCTTGCAACCTTTTATGCAGACTGTGTGCCGCTTTACTTTGTGGATACAAAGCATAGGGCAATCGGACTGAGCCATTCCGGCTGGAGGGGCACGGTTAACAGAATGGGAAGAGCCACGCTGAAAGCAATGGCAGAAGCATATGGAACAGTACCGGAGGATGTATGGTGTGCGATAGGCCCATCTATCTGCCAGGACTGTTATGAAGTAAGTGAAGATGTGGCACTGGAATTTGAACAGGAGTTTTCCGGTCATGGCAGTGAAATTATGTACCGGAAAGAAAATGGAAAGTATCAGTTAAATCTCTGGAAAGCCAATGAAAGAGTGCTTTTAGATGCGGGAATCCTGCCGGAAAAACTAATCTTGCCGAATGTGTGTACCTGCTGTAACAGTGAACTGTTGTTTTCGCACAGAGCAAGTCATGGAAGAAGAGGAAATCTTGGGGCATTTTTGTGCATTAAATAGAAAAATGTCAAAAAATGAAAAATTTTTTTGTTCACAAAGCAAACATGTGATATAATTAGGATAAATAATTTAGGAGGGCAGAAATATGCAGTTGAATAAGATATTTAATGCAGAAGATATAGAGGTACTTTTTGCACAATGGGAAAACGTAACAGGAGTAAAACCATTACTTCTGGATTCTGATGGAAGTGTAGCAATCGGGGAAGGTGAAGCATCTGAATACAGAGATGTGATCAAAGCCGGAATTGAAATAGTTGGATATCTTTCTTATGCGAAGAAGGAAGACGCAGAGGATGAAAACGAAGCTAAAGCTAAGATAGCAGCGCTGACTATCGTTCTGACACAGCTTGCAGCATCTGAAGAGAAGAGAATGGATGAAGAGAAGAAGAATTCTGATATTCATGAGAATGTACAGAAGACCTCAGAATACATCCAGAAGATTAATGATATTACCAAACAGCTGGACAAGATTGAAAAGAACCAGAAGATTCTTGCATTAAACGCTTCTATTGAGGCTGCTCGTGCAGGAGAGGCTGGAAAAGGATTCGCAATTGTTGCAACCAATGTATCTGCACTGGCAACAGACTTTGGTAATAACAACCGCGAAATCAAAGATGAATTACAGAAGTTAAATGAAGTAATTGCAGCAATTGAAAAATGTGAATAATATTTCCTGATGAAAGGAAGATAGAGTAGTGTAAAGAGACGGAATCAGTGTAAACTGGTTCCGCTTTTTTACGCGAGCAGCATTAAGGAATTATTAATAAAATCATACAGATATTTTTCTTGTGTCTCATCTGCTGGGATGTTATAGTGTGCGTATCAATTGAAGTAATACGGATAATACACCTACGATATTCCAAAAGGAGGAAGCGAAGTGATACAGCTTAATTACAGGGATGCAAAGCCTATTTACGAACAGATTAAAGATGGAATGCGTCATCTTGTGATTTCCAATGCATTGACAGCGGATGAAAAACTGCCATCTGTGCGTGAACTGGCAGCAACACTGGCAATTAATCCGAATACCATCCAGCGAGCGTACCGTGATCTGGAGAAAGAAGGATATGTCTATACCATTTCCGGGAAAGGAACATTCGTGGCTGCCCAGAAGCATGTAAAGGATGCAAGAACAGTGGAATTAAAAGGACATTTTGATGAAATTGTATCAGAATTGCTGTATCTGGCAGTAGAGCCGGAGCAGTTGAAACATCGGATAACGGAACTGGAAGGAGAAGAATATATTCATGATACGGGTAAATAATGTAGTGAAAACATTTGGGGATTTCCGGGCGTTAGACGGTGTAAACCTGCATGTAAGGGATGGAGCGATTTATGGACTGGTAGGACCGAACGGAGCCGGGAAATCTACGATAATAAGACATATTACCGGAATCTATAAGCCGGATGCCGGCAACATAGAAATAGCCGGGATGCCGGTGTATGAGAATCCTCAGGCAAAGGCCAGATTTGCATATATTCCGGATGATCTTTTCTATTTCCAGCAGGCAGATGTCATGGAAATGAAACGCTTTTATAAGGGAATCTATAAGACTTTTGATGAAGATTTGTTTTTCCGGATCCGGGATGCATTTTCCAACATTGATCCGAAGATGACCATTCGGAGAATGTCAAAGGGAATGCAGAAGCAGGCGGCTTTCTGGCTGGCAATCAGCTGCAGACCGGAACTTATGATTTTAGATGAGCCGGTAGATGGACTAGACCCGGTAATGAGAAGGCAGATCTGGAGCATCATCATGTCTGATGTGGCAGAACATGGAACTACGGTATTAGTATCTTCACATAACTTAAGAGAGCTGGAGGATGTCTGCGACCATGTGGGCATTATGCATCATGGAAAAGTAATGCTAGAACGTTCCTTAAGCGAGCTACAGGGAAGTGTCTGTAAGATTCAGGTGGCATATCAGGAAAGAATGCCGAAGCTTCCGGCTGATTTTGAAGTGTTACATATGTCCAGTACCGGAAGGGTATATACCATGATTGTAAAAGGCAATCCCAAAGAGGCAAAGCTGCGGTTAGAACAGACTTCGCCGATGCTGATTGATGTGCTGCCTCTGACATTGGAAGAAATTTTTATTTACGAATTAGGAGGTGCGGATTATGCGGTCAAAGACATCTTACTTTAATGAGACGGTATTTTGGAAAAATATTACGCATTTCTGGCCTGTCTGGCTGATTTATACGATATTGCTGCTATGTATGGTTCCTCTGCGGCTGTTAGTGAATTCCGGGATTTCTTATGAAGGTTATTCAGCACAGGAAATTAAAGAAATAAAAATGAATAATTTTATGCAGATCCTGTTTTCGGATGGAAGTGGTGCGCTTATAGCACTCCTTAGTCTGGCAATTGGAATTATTGTAGCAATGGCAGTATTTTATTATCTTTATAATAACAGAAGCTCACATCTGTTTCATTCACTGCCGTTGAAAAGAACGGAACTTTTTATCAGTAATTTCCTGTCAGGAATTTGCATGCTGGTGGTTCCTGTACTATTGGCGTTTATTCTTGGAACAGTATGCTGCATTATGCAGGGAATTACAAGTCTGCAGTATCTGCTGGCGTGGGCACTGATGCTGACGGGAGAGAGCTTTTTCTTCTACAGTATGGCAATTTTCGTTGGCATGTTTAGCGGTCAGTTATTGGCAATGCCGGTATTCACGATTATTCTGAACGTATTATATATAGGATGCCGCTATATGATTACATGTATGATTAGTACAATTGGCTATGGTATAGCGAATTCTTATGCTGACCGTATGAATAGTATTTTATCACCGGTGATATATCTTTCAAATAAGGTGGGAGTAGAGTATGACTATTTAGAGGACAGGATAGAATACCATATGTTTGGCCTTTCGGTTGTAGGGATCTATGTGCTGGTGGGTGTGGTGCTGATAGTGATATCCTGTCTGCTTTATCAGAAACGTAAACTGGAAACCACGGGAGATGTGCTTACAATTCCGGCAACCCGCCCGGTGTTCCGCTGGGGAATGGCTTTTTGTGTGGCTTTTCTTACTGCAATTCTGCTGAGCGGACTGTTGGGCGTGCTGGTACATACATCACTGGGCAGTTTCCTGATGGTTTTATTTACAACATTGATTGCAGGCTTTCTGGCATTTTTCGTTGCGGAAATGATTTTGACGAAGAAACTGCGTGTAGTGACCAAAAAGAGATTGTTAGAATGTGGCGTCATGTTAGGAATTTCCGTCGTATTTCTTCTTTGTATCAAATGGAATGCGTTCGGACTGGAAAATAAAATCCCGGATAAGAAGGAAATTGTCGCAGCAAATATTAACTGCTATTTTGAAATAGAAGAAAATTCAGAAAGCGGAATTGATGAAATTATGAGTATTCATCAGCAGATTATTGATTCGAAGAAGGAATTTCAGGCATATCAGGGCTCGTCTGATTTAGATAAGGCATTGCAGTGGGTAGAGATTGATTATCAGCTTGCAGACGGAAGCATTATGGTGAGAAGCTATGATGTACCGGCTGCTAAAAATTATTATGAAAATGCAGATTCGGTTGTTTCAAGAATCTATGCTATGTCTATGGATCCGGAGAATTATCTCAAGGGGAATCTGATGGTGAATTATGATGACCCGAATAATCATATTATTTCAATGGAGTTTGATACCTATGACCAGAATTTAGAATATGGCAGCATTAATATACCTGATGAGCGGGCGCAGGAAATATATGATGCTTATCTTAAGGACATCCGGGCAGGTCATATTTATCTGAATACAGTAAATGATAACTACTATAAACATACGTATATCAATGGACTGTATCTGCATGTCTATAACAGCCAGGGAATCCAGCTTACCAGAGGGGAACAACGGATGTGGGGAATGGAAAACAGTAAAGATTATTATTTCGATTTGAATTTGAATGATCGTTGTGTATACACGATTAACAAACTGCTGGAGTTACATATCATTGAGTCGGAGGATGAACTGATGACGTTACAGGAAATGGAAGACAGAAGCATGAGTATGGAGCAGGAATAAATGGAAGGGTGGAATAACTGTTGTTATTCTGCCCTTTTTATTGTAAACTAAAGAGGTATTATAATATAGAAAGATTGAGAAAATAATTTATGCATACAAAGAAACATGTCATCAGTGGAGTTAAACCGGACAGCATTGCCATGGAGCTTGAGCTGGAGCCGGGAGATGAGCTGATTTCCATTAATGGCAAAGAAATAGAAGATGTATTTGACTATCAGTTCCTGACAGAGGACGAGTATCTTCTGGTGGTAGTAAGAAAGAATAATGGCGAAGAGTGGGAACTGGAAATTGAAAAAGATTATGATGAAGACCTTGGAATCGAATTTGAAAACGGACTGATGGACGATTACAAATCCTGTTCCAATAAGTGTATGTTCTGTTTTATTGACCAGATGCCGCCGGGTATGCGTGAGACACTTTATTTTAAAGATGATGACTCCAGACTTTCCTTCTTACAGGGGAATTATGTAACGCTGACCAATATGAAGGATAAGGATATTGAACGTATCATATACTACAATCTTGGACCGATTAATGTGTCGGTGCATACCACGAATCCGAAGCTTCGCTGTACCATGTTGCACAACCGTTTCGCTGGAGAAGCCTTAAAGAAAATCAAACGCTTATCAGATGCCGGAATTGAAATGAATGGACAGGTTGTACTCTGCAAGGGCGTCAATGATGGCGAAGAGTTAGAGCGGACCATCCGTGATCTGACAGAATACATTCCAAATATGCAGAGCCTTTCTATTGTACCGGTCGGCCTGACAAAATACCGGGAGGGCTTATATCCTTTGGAAGCTTTTGAAAAAGAGGATGCAGGAAAAGTCTTAGAGCAGATTCACCGCTGGCAGGATTATTGCATGGAGCATTTCGGTACACACTTTGTGCATGGAGGAGACGAGTGGTATCTTCTGGCAGAGCAGCCTCTTCCGTCTGCAGAAAACTATGATGGGTATATCCAGCTGGAAAATGGCGTGGGAATGATTACACTGCTGCGGGATGAATTCCGGGAGGCACTTGCAGCAGAAAAAGGTGATGCCAATCTGAAAAGGACAGTTACGCTGGTAACCGGAAAGCTGGCAGGACCGATTTTGGAGGAACTGACAGGAGAAATGAAGGAGAAGTTTCCAAATGTAAAGATACGGGTCCGCGTGATCCGAAACGATTTCTTCGGAGAACGGATTACCGTTGCAGGACTTCTGACCGGACAGGATATTATCGCACAGCTTAAGGACGAAGATTTGGGAGATGAGATACTGCTGCCATGCAATGTATTGCGTATGGGAGAGGATGTTTTCTTAGATGACATCACATTGACGGAGCTGAAAAGAACTTTACAAGTACAGGCAGATATTGTAAAATCAAGCGGGCAGGATTTGCTGAATGCAGTCCTTGGAAGGAGACAGAATGAGTAAACCAGTAGTAGCTATTGTAGGCAGACCAAACGTAGGAAAATCAACACTTTTTAACGTGTTGGCAGGTGAAAGAATTTCTATCGTACAGGATACTCCGGGTGTAACCCGTGACCGTATATATGCCGAAGTATCCTGGCTTGACTATAACTTTACCTTAATTGATACCGGCGGTATTGAGCCGGACAGCGGAGATATTATTTTATCCCAGATGCGGGAGCAGGCACAGATAGCCATTGATACCGCAGATGTCATTATTTTTATTACGGATGTAAGACAGGGGCTTGTAGATGCAGACCAGAAAGTAGCTGACATGCTGCGCCGTTCCAAGAAGCCAATTATTCTTGCAGTAAATAAAGTAGATGATTTTAAAAAATATATGCCGGATGTTTATGAATTTTATAATCTTGGAATTGGTGACCCGGTTCCGGTATCTGCAGCATCCAGACTTGGAATCGGTGATTTGTTAGATGAAGTGGCAAAGCATTTTACCCAGGAAATGTTAGAAGAAGCAGAAGATGACAGACCGCGTATTGCCATTGTAGGTAAGCCGAACGTAGGTAAGTCATCACTGATTAACAAGCTGACCGGTGAAAACCGTGTGATTGTTTCTGATATTGCCGGAACTACAAGAGATGCCATTGATACCGATATAAAATATAATGGCAGAGAATATGTATTTATTGATACGGCAGGACTCCGGAGAAAGAATAAGATTAAAGAAGAATTAGAGCGTTACAGTATCATCCGGGCAGTAACAGCAGTGGAACGTGCAGATGTGGTCATTATTGTAATTGATGCTACAGAAGGCGTAACGGAGCAGGATGCCAAGATTGCTGGAATTGCCCATGAAAGAGGCAAAGGAATTATCATTGCAGTGAATAAATGGGATGCCATTGAAAAGGATGATAAGACCATTTACAAGCATACAGAGAAAATCCGTCAGATTTTAAGCTTCATGCCATATGCAGAGATTTTATTTATTTCAGCCAAGACCGGACAGCGTACCGGCAGGATTTTTGAGACCATTGATGTAGTGCTTGAAAATAACAGCATGCGTGTGGCAACCGGTGTATTAAATGAGATTATGGCAGAGGCAGTTGCCATGCAACAGCCACCAACGGATAAGGGAAAACGCTTAAAATTATATTATATTACACAGGCAGCGGTAAAACCGCCAACTTTTGTTATCTTTGTAAATGACAAGAACCTGATGCATTTTTCCTATACAAGATATCTGGAAAATAAGATTCGGGAAGCATTTGGCTTTAAGGGTACTTCCCTGAAATTCATTATAAGGGAAAGAAAGGAAGATTAATAAAATGTTATTCGGACGTGTAATATCAGTAGGAATCGGATATTTATGCGGTATGTTTTTATCCGGCTTCTTATATGGAAAGAAAGAAAATGTGGATTTACGTAAGGTGGGCAGTGGAAATGTAGGAACTACCAACACCATGCGTAACCTCGGCGTGAAGGCAGGCATTCTTACCTTGATCGGTGATGTGTGCAAGGTATTTATGGCAATGGTCATTGTATGGCTCATTTTCCGGAACCGTTATCCGGACAGTGTGAAGGTCTTAGAGCTTTATGCTGGTGTGGGCTGCATCTTAGGTCACGATTTTCCGGCTTATATGAAATTTAAAGGCGGAAAGGGAATTGCCTGTACCGGTGGTCTACTGATTGGCTTCTGTCCGCTGGCAGTGCCAATAAGCCTTGGAATTTTTATTCTCGTGGTAGCAATCACACGGTATGTTTCCCTGGGTTCCATACTTGGTGTAATCAGTCTTGAAATACAGATTATCGTATTTGGCCAGATGGGACTGCTTTCCGTACCGGAGCAGTATCTGACAGAGGTGTATATTGTATTCGGTTTTGTGGCGGGACTGGCAATCATTTTACATCATGCCAACATCGGAAGACTTCTTAAGGGAACCGAGAACAAATTCAGTTTCCATTCAAAGAAACAGGAAGCATAGGAAAGGAAAAAACAAATGTCTGATATCAGTATCATTGGAGCCGGAAGCTGGGGAACTGCTTTATCGGTGGTATTACATAAAAACGGTCATAAGATTACAATCTGGTCTGCACTTGCACCGGAAATTGAAATGTTAAAGGAAAAGCATGAGCAGGCAGAAAAACTTC
>ENA-OPBE01003120-OPBE01003120.1-human-gut-metagenome-genome-assembly--contig:-NODE-3120-length-11421-cov-2.012669_pt1 | contig 11421 bp, 13 predicted proteins | sample MGYA00241066_ERZ501448 | MGnify/ENA primary metagenome ERZ501448 (study PRJEB25962, sample SAMEA2042585) | human gut metagenome | biome: human gut; feature: human-associated habitat; material: faeces...
ACTATGAGGCTGTGAAGTGGGCACATTTTTAACAGTGCATTCTGCGCCTGCTGGTTCATTTTCTCTGCTTCATCTACAATATAAATCTTATATCTGCTGCTGTATGGCTTCACATCTACATCATTTACAAGCTGGCTGCGGATATCTGCCACGGAAAGCGTATTCGGCTTCTCATGTGTGACATAAATAATGTCCGGCTGGTTGTGGTTCACTGCCTGCTTACAGGAATGGCACTCCATGCAGGGCTCAATGCCGTGCTGTTCACACTGCAGGGTCTGGGCAAATGCCTCCGCCAGCATTTTCTTGCCGGATTTGTCCGGTCCGTTCAATATATATGCATGGGATATTTTATCCATTTTTATTGCATTCTGTAAATGCTCTATAATCTGTTCATGTCCAATGATTTCTGCAAATCCTGCCATGTGCGCTCCTTTCTCCTGAAGCTTCCTGCTGTCTTAGGCTGCCCTGTTTTTACGTGAAAATATCCAGCAATAATCCTGCAATTTCCCCGATTTTATCCAATATGGTAATGTGGTCCGACTCATCCTTCACCAGCTCTTCTGCCAGTTCGTCTAAGTTCTTATCCACCAACTTGACAATTCCATAGACACGATGACGGCCTTTCCGGTCGAGAAAGTTCTCTCTGGAAAATTTATGGGAACGGGTTACGACTTCATTTAAGAAATCCTTCACCAGTCCGCGGTATTTCTTCATGTCCCGGATGTCCATATGCTGTGCAATAAGATTACCCTGCTTGGTAATGTCATCTAAGAGGCTGTTCAACCGCTGCTGAAGCTCCTGCTCTTCGATTGCACTGGTCAATGTAAATTTAAAGCTGCCGTCTCCGGTGTCTACCGGCGTGGTTCCGGTGGTCTGATTCACCGGTGCAGTGTCGTTTACTCTAATCTCCATTTTATCACCTATCCATTATATGATAGCACAAAAGCTGCAATTTCCTCTACTGTCTTTTGCAGATTATCATTCTCAAAATGTCTGGTAATTCCTGCCTTTTCCAATGCTTCTTCTGCAAAATCCGCATCATCTGCAAGAAATCTCCTGCAAAGCTCTGTATACTTTGGCTTATCCTGCATCCGCTCCCGGTCCAATGCCCGCTGCAGACGTAAACCATCTTCTACTTCTATATATATCGGTACGATTGCGTCTTTTCCATAATAGGCACAAAGCTGTGTATACACGGCAAGGGTGCCAATCAGAAGATAACTGTGCTCCGACAGATTGACCTGCCCGTCTGCAATTGTGGCATAGCGCCAGATTCCGTATATAGTATCATATGCGCGCTGCTCTATGACTTTTCCTTCTTTTTCGAGCTTCAAAAGCCTTTGTTCATCAATAAAATGATACTCTACGCCCTCCGCCTCGCCGGCACGGATCGGCCGGGTAGTATATGGTACAATCGTCTGAAGCTGCAACGCTTTCTCATCCCGCAGCATCTTATATATGGTATCTTTTCCTGTTGAGCTCTTGCCCATCAGGCAGAAAATCTTTCCCATGTGTAAATCTCCTGTTTCTACGGTTTTGCCGTCTGTTTTCTAGTATAAAATAATTTTCAGGAAATGACAACTTTTATCTTTCCGCCCTCAGTCACGCCATGAATATGAAATGCATTCTCCCGGCAGGTTTTTATCACTGCCACTGCTTCTTTGGAAATCTCTTCTCCCGGCACCAGCATCGGGATACCCGGCGGATAAAGATAGACAAATGCTCCAGCCGTCTTGCCAACACTTTCCTTCAGTCCTATTTCCGCTGTCTTTGCATCCAGCGCTTCTGCAATGGATATGCGGACCGTCCGCTTTGCATAGGCTTCGGTCAGAAACTGCGGCGTTATTGTTCTTCTTGCTGCGGCTTCTTTTTTATCAATTTCTTCCAGTGCCGCATACAGCCGGTCAAAACCTTCCTCGCTGTCATAAATACTGGTCATTGCCAGCGCATAATCTCCCTGACACATTTCTAACTGCAAATGGTATTTCTCCCTGAGCAGCTGATACAGCTCTTCCCCGGAAAGTCCGGCTTTCGTGGCACGGAGTACCAGCTTCGACGGGTCTTTGGCAAAGCCTTCTGTCTCTTTTAAATCCACTTCTCCCATGACTTCCACATTAGAAAAATGGGATGCTTTTTCATAAAAGTCTTTCAGACGCTTCTCATATGCATCAAAATACTTCTCTTTCTCTTCCGTCAGAAGACGCACACATTCATCCATGCTGGCCAAGAATAAATAGGATGGAGAACTGGTTTCATAGATATTTAAGAACCACTCCAACCGCTCCTTCTTTATATATGAAGAATTCCAATGCAGAATTGCAGTCTGTGTAGGTGCCGGAAGCGTCTTATGCAGGCTCTGGATTACCACATCTGCTCCCAGTGTAATAGCTGATTTTGGGAAATACGGATGAAAGCCAAGATGCGCACCATGAGCTTCGTCTACAATCAGCGGAATCCCATGCTGATGGGCAATTTCTGCTATTTTTTCTATATCTGATACGATTCCATCATAGGTTGGTGATGTAAGAAACACAGCCTCAATACTTTCATCCGCTTCTAATGCAGCTTCCACCTGCTCCGGCAGTATTCCACCCTGTATCCCGAATTCTGTAAATACCGGATAGAGATATGTCACCTGTAACTCTCTTAAATATGCTGCATGATATGCTGCCTTATGGCTGTTTCGTGCCATCAGAAGATGTCCCTTTTTCGGTAATGCGGCACTGAGTGCTGCTAAAATACCGCAGGTACTTCCATTTACCAGAAAGAAAGAACTCTTTGCGCCCCATAATGCGGCTGCCCGCTCCTCGGCTTCCTTTATGATTCCTTCTGCGGCATGCAGATTATCAAATCCATCTATTTCTGTAATATCATATGTATAAGGATTGATGTCACAATCCAGTCTCCGCTTATGTCCCGGCATATGAAGGGGATACATATCAGAGGATGCAAGTTTACATAATTCATCTTTTATATATGTCATGATTCACCTTTCGGTCTGTACTTCCTGTAAGTTGCGTTTTTTTCCATTGTTCTACTCTTCATAATGATATTTGCAAGTATAAATAATTAAATTTAAATTTACATCAAAATTGTATGTAAGGCGGTGTTCATCCGTAATCCGCCTGCTCCAGACTTTCCTGTATTTCAATGGTTCCGGCTTTCCTATTCCCTGTGCCAATCCCTCTCTGTCTATACTTTTTATCAATTCATTAATGCGTTTTACTATTTTCTTATCTTCCCGCTGCCACTCTGTATACTGCTCCCAGGCAGTCGGTGTAAAAATGATATTCACCTATAAATTCTCCAATTCCCCAATTGTTTTTACAATAACTCCACCAGATTCCGCTTCGGACATAGATTTGTCCAGCATAGCCAGATAATCTGCATTTCTCTGAGCTTTCTTCATATCGTTATATTCTGCTTCAGACATCATAACAATATTTTCATTCTTTGGTCTTGATACAATAATAGTCTCTCCATTTATTACCTTATTACACCACTCTTTAAAATGGTCTCTTACATTCATTGATTTTACTGCTATCATATTCTCACCTCTTTTCGTATTAAAATCCGTATGTTTTTTCGTACTTTTATTATATTCTACTATTTTGTCCAAGTCAACGGCTTCTATTCAGACTCTCCAGAAACGACATTCGGGTGACTGCTTTGAAAGCAGCCACCCGAATCTATATGATAACTTTACACAACTCAAATTTTTTATCGATACTCCTTACTGGGTAGTTTACCACTTTTTTCCAACACAAACTTTACGCTTTTGTTGTTGGTTTTCGTTGGTTTGTATTGTTTTTTGTTGTTTTAAAGGGGTCTTTGAGATATAATAAGCTTAATTTTAAAGATGCCATGTGAAATGTTATTTTATTGAAACGATATATGAGTAAATCAGGAGGACTTGTACATGGAAAAAACGCTCCACATTTTATTGATCGAAGATGATATGGACACCTGCAATCGTATTTCAAACTATATTGCAACTAAAGATAATATGGATTTAGCCGGCGTCACCAATAATTCTTATGTTGGCATTCAATATGTACAGAATACGCTTCCTGACGCTGTTATTCTTGATCTGGAATTGCATCATGGTGGTGGAAACGGACTGTTTTTCCTCTCTGACTTAAATAAACTGGGCTTAGAGAAAAAGCCTTATATTCTTGTCACTACTTACAACTCCAGCAAAATCACGCTGGAATCTGCCAGAAGACTTGGTGCTGATTTCATTATCGGCAAATATGAAGATTCTTATTCTCCGGAATCTGCTGTTGATTTTCTCGAACAGCTTCTTCCTATGATTGAAATGACAGAATCCACATCCAATACTTCTTATATGAAAGATAATCAGAAAGATCTAGAGCAGGGACTTATCCGTAGAATCCACCGGGAACTGGAGCTCATTGGTATCAGTCCAAAGGTTGTTGGTTACAAATATCTGACCGATGCCATTATGATAACAATTGATGGACCGACCACAAACATTTCCCAGATTCTTGGTAACAAGTATAAGAAGAGTAATTCCAGTGTGGAACGTGCCATGCAGAATGCCATTAACCGCGCATGGAATTCCAATGACACCGAAACTCTTCTTAACTGCTACACTGCCCATATTAATCCTGACCGCGGAATGCCTACCATTAAGGAGTTCATCTACTTTTACGCGGAAAAGATTACGGATGGACGTTAATGTTTGATAAACTGCTTGATAAAATCTAATAACCAATCCATTTCTATTCCTCCTTTTCAAAAATGTAAGGAGATTATAGAAAAATTCGGAACATTTCTTAGGTTTAAAATCGGGTTGGTTTTTATATGATTTTTAATACATTTATATGAGGTATTGTATGATTCAAAATATAATTCGTTGGTTCTTTGACCTTTTATGTTGCTACTATTTATATTTTAAATTATTAAATTTTAAACTTTCGCAAAAGAAATATGCTATTCTTCTTTCTTTTATATTCATTGGTGAAGCTTTCCTATTTAATTTTATCAATGCATGTCTGCCTCTATTTGCAATCCCTGTCTTTGTCCTTTTAAATGCTTTTATACTTACTTTGGTAACTAAGATACAGCTTACATTAAGTCTGCTATCCTTTACCATTTCTCTTAGTGTAAATTTCATTTTTCTTGCAATTTCAGGTGTTCTTATAGGATTCGCACTATTACCCTTCTTTTATGGAAATTACAACCTGCCATATGCTCTGATTCAAATTTCAGGTGGACTTCTTGAATTGCTCTTAATATTCCTTTTTTTCAAAATCAAAAGGCTCCGTCGTGGCATGCCATTTCTCTATCAAATCGGCTCTTCTGCCACAGGTTTTATCTTAAGCTGTTTTATTCTGCTCATTGTTACCATAATCAGCTTTTATGATTCCATTCCTGACATGCAGTTCCTCTTTCTCCTCATCGCCCTTTTCCTGATTGGACTTCTGCTTTATTGCTGGTGGCGGTTCCGGATTACCCGTGACTACCGGGAGAAGCTGCGGCAGGCGGAGCTTAAGGCTTTACAGAATGAACTCATCGAGAAAGATAACCGCATCCGGAAATTAGAGGAAAATAATGATGCCCTGGCTAAGATTATTCATAAAGATAACAAGCTGATTCCGGCAATGGAGCTGGCTGTCTGCGAATATTTAGAGGATGGGATCACAGACGGTGATACCAGAAAGAAGGGCGAACAGCTTGCCAGCGGGTTAAAGACCATGGCACAGGATCGGAAAGGTACGCTGAACTCCTACCGCCATGATGAACGCTCTTCCGGTGACCGGGGTCTGTGTTTTAGATGCGCTTTTTACCTATATGCAGCAGCGTGCCCTGGCACAGAATATCAACTTTTCCCTGCATATCACAGGCAATATTGTAAAAATGACGGAAGATATCATTTCCGGGGAAGACCTTTCCCACCTTCTGGCGGATTTGCTGGAAAATGCCATGATTGCCATTGGTGATAATGAGGTGCGCAGTCTTTCTGTCTGCCTTTGTCATGACGAAGATACTTCCACCCTGGAGATTTCTGACAGTGGGAATGCCTTTGATGTGCAGCTCTTTGAGGACTTTGGTCAGACCCGGCACACCACCCACAAGGACAGTGGCGGCAGCGGAATCGGTCTTATGGACATCTGGGAAATAAAGAAACAATACCGTGCATCCCTGCACATCATTGAATATACGCCGGGAACTTCCATATTTACGAAGAAGATTGCTCTGTTCTTTGACCAGAAAAATCACTATCTGATTCAGAGCTACCGCCGTAATGAAATTGAACAGGTACATATGAGAAATGATATGTTTGTTTTACAGTCAGACTGATTTATGTTATGATGGAAGAACTTTTGAGAAGGTAAATATTACATGAGGTAAATGTTATGAGTCATGCACTGGTTATATTATGTGGTGGAAAAAGTACAAGAATTGGAACGGACAAGGCTTTGCTCCCTTTTGGGGACTGCTGCCTGATTGAATATCTGGTCCGGAAATTTCAGCCGGATTTTCCGAAAATCTACCTTTCTGTCCAGCAGAAAAATGATTATGCGCATCTGAATCTTCCGGTGACAACCATTGGAGACATCTATGGAAATGCCGGTCCGCTGTCCGGTATCTTCAGCGCACTTTCCATGATCTCTGAGGAACGTGCCTTCTTCATTTCCGTAGATACACCTTTTGTAGAACCGGCACTGGGGCTTTACCTGCTGTCACAGCCACAGGAGCATCCTATCTGGGCGATTGAGCGTGCCAATGACCAGCTGGAGACACTTTCCGCAGTCTATTCTAAAAGCTGCATTCCGCAGGTGGGAAAAGCCATGCTCTTTCACCAATATTCCTTTAACCGGCTTCATGAGAAATGCAATGCCGGCTATATCCCGGAAGACGAGCTGGCAAATATATGTCCGGTTCCACTGAATGAACAGTTTTTTAACATCAATACCCGCTCCCATTATTATCATGCCTTAAAGCTGCTTTCTGAGCGGGGAGAGCTTTTTGATGAAGACAGCAATCTGGAGCTTCCGGCAACAGGCAATATTGCTTCTTTTATTCCCGTGGTATCACTGGTGGGGGATTCCATCATTGATAAAAAGACCTTCTGCATCCAGCTATTGGCGGCATTAAAAAAAGATGGCATTAAAGCTGCCATCTTTGATTCAGAAAAAGATTTTTCCAATATTACGAATGTAGACCTCATCCTCACCTGTGATTTAGAGGATGAAGACTGCTTTAAAATTGAACTTTTGAGCAGTGAGTTAAATGAGACTCCACTGCATCCCCTTTCCGGTCTTGTTGCCATCGCCAGTGATTTCGGTTACAAATGCGAAGAAGTTCCTTGCTTTGACTTCCGCAAGCCAAAGTCACTTCTTGGCTTCTTAAAGACGCTGATCCGCGACTATAGCCATTAAGTATCTACAGGAAACGGCACAGCTCCGGCATCCAGTCTCCGATAAAAATTTCATCTCTGATAATTGCACGCCAGACCGGTGGGAAGAAGGCTTCCAAAAGAGTCATCACTTCCACCCAGTCTGGCTCTTTTTTGCGTTCCCTCTTTAAGTATGCCGTCCATTTCCGTTTCATATAAGTATAATCCTTATAGTGAAGGACGGTATCCAGCCGGTCTTTTCCAAAGAACAGCTCTCTCTTTGTTCCAATTTCAATAATCTGCTGCTCAACCTTTCTGCCATCTAACGCCTCTTTCTTTAAGATTCCATAAATTTCTTCATAGCAGGACAGGTCGTTGATTAATTCCATTTTCTCTAAGATTTCCACAAAATTCTCTGCCACAACCTGCTCATAAGGATATTGCAGAAACTGGATTACCGTATTCTCCTGTAAGAAAAATGGCAATTCTCCATGGGCAGGCTGCATCTGCTCGTCCCGAAGCTCCTGAAAACGCAGGGTAATGGGAACTTCATGCTCCTTTGATTTTGCCAGCACCTCTATCTGATAGCTGCCCGCCCTTTCTTTCTCTATCTGATAGACATACTCCGGCTTCCGGCTTAACACCTCTTTCATGAGCTGCCCTAACTGCATTTCCGTTAAATGCTCATCCTTTACCACCTGATAATAATAGGAAAGGGAAAAGACTCTCTTCCGGCGATAATTCTCCACACCGAGGCTGCTGCCATTTCTAAGATAAAGCTTCTCTGCAAATGTTGATTTACTTATCTGATATAGAAAATACTCGGTTACCGCAGAAGGAAGCAGGTCCACAAAAGGGATTTGCAAGTCCTCACTTCTCTGCCGGATCAATGATTCTCTCAGTATGCACTCTGCCACTACAGCCACACTCCAATTCTGCTCTGAACCTTTGCCACAACCTTGCGGGCTCTGGCATATTCCATTAATTTTGCAATATCTTTCTTTGGCTCATTGATAAATGCCAGCAGCGCCTTCTTTAAATCCTCCCGCTCCAGACGTTCCTCGTACTTGAGGCAGTCACAGATAAGACGCTCTTTTTCATAAATCTTCATCTCGCCACCGGCAAAAGGAATGGCCGTTACGCCAAGCTCCATGACTTCAGGCTCTGTATAATATGGTTTCACCACCGGATATTCCATGCGGAACCTTGACTTCGAAGTATTCTTGCTAATGGCAATACTCCATTCATAAGGACGCTTCTCAATATAACCATAATAGTAAAGGGCGCTGTCCATACATAAGATTCCATCCGGAAACAGTCCCAGAATAATTTCTTCCTGCGGCTTCTCTTCATACCCCATGGAATAATATCCACTCTTTACATGGTCAAGTATGCCGGCTTTCACCAGTCCCTGAATACTTTTATAGGTCAATCCCAAAGGATATAATTTTTCGGCTTTCACAATGCCATTATTTTCTTCTAAAAGCTTCTTTATCTCTTCAATGGTCTGCTCTTTCTGCTTCGCATTCATAGATATCGCTCCTTCGCATTTTTCTTCTAGTATAAGTTAATTTTTGCCGCTTGTCAATTTCTGTTGCAATTTGTCTCATTTTTTTAATTTGTCGTTGTAAAAGTCATTTTCTTGTCGTATAATTTATTTGGAACAATATTTAATGTCGCATATGTCTATTCGAATATACGCTTGTTTTTGATAAATGAGGTATTTATGGAAACAGAAAATACTACCCGAAAAAACCCTTCCCGGGAAACCTGCCAGAAGATTATCAAACGTATTCTGGTCACAGAAGTATTAGAAAAGGGCTGCAATGAACATTTCCGTCAGGCTTCGGATTTTATGGGATATTTCCAGTCCCTGTACCCTGCTTCCGATGCGCTGACCAAACAGGTGCAGCGTGCCATCAAGGCAATGGATATGCCCCGGGATGAGAGAGGTTACTTTATTGTAAATAAAACATCAGAGCAATTTGAGCAGGACAAAGAAATCAGCCGCCTGCTGCAATCCGGTGAAGCTTCTTTAAAAAGTCTGGAGGAATCCGAACCGGTACTGATTGAAGTACCAACCGAGCTTGCCGATTATCTGATGTATACTTTAAGTTCTTCCATCAGCTTAAAGGGACATTATGATACTATGGTAAAGGCTTATAATGGCATCATTATCTACACCAGGGAGCGCAGCCGTATCCTTTCCTACCTCCAGACTCTGTTATCCACAAATTGATGATAATTATCCAAATAGTGTGGATAACTCTGCTACAATAACAGAATAATAATGGATTTATCCACAAATTATCAGAATATAATTCGTCCTGACGTTAATGTCCAAGATAACGTAAAACGACAATATTTAAATTTAAATATTGTCGTTTCTTTTTATTCTTGTCTTTTTCAGTTGTTCTATTGCAATTTTCGAGACTATTTTCTTCTTCTGCGTCGTCTCCTCTTGCTGCGATAGTTTCTTTTTATGGTTTTATAACGTTTATCCGGTCTGCTCTTTGAGAAATATTTGTGTCTGATAATATAGAAATTATCCGCAAATCTCCAAATCAGAAATGCTATGACCACAAGAGCTGCGACACCGAGAATTCCCAATAACACTTTCCAGATATTTATCTGGAACTTATGCTTCGTGGTGGTTCTGGTTCCTGCTTCCGTAGAAATCTCTTCTGATTTTACATTATCAAAGGAGAATGTATCTGCTTTTACTCCGGTGGAAATGATATCCGCACTGCCTACATCATGTCCTGCAAATGTATATTTGATATTTGCCAACACATCATCCGAAGTATTATCATAGCTTACTGCTGGCGTAGCTTCGCTGAATTCTGCACTCTTTGGCAGAACAATATTTCCCGCCGGGTCTATCTTTACAAAGGAGGAATTGGTATTGAGCATTCCCATATCCATTTCTCCATTTTCAAGCCTTGTCTCATTCTGAGCTACATTATATAGCGAAAAGTTCTCAAAATAATAATTATACAATGCAATACTATCTGTCCACTGCGCCGGCGACTGGGCATTCATAATGACACAAATAAGTGTCATATCGTCCTTTTCTGCATAGGTAACCAGCGTACTGTTTGCCGCTGTGGTGTATCCGGTCTTGCCACCAACACAATATTCATAGAGATACTGTCCTCTGGTTTTAAAGGCATGAATCATCTCATTGTGATTCTGCAGATAGGTGATTTCATCATGCTTGTTGGTTGGTGGAATCTGATAGGTCTTAGTTGATGTAATCACACGGAAAGTCTCATTCTGGTAAGCCGCCTTTGCAATCAGTGCCATATCATAACAGCAGGTGTAGTGAAGGGTTGCATCCTCTCCCTCAGATAGTCCGTGTGGATTGTTAAAATGTGTATTCACACAACCTAACTCTGCCGCTTTGTCATTCATCATCTGAACGAAATTCTCAACGGTTCCGCCTACATGCTCCGCTACCGCATAGGCACATTCATTGGCAGACTCCAGCATGACTGCATAAAGGCATTCCTCCATGGTCATCTGCTCTCCCACATCCCTGGAGATTCCGGAACCATGGGTGTTATAAACCGCCTCTTTGGAAAATGTTACTGTCTCATCCAGCGAACAGTTTTCCAGTGCCAGAAGCGTGGTCATAATCTTCGTGATACTTGCCGGACAATGCTGCTCCGTGGAATTCTTATCATAAAGAACCGTTCCTGTGCTCTCTTCCATCACAATCGCATTGGGTGATTCGGTTTCCGGGTCCTGGGGCCAGTACTCTGCCGCCTTTACCTTTTGTGTGTTTATACCCAATAAGCCGACAAAACAGCACACTGCCAGTCCGAAGCTTAATATTCTCTTTTTCTTTTTCTTTTTCATTTTCTGCTGCTCCTAAATCATTCTTACCTTTAAGTATATATCAATCCATTTCCATGGTGCAATACCTTTCCATTAATATTCACAATTCTCTTTCTTTTAAACCATAAATATGATAAATTGTTTTCGAAAGATATATATAAGTAGAAAGGATTTCATATTATGAGACTTCGCAATATCCCGGCGGCTGCGCCGGC
>ENA-OPBE01003124-OPBE01003124.1-human-gut-metagenome-genome-assembly--contig:-NODE-3124-length-11410-cov-1.844914_pt1 | contig 11410 bp, 8 predicted proteins | sample MGYA00241066_ERZ501448 | MGnify/ENA primary metagenome ERZ501448 (study PRJEB25962, sample SAMEA2042585) | human gut metagenome | biome: human gut; feature: human-associated habitat; material: faeces...
TCACCGCCGTTTCTTTTATTGTACCATAAAACGGCAATAACAGCCAGAAATATTTGGCTAAATATCAATATGCCAGCACACTAGCAAATTGAGGAAAAGGCTGCAACTACAAACATTTTTCCGAAAATACTCTAAATCAAAACAATTTTTTTAGTACTGTATTTGTTAGTATGGAAAAACTTGGGAATATCTGGTATAATGAATAGCAGATAATTAGCAGTTATCCATTATCTCTAATTGTATTAAGGATATTCTTTTTCAGAGGAATGATATACATGAAGGCAAATCGCCTATTTATAAAAACCAAAAATAAAAAGATAGAGTATATGCAGGATAAAATTTTAGAATTACTATTTTATATTTTCAGAATATTTCCTGTTCAAAAAAGGAAAATTGTTGTTTCATGTTTCAAAAATCACGGTTATTGTGATAGCCCCAAATATATTATTCAACAACTGTTAAAATTAGATTGCACGGCAGACATAGTCTGGCTATGCGATTTTGAAAATCCACCTGAAATGCCAGCTTGCATACGTCAAGTTCCATATCATTCGATCCGGGGAATTTACGAACAGGTAACAGCTCAAATATGGATTTCTAATCGCCGCAAGTCACGATATGTTCGAAAACGAAAAAATCAATATTATATCCAGACATGGCATGGTGGTGTTCGACTGAAAAATATGGAACGTGCAGCAATAAATAAGTTGTCCAAGAGATATATTGATAGTGCAAAAAATGATTCTAAAATGATAAATTTATTCTTGTCTAATAGTGACTTTTCTACCTTTCTTATAAGAAGAGATATGTGGTATTCAGGAAAGATACTGCAAAAAGGACTTCCGCGAACGGATGTATTGTTAAACGGAGATCGTAATACTATAGCTAAAAAAATAAAATCTTGTCTATCAATTAATGAAGACAACAAAATATTATTATATGCGCCTACTTTTCGAGCAGATATGGGAGTTACCCAATACACACTGCCATCCAGTCAAATATTGGCAGAACTGGAAAACTGTACAGGCAATAAGTGGACATTTGTCATTCATATGCATACAAATGTTTATAACCCCAAATGCTGGCCAGGGAATTCAGAAAAAGTAATAAATGCTTCATCTTATGAAGATGTACAGGAATTACTTATAGCAGCTGATTTTTTAATCAGTGATTATTCCAGTATTATTACAGATTTCGCATTATTAAATAAACCTATACTGATATATTGTCCAGATTTAGAGGATTATCTTTCGGACAGAGGATTTAATCAGGATTTTAATGCTTTGCCTTTTCCAAAAGCATATACAGTTTCTGAAGTTATAAATAAACTTCCAGCAGCTGTATCGCAAAAAGAAATAAATACATTGGATTGGATGAAGAAAGAGTATGGCCTGTGCGAAACCGGACGTGCTTCCAAAACAGTCGCAAATATAATAAAAAATGTACTGGAGGGAAAAGAATAATGCAGGGGCTTTCAACAATCATAACTTTTTATAATGGATTGTCTTCCTTAAAAATGTGTATCAATCTGCTGCAGGATGCATTAAAAGCAGAAGATATATATGAAATTATTGTCGTCAATGACAATCCAGCCATGAATATTAACTTTTTAGAGGATGAATATTCTGTCCAGGTATTAAATATGCCGGAAAATAAAGGGTATGCAGCAGCCTGTAATTATGCTGTTGATCACGCACGGTATGATACATTGCTGTTTATGGATTGTGATATCTATCCAACAGGTAATTGGCTACAAAACATGAAAAAAACATATGCAGATATTTTGGAAAAGGGATGTGTATCCGCGACAATTTATGAAACAGATTCCGGAAACTTATTTGGATATGGTATGGGAATTTATGAAATTGATATTCTGTTGTTTCTTCGCCATGGAAAGCCTTCTGCATTCTCCCAAAAAGACCATGATGTTCCTCTTGTGTCTTCTGGCTGCATGATGATGAATCATAATTTATACCAGGAACTTGGCGGACAGGATGAAATGTGCATGAACATTCATTGCGATGTAGACCTGGCCTTTCGTGTTCGAAAAGCTGGCTATACAAACAGAATGTGCGCAAACGCCAAAGTTTTTCACCGTGGACAGATTTCAGGACCTATTCGGACAGTACCTTTTAGACAAGATGTAAAAGCATATTTATTCAAAAAATGGGGCGATGAATTATATCAATTATGCAATGCTGAAAACTATTTAAAAGAGCTCTGGATGGAAGCAAATTATAAAAAAATATCGCAAAAAAGTGTCATTGTTGTAAGTTTTAGTAATTCGTTATACCGTGATAAATACATAAAGCTGTTCACACAATTGTTTGACATTTCCATTTTGCAATTTTTAGATATAAAAAATGTTACCGGCGCCACACACATTATTTTGCAGGAAAATGTAACCTGGGATATATGCCGATTAAATATTCCTATTGTATATTTTGCAGATGATTACAGATTATTGCTGGATAACTACTATTGGTTTACAAATCGTAATGAAGAGGATATTATTTTTGATAAAAACGGGAACCTGATGTACGGATCAGATTCCCTGGAAACTAATAGTTAAAGAATACATGTTTAAACTGTAAAGGCCAATAGCCGTCTGTCAAGATGTTTTCGCTCCCAGAGATAAGCTGGTTGTAGTAAGAAGAGAGATTATCGAAATAAGCCTCTTCAAACAGCTTATCTCTTTTTGATGTATCCCCCAAAATATTATAAATGAATAGCAAATTGTAGATTAGCGGCTTGTGTGTCATCAAGGAGACCTTGAATTTTTGATAAAGAGCATATGCCTGTTCAAGTTCTTCCTTAGCTGGCACATATTTACTTTGCAGAATGTAGGCAGCGCCTAAATTTGTATGCAGCTTTACTATTCCATCTTTATTCACCCTTTGAGCGGAAATTACAAGATCCTTTCGCCATGTGGAAAATGCAGCTTCAGCTTTATTACTGAAATATTGAATAATTCCTAATAAATTTCTGCTTTTTATTTCCATTGCTGTTCCATTAATTTCAAGTGCACGGTTCAGTGCCAAATCTGCCAGATACTCTGCATCCTCCAGCTTATCTGTTAGTAAATCCACAAAAGCTTCCTGCGCAAGAATTTCAGAACTTCGATTGATGGTCGCTTTTTCAGAAATGTGTTTTTCTACCGCTTTGCTAAAATATAGAATTGTATTTTCCTTATCTTCATAGGCACGATAATAAATATAAGCTTTATCTGAATAAGAGACACTTTCCCACTGTGGTTCTTTACATTCTTTCGCTATTTTTAATGATTCATCAATTGACAATAATGCGTTTTCTATATCATTTATCGCTAAATATACGACAGAATACCGATTGTACATAATGAAATCATAAAAGTTATTCCGTCCTTTATACTTCTTGAAATAATCTAAGACGATTAATGCATCGTCATAATCCGCTGCTGAAATACAGGCATTTGAGTACCTGTGAAAGAAACGGCATGTATCAATGGACGTAAATTCCGAAATACTGTATTGCTGCAATATTTTATAGGCTTTCTTATAATAATATACGCTTTGAGACAAATCCTGATAAATTCTGTATGCGTCTGCCACTGCATAGTAGACATGAAATTTTGCACCTGCATCCATAAATTCTGCAAAGGGGTTAGGCACTAATTCTTCGGAAGCATCCTGAGCTTTCGGAACATCTTTTAATAGCTCTGTGCCAATATGTATGACTGCCTGAAAATTTCTTTTGTCACATTCGCTTGAGATAGAAGATATTCCAAACCTGACAGCTTCTTCATATTCGGAAGCGCGTATATAACAGTCAAAAATTGCTGTTGTCCTAAGGTTGGATTTGTACCAGGCATTTTCATTTAGCCACTTAATAATTTTCAGAGAAAGCGAGCGGTCATTCTGATAAAATTGGTACCCTTCAAAATATCTGTAAATATTGTCATGGTAAAATACAATTTTAGGGTATTTATCCATGTACTTAAAAAATAAAGATTGACTTAATTCAAATAACATATCACCGTCTATATTTAAACTAGCCAAAAAATCAACAGGTGTTTCTCCTCCAAAATACAATATTGACTTCACAACAACTTTAAATGCATCGAAATATCCCAATGTGGTATCAAAAGAGAATTTTTTATGCATTTGCAGTTGGAAGCGTTGATCGATAATTTCCTTGCTTTTTACAGGTACTTTATTTATAAAGTTTTCAATTTCTTCTTTTTTTGAAGGAATCACCATATTATGTGTTGATATATTAATTAAATTCTGGTCATAAAACCAGTGAATCAGCATAATAATATCAAATGGTCGTTTTCCGCTTTTGTTTAATAGCAGGCGCGTAAAATAATCAAACCCTTGCAAATTGGGAATAGCATGATAATACAATGTTTTCGCATCATTGTTCTGCATTTCACCGCAAGTATACACATACGAAATCACGTCTTCGTATTCGTTTATTTTAGCCAAAAATTCATTTACAAATCCCTGAGAGTCAAGAGGCACAATTTCTGTATTTGTGCCTAAAGAAAAAATCACTTCAGGAAAACATTCCTGTAAATGTGCAATCAGGAAATATATGATATCCAGAGTTTCTTTATCCAGACATTGTAAATTGTCTATTGTCCAAATTAAAGAAACTCCGCCTACTATATTACAAGAGAAGAAAAGAAGTGCCTCTTTCAGATAATATAAGATATCAGGATCTAATTTCTTATGAAATACAAAAGAAAAAACTGCCTCACTTACTTTTGAGTTCCCATAATATTGCTTGATTATTTTAGAAAAATCATCTAATGTGCAGCTGATATTTCCAGTGCCATAAGGTAACCCCAGACAAGCACATAAAAATTCTCTTAAAATTTCAAATCCGTTTTGTTTTTTTGCATCGCAATATAACGTCTGAAAATTATAACTTTTAGCAGAATTTATTATTTCAGACAATAGCCGTGTTTTTCCTGTTCCTGATTTCCCAGTTATATTAAGCATATAAATTGGGCTGAATCCGTTGCCCTTCAGAAGCGGAAGAATTTTACTGCTTAAGAAATTCTGTACATTCTCTCCTACCAATGGATAGTAGATGAGTTTTGTTGGATCTATATATCCTCCGGGAACTTTTTGGGAATATGTATGACCATTGCACTTATATTTTAAAGTAAGCGCGGGTATATGCTTCACGGTGTAAGAGCTTAATACTTCAGCGCGTATTTGTATAACACGGTTACTTCCCTGCAGCATATTAAAACAATTGTGGATTTCAGGAACATGAAATATAATATCTGCCATTTTCGGTAATGTGCAGGTTACATCTGAAACAGTTGCACTATACAAATTAGTCAGATAAATATCAATGTAAAAAATATTATCTCGTTGCAATACGAGTTCCGATTCTTCTGTATATTTTTCCGTATCTTCAAATACACTAAAAAAACGAGATATTCTTAAATCATTTTTTATTATTTCATTTGATTTTTCAAAACCATATTGAAAACGTGGAAGAATTGATAATTCCTGATACAGACGGTTCCCATATATGAAAGTGACAGAAAAATTATGCTTGGCAGCAACTATGGAAACATGTTTAACCGCATTTCTGGTAATATCACTTGTAGAGAAATAAATCAGCTCATTAATTCCTTTTGAAATAACCAAAATAACATTTTTAGATATTTTCTCAAGACCAAGGGCACGATTGTGCCTCTTGCATTCAGCCCATATTTCATAGGGGACATCCTGTGCAGTTCCTACAATGTCTTTTCCACCATCTTTTTTCAAACGCGTACCGTGTATGGTAATATTTTTGTTTTTATAATGCAAGGTCAGGTATTCCGTGCAAAGCTGTTCAAACTCCTCGTCTGTAAGGCTGTGTATATATTGCTGGATGTTCATTTGTATTCATCTCCATAGGAAGTAATGGATAACTGCTAATTATCTATTATATTTGTGGATACCATGGCAAAGATAACAGTAAATTCTTTTGCTTGCTTTATATGTGTGGTATACTTAGGCTATAATGAAATAGAGAAGTACAGTAATCCAGACAAGAGATTCAGTGTTTATTCAGTGCGGAAGATAAAGAGGTTATATGCTTATGAGAATCGTTACACAGGCCATCAGGGTGATTGATTATGAAAACAATAAAATTTCAGCAAGAAATATTATGCCAAAGTTTGGGGAGTATATTGAACAGTTGATTTCTTACATAAATGGGAATGTTTCTGTAAGGGAATATAAAACACAATCAACGGGCACAGAGGTCATTAGCAGTATATTAGAGATCATAAAGCACCAGGCAGAAGCTGAAATAGTTCTGCAAAGGATTGATATAATAGCAGAACGCCTGCTCCGAAAGGAAAGACAGGCACAAGAGCAGATTGCAAGTATGGATATTAGAGTGCAGAAAGGAAGCCTGATCTTGGCTTTGATCGAGGATGAGGGGAAGATGCTGTTTCTGTTGGCGAAGGTAGAGCATACGGATTTCTTTGATGATAGTGATTACAGCATTAAATCAGGCTTTTCAAAGGACACAAAAAAGATCTGGAAAACCTGCCTGTTTGAGATTGATGATTTGAATTCTGTGAAATTTTTAGCCAGAATATATTCTAATACGGTGGCGAAATACTGGTGGCATGATTTTCTGGAGTTAAATGAACTTCAAAGTGATGAGCTTAATACCAAGAGAGCGTTTAAAGCCGTAGAAAGTACACTGAGCAGAAATCTGAAAAAAGATGCACCATATGACCATATGGTAATCCGGAATGCAATGTACTTGTATTTCAGTAGTGTCGAGCAGTTTGATTTTTCTGAAATGTTAGATAAAACGATTAAGAATTATTCCCCTAACGACATGAAGGCGGAAAAGAAAGAAGAACTTATTCAGAAACTGTGCGACCTGCCTGAAAAACAACACTTTGACCATCAGTTTAAGCCAGTTCTGTCAATGATTAAGCCTAAAATGAAGAAAACGTATGATGTATATAGCGGAATTCAGATTAAAGTATCTAGTGCGGTTGAAGATTTGGAAGACATCATTGAGGCATATGAGGACGGTGATGGCAAACGGTATCTCAAGATCCGTATGGATAATGATATAACCTTCCGGACATTTGAGCGTAGGGAGGGGAGATAGGAGGGATTTGCTTTGCTGGAGCATATAAGGGATAAGGTTTTGGGATTGAAAGAAGAAGAACGCAGGAAATTCTATTCCGCCTGTTTTTCATTCCCATCTTCTCAGGCTTTAGGATTTTCAGAATTGATGGAGGTCATACAAAAGATTCCATCAAGGGATGAAGTCAGAATTTTTTTGTCGTTGGAAAATGAAGATCCCTTCATAATAGCGAAAAATTCAACTGAAGCAGAGTACAGAGCGTTTATTGAAGAGACACTGGAAGATGAGATGATTTTTACAAAAATAGAGATAAATAAAACACTGGCAGATGGGCACTTTTCAATTTACCGATACCAAAAGTTTGTGGAGGATATTGTCGGTTTATCTATGGAAGACGTGCTGAAAACATTCTCTATGTTTCTGGATGGGGCAGGGAAAAATATAGTGTTTGAACTATTTGACAGTCCAAATATTTTTTATACGAAAACAATGTATTTTCTTCCTGTGGGGAATAGAGAGATTGATTGTAATTTTAGCAGGACACAGCGTTTGCTGGCTTGTAGGGATAATACGTACTTTTATAACCAGGATTCCTATGGATTGCTGCCGGATGATTTTAAGATAGAAGTAGGGTATGAGGGAAACCCATTCAAAGAATTGTTCATGAAGCTGGAAACAATTTTGGCAGCAGGCTTCATTGCATCCAATGCTACGATTCAGGGCGGGCAGATGAAACTGCAGATCATGGGACAGCGTTCTGTTGATTATGTATGCCGTCTAAATGAGATAACGGGAAACCAGGTGCTGTACAAAATATATGACTGGATATATTCAGGCGGAAGTTCTATTGACAAAGCCATTATTGCAAGAAATATTATCTGTCTGCATTGCAAATATGAGCCGCTGCTGAACCTGGACGAAAAAGTTCTTTCCTCTATCCAGTCTAATTACAATCTGTATTTGAAAGATAACGTAGGACAGTATCTTGAACTGAAAAACAAAGTGGCAGAATTTATAAGTGACATTGTGTCGAGAACCGGGGAATACGCCACAGAATTACTTGATAAGTTTAAAGCAAATGTTATAGCAATATTTGGCTTTCTATTTACAGTGGTCATAGCCGGTATTGTATCAGACCAGCCGTTGAACAATATTTTTACAAAAGATATCACGGTAATTCTGGAATTAGTCCTGGTGGGTTCTGTGGTATATCTGTTCATTTGTTATGGGCAGTCAAAGTATCAGATGAATAAAGTCTATGAAAGTTATGAGAAACTGAAAAAGTCCTACGATAAGATATTGACGGAGGATGATATTCAGGAATGTTTTCAAGGCGACCATCTGATTTCAGATATGAAGAAAACAATAGGGAAATCTGAAAAAATATATTTGTTCCTATGGGTTGTTTTTCTTCTGGTGCTCCTTGTGATTGTAGAATATATTAGTGAAGCTCCGGTTGTAGTTCCTTTTTTGAAAAAAATTGTTGGACTGTTCTATAATTAAAGACGAAAAATCCCTTGTGCATTAACTAAAACTGTTAATGACACTGGGGATTTTTCGTCTGAAGGTATTTTTATAGATTTCATAATTACTCCTATTGAAATTAGCACCAAATACAGTAGTATGATGTTTATAACAAGATAGGAGGATTCAAAAATGAGATTAGAAGATAAACTGGCAGCATATTTGGAGTACTGTGAATATCGAAAGGAACTCGATAGGAAAACACTGAAAGCATACCGTATTGACTTGCGTCAGTATTTCGAATATATATGTGTGGATGAACCTGATAAGGAAAAGATTGAGGAATTTGTTACCTATTTGCATAAGAGTTACAAGCAAAAGACGGTAAAGCGGAAGATAGCTTCAATGAAAGCATTTTATAATTATTTAGAAGAATGTGAAATCATTGCTGAAAGCCCTTTTCGAAAAATAAAAGTCAAATTCAAAGAATCAGTAACTCTCCCAAGAATCATTCCTAGGGAAGAAATAGAAAAGCTTTTGAACCATATGTATCAATGCTTGAATGAGAATGATAAAGTATCGCATAAACATATGCTGCGTGATGTAGCTGTAATTGAAGTGTTTTTCGCAACCGGGGCAAGGGTGTATGAAATATCCAATATCCGGGAAGATAGCATTAATCTGAATACGGGTCTAATCAAACTTTTTGGAAAAGGCGGGAAGGAACGGTATGTACAGATTAGTAATACTTCAATTTTAGAGGTCCTGAGAAAATATTACGATGAAAATGAGCAGGCGATCAAGAAAAGCGGCTATTTTTTTGTAAATAACAGAGAAAGTAGATATACGGAACAATCTATCCGGCTGATGCTGAAGAAGTATACAAAGCAGGCCGGTATTGAGAGAAATATCACTCCTCATATGTTTCGTCATTCATTTGCGACATATTTAATAGAGGAGGGCGTAGATGTAAGCTGTGTTCAGCAGATTTTGGGCCATAGTTCCATAAAAACAACTCAGATTTATATACATATTGCGGCTAAAAAACAGGCTGAAATATTAAAAGAGCTGCATCCCCGGAATAATATGAAAATCGTTGGTGCGGCATGATTTTCTGCCAATATGTGAACTTCCAGTGAATTTACGACTAAAATCGATTTACCCGCATAAATACTGGATTTTCTGTGGAAATATAGGTGAACCAGTAGTCGTAAGTTTACAATTATACTACATTGGGACGTTTTCCTTTGTGGTATATTAGGACATTATCATAAATGGTTCATAGAAAAGTTATAAAATGTGATAAAAAAGTTGAAAAATGAAAATGTTTTAGATATAATAAAGCAATGGAGAATTTTTTTAGTTATATCTGTATAGCTGCAAATTGAATAATAAGCATAGATGCTGTAGCGTATTAGACTACGAGGGGATTTATGTTATGACTTATCAGCATTCTTGTGAAGTATTGAACTTTGCAGGGATGTTTTGGCATATATAAGTATTGACTATGAGGGTGGGATTACCGATTGATTGCGAAAAATGAACTATTAAAGAAATATAATATTTCTGAAGATGAATTTGAGGTAGCTGATATTAAATGGGAAGAGCTTGAATATATTTATAAAGACTTTTCCGAAAAGAGAAGTTCATATGAACAGAAACTGGCTGAATTTCAGAAAGAGTTCTTGATGAACATTTCCGAAAATGGTATTCATTCTATACGAACAAGAGTGAAGGATGCAGAACATTTAATTGTAAAGATTATCAGAAAGCGACAGGAGAATTATAAGAAGTATAGAACGCTGGATAAGGATAATTATGAAAAATTTCTTACAGACTTGATTGGAATTCGTTGTTTTATACTTTTTAAAGCTGATTGGAAGAAATTTCACGCATATCTTGAAGAAAAAATTGAAGATAATCCCCAGTACTATTTGGATGATTGCTTAAAGGATTTTGACGAGGATACAGAGCATACTTATATGGCGGAAATGCCGAAGGTTCATATTCGAGATGGTGATGCACGAGAGATATATGAAACTGTGCTTCCGCCTGATGCAATAAAAAATAAAAAGATATATCGATCAGTACATTATATCGTTAAATATCATGGCGTTTATATTGAGATTCAAGTGAGGACATTGTTTGAGGAAGGATGGGGTGAAATAGATCACCACATTGTTTATCCATATTATCAGGATGACATGTTATTTCAGCAATACACCAGTCTGCTGAATCGTTTAACGGGGCTAGCGGATGAGATGAGCAGCTTTTTTTGTGAAGTAAAGCGTTTGGAAGAAGAGCATTTGCAAAGAGTGAAGACAGAACCGGATGGAAATGAGTCTCAAAAAATAGTAGATGAAGAAGACGAAATTAGTAAGGCTTGTCCTGTTGAGGAGAAAGAACCTTTGTTAGATGATAATACTGCTGCAGCATGTATACAAAATGTATTATATGAATGAGAGGAAATTTATGATGTCAGAAAAAAATTATTATTCAAAAGAGACAGAAGATTTTGCCAATGAAAGTATGAGACAGATAAAGTCAGGTGTGGTAAGAAACCATAAATTGAAGAACAGTGCAAGAATTCATACTGGTGAAATGGAAGAGGTGGAATGTGATGCATTTTGTAACTTTCTGATGTCGAAAAATTATTTTCTGGTAGATGAATTACGAGGATGTGAGAATGCGTAATATTGAGAATATTTATACTGACTATAATGGTCTTGTTGATGAGATAACGGAAGAAGCAATTAAGAATCGCATAAAGCAGTTTCAAGCAGAGATGCAAGCCTTTATTGATAGCAATAAATTGCAGGATAAGGTCTTTATTCACCAAATG
>ENA-OPBE01003128-OPBE01003128.1-human-gut-metagenome-genome-assembly--contig:-NODE-3128-length-11397-cov-3.569476_pt1 | contig 11397 bp, 9 predicted proteins | sample MGYA00241066_ERZ501448 | MGnify/ENA primary metagenome ERZ501448 (study PRJEB25962, sample SAMEA2042585) | human gut metagenome | biome: human gut; feature: human-associated habitat; material: faeces...
GATTTTGCCTTTAGATTTTCTTTTGACTGAGAGTTGATATGTGAAACCATGAGATCCGCTTTTTCTTGACAGTTCAATCCCAGTTTTTTCAAATCTATTTCTATAGGACAAATATAACATTTAAAGGGTTTAAAATCAGGACAACCGGAACATACGTGATTGTGAGAGCATTCATCCTTATTTGCACATGCAGGATTATAAGAAGATTTGTAAGTTTGAAATCTGCGAGATATGATTCCTTTGCCGATGGTAGATTTGTCTCTGCCAAGGGTCAAAGCGATAGCGGTTTTAGTAGAACCGTTTTCGATACCTTTTTCAATGATGATTCTGTCTTGATCAGTAAGATGTAGATTTTTATTGTTGGTAGACATAGTGATCGACCTTTCATGAAAGAAGAAAACAGATATCATAATAATTATACAAGAGAAAAAGTAAATTCCACAAAGGAAGTGTAAAAGTAAGTTCAACTGTAAGAGTAAAATCCACTGGAAGTATGTGAAAGACTAAAATCAACTTTGACATATCTAAAGTGGAATTTAACTTTTCACTACAAAAAAAATTAATTAGTGTACTAAATATATTGACATTGATTAGTGCACTAACTATAATATTTAGCATACTAACTAATAAAAGGAGGCGTCTTATGGATCCACTGGAATTTGAAGATATTAAAGAGATCTTTCTACAATTTAAATCTCTTCATAAAATTATTCATGAATTTACGAGTAAAAAAAGTAGCATAGAAGGCTTATCAGCTGAGCAACGTTATTTGTTAGCTCTTATTGATCGGTTTGATCATCCAAATCAAAAAATACTTGCTGAATGTTTGAAAATTACACCAGCAACGTTATCAGTAAGGTTACAACGTTTAGAAAAAGCAGGTTTTATTGAAAAAGTTGTAAGTAGACATGATAAAAGAAATGTCACATTACATATTACGGAAAAGGGAAACAAAGAAATTAAAAATTGTAAAGATGATATGAAAATATTTACCACACGCTTATTTGAAGGAATAAATAAAGAAGATTTAGATAGAATGAAAGCGTATTGCCAAATCTTTGAAAAGAATATTCGTTTGATGAAGGAGGAATTAGATGTTCAAGATTAAAGGATATTTAAAGAAATTCTGGTACTTGATCTTAGCTTGTATTTGTTTATTGTTTGTACAAGCACAAACAGAATTAACTTTACCCGATTATATGAGTGATATTGTTTCAGTAGGAATTCAAGCGGGAGGATTTGCTTCACCTGTTTCAGATGTCTTAACAGAAGAAACATATCAACATTTATTATTGTTTGTTGATCAAAAAGATCAAAAGACAGTAAAAAACGATTATAAAAAAATCAATAAAGTAGATCAAGAGATGCTTGATACTTTTCCTAAAGCAAAAGGAAAAACAGTATATCAATTAAAAGATTTATCAAGTGATGAAGAAAGTAAGTTAGAAAATATTTTAATGAAACCGATGTTGCTTATTACTTCTCTTGATAGCATGGATACTTCTAGTAAAGAATATCAAGAGAAATTCGGTCAATTACCGCCAAATATGACGGTTTATGATGCTATTTCTTTTATGGATGAAAGTCAAAAAGCAAAGATGTTTGAAGACATTGATAAAAAGATGGATACCATGGGAGAAAGCACTTTGAAAATTGCCGCTGGTAATGGTGTTAAAGCGGAATATAAAAAATTAGGTGCAGATATTGATAAAGTTCAAACGGATTATATTTTAAAAACAGGTTTAAAGATGTTGGGAATTGCTTTAATCGGAACACTTGCTGCGATTTCAGTTGCATTCTTTGCGACCAAAGTTGGGGCAGGGGTCGCTCGTGCTTTAAGAAAAGATGTCTTTGAAAAAGTTGAAAGTTTTTCAAATGAAGAATTCAATCATTTTTCTACAGCTTCATTAATTACACGTACAACAAATGATATTACCCAAGTACAAAATGTAACAATGATGCTTTTACGTATTGTTTGTTTTGCTCCAATTATCGGAATTGGTGCTTTAATTAAAGTTTTAACAGATTCACCTTCAATGGCTTGGATTATTGCAGTTGTTATTCTTGTTATTTTTGGAGTCATGGCTGTTGCTTTTGCTGTAGTTATGCCAAAATTCAAAATTATTCAAAATTTAATTGACCGTTTAAATTTAACAATGCGTGAAAATTTATCAGGAATGCTTGTTATCCGTGCTTTTGGTAATGAAAAACATAGTGAAGATCGTTTTGATAAAGCCAATAAAGATGTTACAAATTTAAACTTATTTGTTAATAGATCAATGGCTTCAATTATGCCAATTATGATGTTTATCTTTAATGTAGTTACTTTAGTGATTGTCTATTATGGTTCTAAACAAATTGATTTAGGAAACTTAGCGATTGGACAAATGATGGCTTTTATGCAATACGCAATGCAAATTATTATGTCCTTTTTAATGATTGCGATGATTGCTATCATGTTACCTCGTGCCAGTGTTGCTGCTAATCGTGTTTATGAAATTATTGAAACTAAGCCGACGATTCAAGATCCTACAAATCCAATTGCTTTAGATGAATGTAAAAAAGGTCTTGTTGAATTTAATCATGTTTCTTTTGCATATCCAGGAGCAAATGAACCAGTGTTAAAAGATATTGATTTTGTTGCTAAACCAGGACAAACAACAGCATTTATCGGTTCAACGGGTTCGGGGAAATCGACGCTTATTAATTTAGTTCCTCGTTTTTATGAAGTTAGTAAAGGAAGTATTAAAGTTAGTGGTGTTGATGTTCGTGATATGACACAACATGAATTACGTAATCATATTGGACTTGTTCCTCAAAAAGGAAATTTATTTTCAGGAACAATTCGTTCTAATTTAAAATATGGCGCACCAGAGGCAACGGATGAAGAATTAGAAGAAGTCATTCGTATTGCTCAAGCAAAAGAATTTATTGATCAAAAAGAAGAACGCTTAGATACGGAAATTTCACAAGGTGGTACAAATGTTTCAGGGGGTCAAAAACAAAGACTTGCGATTGCTCGTGCTATTGCGAAAAATCCAGATATTTATATTTTTGATGATAGTTTTTCAGCACTTGATTTCAAAACAGATGCTAAACTTCGTCAAGAATTAAATCAGCTAGTGAAAAAGACACAAAGTACAGTTTTATTAGTAGGACAACGTATTGCTTCTATTATGGAGGCAGATCAAATCATTGTCCTTGATGAAGGTCAAATTGTTGGTAAAGGAACACATGATGAATTAATGAAATCATGTCAAGTTTATCAAGAAATTGCTTATTCTCAATTATCTAAGGAGGAACTAAGTCATGAGTAATGAAAGAAGAAGACAAGGGCCTCGTGGACCAATGGGTCATGGAATGAGAGGAAATGGTGAAAAAGCCAAGAATTTTAAAGGAACATTAAAGAAATTATTTGTTTATTTAAAACCTTATTATTTTAAATTAGCGGTTGTTATTATTTTTGCGGTAGGGTCAACGATTTTTACGATTGTAGGACCAAAGATTCTTGCTAAAGCAACAGATAAATTATCTGAAGGAATTATGGCAAAGGTAAGTAATACAGGAGGAATTGATTTTGATTATATTGGTATGATCTGTTTGATTCTTGTTGGTTTTTATCTTGTTAGTGCACTTTTTAGTTTTATTCAAGGATTTATTACATCTTCGATTTCACAAAAAGTTGCTTATGATTTAAGAAGCTCTTTATCTAAGAAGATGTCAAGAATGCCTTTAAGTTATTTTGATAGACATTCTAGTGGAGACACTTTAAGTAGGGTAACCAATGATATTGATACAATTGCTCAATCACTCAATCAAAGTTTATCGCAAGTGATTACATCTTCTGTTACAGTTGTTGGAATCTTTATTATGATGCTTACCATCTCTGTAAAGATGACATTGATTGCTGTACTTGTTTTACCACTTTCCATGTTACTTATTATGTTTGTTATGAAACATTCCCAAAAGTATTTTAGTAGACAACAAAAAAGTTTAGGGGATGTCAATGGACATATTGAAGAAATGTATGGTGCTCATGATGTTGTCAAAGCATTTAATGGGGAAGAAGATTCTGTTAAAACTTTTAATGAATATAATGATGCGCTTTATGATTCAGCATGGAAATCTCAATTTTTATCAGGTTTAATGCAACCTTTAAGTAACTTTGTAGGAAACTTAGGATATGTAAGTGTTTGTTTATTAGGTGGTTTTTTAGCAGGGGGTAATACGATTACGATTGGTGATATTCAAGCATTTATCCAATATGTACGCCAATTCAATCAACCTATTGCTCAACTTGCTCAAACAATGAATATGTTACAAAGTACAGCAGCGGCAGCTGAACGTGTATTTGAATTTTTAGAGGAAGAAGAATTAGAAACTGAAACAGTTAAAATTGAAAAAAATGAAGTTGAAAAATTACATGGTTCAGTTACTTTCAATCAAGTAAACTTTGGTTATCTTCCAGAAAAAACAATTATTCATGATTTTAATATGCATGTTCATGCTGGGCAAACGGTGGCTATTGTTGGTCCAACCGGTGCAGGAAAAACAACGATTGTTAAATTGTTAATGCGTTTTTATGAATTAAATAAAGGCTCTATTATGATTGATGGTCATGATATTAAAGATTTTTCAAGGCATGATTTAAGAAGCTTATTTGGAATGGTTTTACAAGACACATGGCTTTTTAACGGAACAATTAAAGAAAACTTAATGTATGGTAAACTAGATGCCAGTGATGAAGAAGTAAGAAATGCTTGTGAAATGGCGTATGTAGATCACTTTGTCAATACTTTAGAAAATGGTTATGATACGATTCTTGATGAAGAAACTTCAAATATTTCACAAGGTCAAAAACAATTATTGACAATTGCGAGAGCATTTCTAAAAGATCCTAAAATTCTTATTTTAGATGAAGCAACATCTTCGGTCGATACTCGTACAGAAGTTCTTATACAAAAAGGTATGGAAAAATTAATGGAAGGGCGCACAAGTTTTGTTATTGCACATCGTTTATCAACAATTCGTGATGCCAATACAATCATTGTCATGAAGGATGGCGATATTGTAGAAATTGGTAATCATGATGAATTGTTAGAAAAAGGTGGATTCTATGCCTCACTTTATCAATCACAATTTGAAGGTAGCGAAATTTAGAAGCAAAGAAATTTGCTTCTTTTTCTTTTCAAAACATGTTTATATATGGTATAGTACAAGCCGAGGGGATGATGTTATGGTGAAAAGAAAACCACAATATGTCAAGATTAAAGAATATATTATTCAAAATATTGAAGATGAAAAATACAATGAAAATGAACAAATTGAAAGTGAACATGCTTTGTGTGAACTTTTTGGTGTTACCCGAATGACAGTGCGCCAAGCTTTAACAGAGTTGATTAATGAAAATGTGATTTATTCTGTACCTAAGGTAGGTTCATTTGTTTGTAAAAAATCCAGATTTAAAAGTTTTGATGGATTAAACAGTGTTACAGAAGACTGTGCTAAGAAAAAAGAAGATTGTACAAGTCATGTTGTTTTAAATGAACTTGAAGAAGCTACAGCTTTAATGAAAAAAGAAATGGCTTTAGAAGATAATAAAGTATGGCACGTTAAACGTGTAAGACTTGTAAACGGAGAGCCTTTATGTTTTGAAGATGATTACTGTAATTATGATTTAACAGGAGATATTCCTTTAGAAGTATCCAGTACATCTTTATTTAATCATTTTGAAAATGATCTCAATTTACATATTGCTTTTTCCGATCAACAAATTGATGCGGTTTTAGCGGGTGAAGAACTAGGAAAATATTTACAAGTTGATCCGGTGACACCTTTGCTTAGAGTTTTATCGATTACATGCTTACATAATGGTAAATGTATTGAATATGGGTATACTTATTATCGTGTAGACAAGTATACTTTTAACCAAGTTGCATATCGTAGAAAATAAAAGGATGTTGTCAAATCCGTTTGGTTTGTTATAATGAGGATGTTAAAAAAGGAGACTTTAGATGAATTATTTATATATTGCATTAATATCAATGGTACCTTTAATTGAACTTAGAGGAGCAATTCCTGTTTCTCAAGGATTAGGATTACCAATTATTCCATCTTATATTGTTTGTATTTTAGCAAATATGGTACCTGTACCTTTTATTTACTTATTTGCTAGAAAGGTTTTAGTATGGGGTTGTGATAAACCAGTTATTGGTAAATTTTTCACTTGGTGTTTAGACAAAGGTGAAAGAGGTGGAAAGAAACTTCAAGAGAAAGTAGGAAGAAGTACTTTTGTTGCTTTATTATTATTTGTAGGAATTCCACTTCCAGGGACAGGTGCATGGACAGGAACACTTGCAGCTAGTATTTTAGATATGGATTTTAAATCAACAACGATTGCCGTTATGCTAGGAGTTTTACTTGCTGGTGTAATTATGATGGTGGTTAGTTTTTTAGGATTTTCATTAATTTAGAAGTGTTTTACGCTTCTTTTTTTGTAAAGGAGGACGGTTATGAATGTAGAAATTATTAATGTAGGAACTGAACTATTACTTGGTGAAATTATCAATACTAATGCAACTTATTTACAAAAAATGTGTAAGGAATTAGGTTTTAATGTTTTCTTTCAAACGGTGGTGGGTGATAATCCACAAAGATTTTTAGATTGTTTAGATATTGCTTTTAATAGAGGATGTGATTGTGTCATTACTACAGGAGGATTAGGACCTACTGAGGATGATCTTACAAAAGAATTATCCGCAAAATATTTAGGATTAGAAATGATTTTTGATGAAGATGAAGCAAAGAAAGTCAATGATAAATGTTGCTTTGTAACACAACTTGATAAAGTTAGTGATAATAACTTTAAACAAGCTTACTTTCCTAAAAATTGTTATGTGTTAGATAATCCTATTGGAACAGCCAATGGCTGTGTGATGTCTAAAGATAAAAAAATGATTGTTAATCTTCCTGGACCACCTAAAGAGATGACTTATGTAGTTGATCATCAACTAAAACCTTATTTAGAAAAATATCGCCAAGCGAAAATTTATACGTACGACTTAGTAACACAAGGCATTGGTGAATCAGCAGCGGCTACTTTGATTGATGATATTGTTCAAAGTCAAAAAGATATTTCTATTGCTTTGTATGCTTCTGAAGAGTATGTAAGGGTAAGACTAGGAGTTAAAGCAAAACATCAAAGTGAAGCCGATGAACTTGTTAAGCAAACAAAGAAAATGATTGAAGAAAAATTAAAGGATTATCTTGTAGAAAATCCTAATTTGTTTGAAGAAGTGATGAAAAAGGTTAATGGTTTTACGATTTTAAATGAATGTGATTTTTCATTAAGTGATTATTTTGTTAATAATGGAGGGCCAGTCTTTATTCATTTAACTTTGAAGGAACATCCATTAGGTGAAATTGTTCATGTGTTATTAAAATATAAAGAAAAAGAAATATCTTTCGATATTCCTTTACTTGTCAAAGCGAGTCTTTCTTTACCTAAATTAGAATCTAAATTGATTTATCAAATTGATCAATTAATTCGATAAATTTTAAAGTTGCTTGTGATAAGCTTCTTCTTTTAAGATAAGTATAGCCAATGCTTCTTGAAGGAAGGGGCTTTTTTAATTGTATTTCATAAACTTTATTTTTGTCTAAAAAATCATGAGAGAATTCTTTAACAACACACGCATTTCCTAAATTGGCATGAGTAAATTCTAAGAGTAAGTGATGGGCTCCTAATTCCATTTCAGGATTTAATAAAATTCCATGTTTAGCAAAGTATTTATCAATATAATTTCTTGAATTGCTTGATTTTTCTAAAAGAATAAGATTCTTTTTCGCAATTTCTTGATAGCTGTAAAGATGATCATCTTTTTCTTTAGAGATAAAGATATCATGAATTGTTAAACATTCTTTCATCGCTAGACTTTCATCATCAAAAGGAAGATTGATAAAGGCAAGATCAATCGTTCCATTTTTTAAATGTTCAACTGTTTCAATAGAAGTTCCATTGACAACATTGATTTTGATTGTTGGATAAAGATGATGAAATTGTTTTAATAAATCAATTAAGTAATTTTCACAAATTGAATCACCAGCACCAATATTTAACTGTCCTGAAAGTAATTCATTATAATGAGAAAGTTCATTTTCAACACTGGTAATTAGAGCAAGGGCTTCAGTAATGTTTTTATGAAGGAGCATACCTTCTTTAGTAAGAGTAACGCCTTTGTTTAAACGAATGAAGAGTTGGGTATTGAGTTCTTTTTCTAAAGCATGGATTGTTTGAGAAACAGCGGATTGTGAAATGAATAAATTCTTTGCTGCTTTTGAAAAAGAAAGGGTAGATGCAGCTTCGTTAAATATCTTATATTGTTCTAGTTTTATCATATTAGTACTCCTTATATCAAATATATTATATATTAATTTTACTTATATTAAAATATAGCATATAATAAAAATGTATGAAAAAGCCAATGATAGAAAGGTGGAAATGAATTATGGCTGGTGTAGTTGTTGTAGGAAGTATGTGGGGAGATGAAGGTAAAGGAAAAGTTACCGATTACCTTGCACAAAAAGCAGATGTTGTATGTCGTTATGCTGGAGGAAATAATGCAGGTCATACCATTGTTTATGGTGGTAAGAAATTTGCTTTAAAATTAATACCATCAGGTATTTTCTCTGGACATGAAGTAATTATGGGAAATGGGATGGTTGTTAATCCTAAAGCATTTTTAGAAGAAGTGAAATATTTAAATGATGGTGGTATTGATACAAGCAAAATTAGAATTTCAGATCGTTGTCATGTGATTTTACCTTATCATCTTGAAATTGATGAATTGCAAGAAAAGAGAAAAGGTGATAAAAGTATTGGAACTACAAAAAGAGGTATTGGACCTGCTTATGTAGACAAATATAGTCGTATTGGTATTCGAATGGGAGAATTCATTGATGAAGAATTATTCTTAGAAAGATTAAAAGAAACTTTCCCAATGAAAGTTGCAGAATATCCTGAATTAAAAGATATGTTTACTGTAGAAGAAATTTTTGAAGAATACAAAGAATACGCTAAAATTATTAAACCTTTAGTTTGTGATACAGGTATGTTATTAGATCAATATTTAAGAGAAGATAAAAAAGTCTTATTTGAAGGAGCTCAAGGAGCTATGTTAGATATTGATTATGGTACTTATCCATTTGTTACATCATCACATCCAGGAGCTAATGGGGTATCTGAAGGGGCTGGTATTGGACCTTTATATATCAAAGAAGCAATTGGAATTATTAAAGCTTATACAACTCGTGTTGGATCAGGACCATTCCCAACTGAATTAAATGATGCAACAGGTGATTTAATTAGAGAAAGAGGACATGAATATGGTACTGTAACTGAACGTCCAAGAAGAACTGGTTGGTTTGATGCAGTAGTTGTTAATCAATCAAGAAGAATGTCTTCTTTAACAGGTATTTCATTAATGTTATTAGATGTTATGAGTGGATTTGATACAATCAAAATCTGTAAAGCTTATAAATTAGATGGTAAAGAAATTTATGGTTTACCTGCAACTGTTAAAGATATTGAAAGATGTGAACCTGTTTATGAAGAATTACCAGGATGGAAAGAAGATATTACACATGTAAAATCTTTTGAAGAATTACCAGTAAATTGTCAAAATTATATTCGTAAAATCGAAGAACTTGTTCATTGTCCAGTAAGAATGTTCAGTGTTGGACCAGATAGAGAACAAACAGTTGTTTTAAAAGATATTAAATTTTAATAAAGGAGGTCTTTCATGAAAAGAGAATTAGTCATTGTCATGGATTTCGGTGGGCAATATAATCAATTAGTTGCTCGTCGTGTTCGTGAATGCAATGTTTATTGTGAAATCTATTCTTATAAAACACCTTTAGAAAAAATTAAAGAAATGAATCCTAAAGGAATCATTTTAACAGGTGGACCAAATAGTTGTTATTTAGAAGATTCACCAACTTATTCTAAAGAATTATTTGAATTAGGTATTCCTGTATTAGGTTTATGTTATGGTGCTCAATTAATGCAACATGTTTTAGGTGGAAAAGTTGAAAGAGCAGATGTAAGAGAATATGGTAAATCAATTTTATTAGTTGATCAACCACAATCTAAAATTTTAAAAGGTGTTCCTGAAACATCTACAGTTTGGATGTCACATTTTGATTATATTTCAAAAATTGCACCTGGTTTTGAAATTACAACACATACAAAAGATTGTCCAGTAGCATCTTGTGAAGATAAAGAAAAAGATTTATATGCGATTCAGTTCCATCCAGAAGTTTTACATAGTGAATATGGTAAAACAATGCTTACTAACTTTGTTTTAGATGTATGTAACTGTGCTGGTGATTGGCGCATGGATTCTTTCGTTGAAGAACAAATCAAAGCTATCAAAGAAAAAGTTGGTAATGGTAAAGTATTATGTGCTTTATCAGGTGGTGTTGACTCATCTGTTGCAGCCGTTTTACTTTCTAAAGCTATTGGTAATCAATTAACTTGTGTCTTTGTAGATCATGGTTTACTTCGTAAAAACGAAGGGGATGAAGTAGAAGCTGTCTTTGGACCTGATGGAAATTATGAATTAAATTTCATTAGAGTAAATGCACAAGAAAGATATTATGAAAAGTTAAAAGGTTTTACTGAACCAGAAGCTAAACGTAAAATCATTGGTGAAGAATTTATTCGTGTTTTTGAAGAAGAAGCAAAGAAAATTGGAGCAGTTGATTTCTTAGTACAAGGAACAATTTATCCAGATGTTGTTGAAAGTGGTCTTGGTGGAGAATCTGCGGTTATCAAATCACATCATAATGTTGGTGGATTGCCAGATCATGTTGATTTTAAAGAAATTATTGAACCATTACGTGATTTATTCAAAGATGAAGTACGTAAAGTTGGTTTAGAATTAGGAATTCCTGAATACTTAGTATTTAGACAACCATTCCCAGGACCAGGTCTTGGTATTCGTATTATTGGTGAAGTCAATGCTGAAAAAGTAAAAATCGTGCAAGATGCAGATGCAATCTATAGAGAAGAAATCGCTAATGCAGGATTAGATCGTTCGATTGGTCAATACTTTGCTGCTCTTACAAACATGCGTTCTGTAGGAGTTATGGGTGATGAAAGAACTTATGATTATGCAATCGCCTTACGTGCGGTTAATACTATCGATTTCATGACAGCAGAAGCTGCAGAAATTCCTTATGAAGTATTAAATAAAGTTATGTCACGTATTATAAACGAAGTTCGTGGGGTAAACAGAGTAATGTATGATATTACAAGTAAACCTCCAGGAACAATTGAGTTTGAATAACGGACTAAAATGCCGAAAGCCTGTATTTATGCGGGTTTCCGGCATTTGT
>ENA-OPBE01003133-OPBE01003133.1-human-gut-metagenome-genome-assembly--contig:-NODE-3133-length-11389-cov-2.385213_pt1 | contig 11389 bp, 9 predicted proteins | sample MGYA00241066_ERZ501448 | MGnify/ENA primary metagenome ERZ501448 (study PRJEB25962, sample SAMEA2042585) | human gut metagenome | biome: human gut; feature: human-associated habitat; material: faeces...
CGTATGTCCCTCACCAAACAATACTTCTGTATATTTATGAGCTTTTGCCTGATAATCTCCTGAAAAGTTCAGGTCGATATCCGGCTCTTTATCCCCCTTAAATCCAAGGAATGTCTCGAATGGGATGTCAAATCCCGCCTTGATCAGCTTCGCTCCGCACTTCGGACACATACGGTCAGGCATATCATATCCACAGCCTCCTGCAAAAGCACGTACTTCCTCGGAATCGAAATCACTGTAATGACATTTTTCACAATAATAATGTGGACTGAGTGGATTTACCTCCGTAATTCCTGACATCGTTGCTACAAACGAAGATCCTACTGATCCACGTGAACCAACCAGGTATCCGTCCGCATTGGACTTCCATACCAGTTTCTGTGCAATGATATACATAACGGCATATCCGTTGGAAATAATGGAATTTAATTCCTTTTCCAGTCTGGAAGAAACCTGTACCGGCAGGTCTTCCCCGTACATCTCATGAGCTTTCCTGTAACAGATATCTCTCAGTTCCTGATCCGAATCCTGAATGACCGGCGGGCATTTGTTCGGATTGACCGGCGAGATCTTTTCTATCATTTTTGCGATCTTCTGCGGGTTGTCAATGACCACTTCTCTTGCCTTTGCAGATCCAAGATAGGCAAATTCTTCCATCATCTCATCGGTTGTCCGCAGGAACAGCGGTGGCTGGGTATCCGCATCATCAAATCCTTTTCCCGCCATGATGATCCTTCGGTAGACTTCATCCTCCGGGTCAAGGAAATGCACATCACACGTAGCCACGACCGGCTTTTTGAACTGCTCACCCAGTTCTACGATCTTCCGGTTGATCTCCTGCAGATCCTCCTCTGAATTGACATTTTTCACCTTGCTGCTCTCGATCATAAACCGGTTATTACCGATCGGCTGGATCTCATAATAATCATAAAAGTCCGCAAGTTCCGCAATGGTTTCTGCCGGTCTTTCTTCCAGGATTGCCTTATACAGCTCACCTGCTTCACATGCACTTCCGATGACCAGCCCCTCCCGATGCTCATTGAGCAGACTTTTCGGGATTCTCGGCCGTCTTCCATAATAGGTCATATGAGATTCTGAAATAAGCTGGTACAGATTGTATCTTCCGATGTCATTTTTCGCAAGAATGATGATATGATGCGTTGCCATTTTGCGGATCGCATTCACATTCCGCTCTCCAAACCGGTTGATGCCCTTAAGATCTGTAATATGATCCTTCTTCAGCATCTCTACAAATTTCACAAAAATCTCCGCTGTCGCCCCTGCATCATCTACCGCACGGTGATGGTTTTCCAGGGAAATCCCCAGTGTCTTCGCCACCAGGTTCAGCTTATATTTTGACAGCGTCGGCAAAAGAACTCTCGCCATTGCCACCGTATCCACATAAGTAAATCTGTATTCTATCTCCTGATACCGGCAGTTCTGTTCAATAAATCCCACATCGAACGAAGCATTATGGGCAACCAGGACTCCATCCCCGACAAATTCCAGGAACTGTGGAAGTACATTCTCAATCGGATCCGCTTCCAGTACCATTTCATCCGTAATACTGGTCAGATTCGTGATCTCAAACGGGATCGGACGCTGCGGATTGACAAACGTACTGAACCGGTCCACGATCTCTCCGTTTACAACTTTCACTGCCCCGATCTCAATGATCTTATCCCGGATGGCACTAAAACCGGTCGTCTCAATGTCGAACACAATATACGTGTCATCCAGCGTCTGCGTTCCTGCATGAACCGCGATCTTGGTCAGGTCATCTACTACATAGCCTTCCACCCCGTAAAGTACCTTAAACGGATCGTCCTTGTCCAGTGTCTCAATATAGTGGTTGGCATCCGGGAATGCCTGTGCTACCCCGTGATCCGTGATCGCAATAGCAGGGTGTCCCCAGTCATGAGCCCTCTTTACGATATCTTTTACTTCTGAAACACCATCCATATCACTCATTTTGGTATGGCAGTGGAGTTCCACTCTCTTTAACGGGTTCAGATCCTCTCGTTTGACCGTGAAATCACCGATTTTTTTTATTCCGGTGACAGATCCGATCGTCAGTTCCCCGTCAAACTTATCAATGGTAGTGACTCCTTTGATCTTGACAAAACCGCCTTTTTTCAGACTTCCGAGAATTTCTGCCAGTTGCTCATTTTTAATGAACATTTTCACGCTGATCGTATCTGTAAAATCACTGACCGCAAAAATGATGATCGTCCGTTCATTCTTGATCTCACGGGTATCCAGACTGATGATCTTACCATGAAAGGTAATTTCTCCCATTTCTTCCACGACCTGATCCAAGCGGATCGGCTCATCTTCAAAATTCCTGCCATAGATGAGGTTCGGATCATCTCCCAGCTTCAGTGGGCGTACATAATCTTTCTTTTTAAATTCCTTCTTCTGAAATTCTTTTCTCCTGCCTGATGGTTCCTTTCCTGCAGCAGCTTTTTCTTTTCCACCTGCTGCCTTTTCACCCGGTTCGGCCTGCCTCTTCTTTGTATCTGATCCTATTTCCTGATTTTCCGCTGCCCTCTCAGGTTCTTCACCACGCTGCCTTGCACGACGTTCAAAGATCGCATTGATTTCCTGCTGAATCCGCTGCTCATCGTACTCTCTTGTGCCTTCCTGATCCGTCTCTTTATAAGCTACCAGTAATTTTGCATCTATGCGGAACCGTTCCCGCAGAACCCGTTCCACCAGTGTGACGATTTCTTCTTTCCGTCCTTCTGATACGATCGTGTCCAGCAGTTCCAGGTGGATCAGATTTCCCTCTTCAAACCGGAGATCTGCCCTTGCAAACATATTTGCAGCAAGTACACTGGTCTGCCGCAGCTCTTCGATCAGACTTTCCCTGTACTCCGTCAGAATCGCCTGTGGCGTATAAAGCTCCGACAGTTGAAACTCTTCCACGATTTCGATCTTTACTGCGGCTCTTCCAAATAACTGTTCCTTGATCCGCTGTTCCATCAGCCAGATCTGCTTCTTCTGTATCAGATGCCTGCAAAGGATATGTATATGCAGAAAATCACGACCTGAATTAGTCGTGATCTTCTTAACTTCTACATCCGAAAAGAGCATCTGCAGTTCGTTCCCGACTTTCAGCGTCGGAAATACATTAAAAAATACTTTTTCACTTTTTACCTGTTCCAATTCAACAACTCCTGTCGCAATGTATCGAGAAGTTCCTCTTCTTTTACTTTTTTAATGACCTGTCCCTTTTTAATCAGCAGTCCTTCGCCGATTCCACCGGCAATACCGATATCTGCCTCTTTCGCTTCTCCTGGACCGTTCACCACACATCCCATAACTGCAACTTTGATATCATCCAGTGGAATGTCTGCAACCATTTTCTCCACCTCATTTGCAAGGTGAATCAGATTGATCCTGGTTCTGCCACAGGTCGGACAGGAAACGACTTCGATTCCGCCTTTCCTGAGTCCCAGAGTCTTAAGAATCAGCTTTGCTGTACGGATCTCCTCCACCGGATCTCCTGTCAGAGACACACGGATCGTATTTCCGATCCCTTCATACAGGATAATTCCCAGTCCGACAGAAGATTTTACATTCCCTGAATATACGGTACCGGATTCTGTAATTCCGACATGAAGCGGATAAGGACATTGTTCCGCAATCAGTTCATGTGCTTTGACGCACATCAGAACATCTGAAGACTTGATACTGACCACCAGATCGTCATACCCCATCTCCTCGATCATATGCACTTTATCCAAAGCACTTTCTACAATTCCCTCTGCGGTGACTCCGCCATATTTTTCAATTAATGGCTTCTCCAGGGATCCGCTGTTCACCCCGACACGGATCGGCACACCGTATTCTTTTGCCTTGTCAACTACAGCCTTAACCCGTTCTTTTGTACCGATATTTCCAGGATTGATCCGGATCTTGTCGGCTCCGTTCTCAATGGCTGCGATTGCAAGCCGGTAATCAAAATGAATATCTGCAACCAGCGGAATATGGATCTGCTTTTTAATCTCTTTTAATGCTTCCGCTGCCTCCCTGGTCGGAACAGTACACCGGATGATCTCACATCCTGCTTTTTCCAGCCTGCGTATCTGCTCAACAGTACCCTTTACATCTTCGGTTCTTGTATTGGTCATAGACTGGATCGCAACCGGGTGATCTCCACCGATCACTACATCACCGATCCGAATCTCTTTTGTCTGATTTCTATACAATTTCTTCATCCTTTCAAAAGCTCCGTCCGGTCAGTCTTCTTCACGGACAAAGGTCTTCTGGCTTCCATATTCCATCTCTGTCAGTGTCAGGACCTGTTCATCCACACTGTATTCATATGTGCCTTCCATCACATCTGCGATATCTCTCAGATCCTGCTCTGTCAAATCCTTCGTTTCTTCTGCTGCTTTTTCAAGTTCTTCGTCTTTTATATGAACCGCAAACCTTTTTGTATTCCTGTCCATTGAATATTCAACAGGAATTGTCACGGTCTCTGCCTCCAGTGCCTGCGTGATCTCCATCACTCCGTCACTCTTGATATGAAGTACCATTCCGTTCTCTGTATCACTCCAGGTTCCTTCCAGTGGGTTTGCAGTAAAAAGCTTTGTCAGGAAGAAAATACCGATCAGAAGGATCAGTACTGTTGTCACTGCCATTACGACACTCCATATCGTATCTCTTCCTTTTTCATTCTGTTCCATCAGCATTGTTCGTGCCTCCTTTTCCTGCCATTAGTTTAACCAAATATTCCTCCAACGATTCCATAAGAAATGATCGTCATGATACATGCTGCAAGGCATACACCGATCACGATCGCCGGAAACGCCTTTCTGAAACGGATTCCAAGCAGGGCTGCGATCAATGCCCCTGTCCAGGCACCTGTGCCTGGAAGTGGAATACCCACAAATGCAACCAACCCCCAGAACTCATATTTTTCAATATTGGCACTCTGGCTCATCGCCTTTTTTTCAAGCTTTTCCACAACCGGCTTCAACCTCTTTGTTCCTTTCATCCAGTCAAAAATCTTTGTGATCAGAAGCAGGATAAAAGGAATCGGCAGCAGATTTCCGATGATACCGACCGGAATCGCACGCCACATCGGGATATTCAGAAATGCCGGTCCTGCCGCAAGCAGTCCCCCACGCAATTCCAGGATCGGAACCATCGAGATGATAAAAAGGATCAGCTCTTTTCCAACCTTTCCTCCGAGATTTGTTACAAACCAGTTGATCAATACATCACTCATCTAAACTATTCTCCCTTAATATATTTCGTCAGAAAATCAAATAACACCTGCATTTCTTCCCTTGTACCCACTGTAATCCTCAGATACTGGCCGATTCTTTCTGAATCCCAGTGCCTGACATAGATATCATTTGCCTTCAGTGCTTCAAAAAGTCTGCCGGCATCTGTCTGCGGATGCATTGCAAAAATGAAATTGGCTTTTGCATCGGGAAATTCAAATCCAAGCCGGTGCAATTCTTCTTTTGCCCATTCTCTCGTCTCTATAATCTTACGAACATGCTCCTCAAAATATTCCTTATCCCGGACTGCTTCAACACCACATGCAATCGCGGTCTGATTCATTGTATAAGAATTAAAAGAATACTTGACATCATTCAGACAGCGGATCAATTCAGGATTGGAGACTGCGTAACCGATCCTCATACCAGCCATACTTCTGGCTTTTGAAAAGGTCTGCGTCACGATCAGATTATCATAACGGTCGATCAGTTCCAGTGCCGATCTTCCTGCGAAATCAATATATGCTTCATCCACGATCACGATCGAATCCCGGTTATGTTCCAGAATATCTTCTATAAAATCCAGTTCTTCATAAATTGCGGTCGGTGCATTCGGGTTCGGAAAAATGATTCCACCATTTTCCCGGTAATAATCTTCCTTTACAATATGGAACTGCTCATCCAGTGCCGGTGTCTCATATGGGATCTTGTACAGCTCTGCCCATACTTTATAAAAAGAATACGTAATATCCGGGAATAAAACCGGTTTCCCGGAATTAAAAAATGTCAGAAAGCACATAGATAATACATCATCCGAGCCGACTCCCACAAAAACCTGATCCTGATCTACCCCATAATACTCTGCAAGGCATCCGGTCAGTTCTTCTGCTGCCGGATCCGGATATAACCGGAATCTGTCTGTGTCCATCTCACGCAGCACCCGCTCCACTCCCGGAGCAGGCGGGTAAGGATTTTCATTTGTATTCAGCTTGATCACCTTATTCTGCGGCTGCTCGCCCGGTACATAAGGTTCCACCTGTCGTATATTTTTTAAAAGTTCTGCTCTTACAGCCATTCGTCTAAACCTCTGTCTTTTCTCACTGTCAGATCATGTTCTGACTCTGTAAAGTTCCTGCCATAAACTGGCAGGAACTGCTCTATTTATACTCTTCTGCAAGTTCTTTGAATTTCGGAAGGGAATTTATGATCGTCTCATATGCAACGCAGTATGCCATACGCACATAACCCGGGCATCCAAAAGAACTTCCCGGAACAAGAAGAATATTATGCTTCTTCGCAGCATTACAGAATTTCTTTTCATCCGCTACCGGAGACTTAACAAACAGATAGAAGGCTCCCTCCGGTTTGATGCACTCAAAGCCAAGCTCTTTCAGTCCGTTGTATAAAGTTTCTCTGTTTCTGTCATAATAGGAAATATCGGTCTGCTCATTCAGGCATGCTTTCACTACCTTCTGCTGCAGGGTCGGTGCATTTACAAATCCAAGGATTCTCGTTGCCACATTTGCTGCTGCATTGAGCTTCTCACTGTCGCATACCTCATCCGGGATCACAAGATATCCGATACGCTCTCCCGGGAGAGATAAGGACTTGCTGTATGAATATCCTACGATCGTATTATCATAATACTTTGTCAGGTATGGAACTTCTACTCCGTCATAAGCCAGCTCTCTGTATGGCTCGTCTGAGATGAGATAAATCTCCGTGCCAAACTCTTTCTGCTTTTCTTCCATGATGGCAGCCAGCTTTTTGATCGTCTCTTCCGAGTACACAACACCGGTCGGATTATTCGGTGTATTAACGATCACTGCTTTGGTCTTCGGGGAAAGTTTCTCCCTGAACTCATCCAGTTTTGGCTGGAATGTTGCTGTATCAGGAGAGATCTCCACGATCACTCCGTCATAGTTATTCGTATAACTTCTGTACTCTCCGAAATAAGGTGCAAACACTACCACTTCATCTCCCGGATTGAGCAGTGCTTTTAGGATGACATTCAATCCGCCTGCTGCTCCTACTGTCATGGTAATATTCTTTGCTGCAAAAGAAGTGCCAAAGCGTTCATTCAAAGAATCTGCAACTGCTTGTCTTACATCTTCATATCCTGCATTGCTATTGGTATAACCGTGAAGTACGATCGGATCCTCTTCATTCAGGATATCGATCATCGCCTTTTTCACTGCCTCCGGTGCCGGTACATTCGGATTGCCCAGGCTGAAGTCATAGACATTCTCCGCACCATAAATTTTTGCAAGGCGGTTTCCCTCTTCAAACATCGCACGGATTGCCGAACTGTTCGCCACCATATTTTCCATTTTCTTTGAAATCATCTCTTTCACTCCATTTCTTATCATTCTGCCGGTTCGTCCTGATCCGGCCTTTTTTTGCAGCTTTTCCTGAATCCATCTTTATTCTTCCATCTTTGCCAGCTTGGCTGTCTGATCTGCCGCGATCAGGCTGTCAATGATCTCATCCAGATCGCCGTTCAGAATACTGTCCAACTTATGCAGGGTCAGCTTGATCCTGTGGTCTGTCACACGTCCCTGTGGGAAGTTATAGGTTCTGATCTTCTCCGAACGGTCTCCTGTACCGATCTGACTTCTTCTCTCTGCCGCCTCAGATGCCTGCTGCTTCTCCAGTTCCAGATCATACAGCTTGGAACGCAGAAGACGGAATGCCTTTTCTTTATTCTGAAGCTGCGATTTTTCTGTCTGACTGTAAATCACGATCCCGGTCGGATAATGGGTCAGTCGTACCGCTGAATCGGTTGTATTGACACACTGTCCTCCATTTCCGGATGCACGCATCACATCAATACGGATATCTTTTTCGTCAATCACTACATCGACTTCCTCTGCCTCCGGCATCACTGCAACCGTGATCGTAGAGGTATGGATTCTTCCACCGCTTTCTGTCTCCGGCACACGCTGGACACGGTGGACACCACTTTCGTATTTCATACGGGAATATGCTCCCTGTCCTGTGACCATAAAGACACACTCTTTAAAACCGCCGATCCCGTTCTCATTCAACGAGATCATCTCTGTCTTCCATCTGCGGCTGTCCGCATAATGCACGTACATACGGTAGATCTCTGCTGCAAATAATGCCGCCTCATCTCCACCGGCACCGGCACGAATCTCCACGATGACGTTCTTATCATCATTCGGATCTTTTGGAAGAAGCAGGATCTTCAGTTCCTGTTCCAGTTCTTCAATCCTTGCTCTTGATCCGCTGAGTTCTTCCTTTGCAAGCTCCCTCATTTCCTCATCGGACTCCTCTTCAAGAAGCTGAAGGCTTTCCTCTATATTCTGCTTACAGTTTTTATACTCTTTATACGCCTCTACAATCGGAGCCAGATCACTCTGCTCCTTCATCAGTCTTCTGAACCGCTCCGGGTCATTTGCCACATCCGGTTCCTGAAGCTCACCCATTACTTCCTCATAACGGATGAGCAGGTCATCTAATCTGTCAAACATCTTTTCTATCCTTTACTCTTCTCTTTTACTCTTTTACTTCTTATATTGCTCTACTCAGTGTACACGCCACAGACGATGCGGTCAAGTCCTGCCAGATCCTTTTTTACCACAACCTGACCGTACCCCTCTTTCGTCATCAGCTCCGAAACTGCTTCTCCCTGGTCATATCCAATCTCAAAGAGGAGGACTCCATTCTTCTGCAAATATGCTCTGCTTTCTTCAATGATCTTTCTGTAAAAAAACAGACCATCTTCTTTCCCGTCCAGTGCAAGAAACGGATCATGCAGCCTGACTTCCTCCTGGAGTCCGCTGATCACAGAGGTTCTGATATACGGTGGATTGGAGACGATCATTCCAAAGGTTCCGTCCACCTGTTCAAACAAATCGCTTTCCAGAAGTTCTGCCATACTTTTATTTCCGGTTTCTTCCAGCAAATCCAGATTTTCTTCTGCAATGCGTAAAGCAGCTTCTGAAATATCTGCACCGGTTCCCTGTATCTGTATTTTTTCTTTTGCGGCATAATACAGGATACTGATCAGGATACACCCCGACCCGGTACATAGATCGAGCATTCGGACGGTCTCCTTTTCCTTCGGGACTTTCCCCTGTTCCAGCCGCTTCAGGGCTTCTTCCACCAGCACTTCCGTGTCCTGTCTTGGAATCAGGACATCTCCGCTGACCCGGAATCCAAGCCCCATAAATTCCTGTACTCCTGTAATATGCTGCAAAGGGATATGCTCTGCCCTCAGATTCACCACTTTTTCATATTCCTGTGCCACGCTTTGTTCCATCCTGCGATCCGGCTCCATATAATAATGTGCCTTATCCACACCTGTGACAAATTCCAGCAGATACCACGCATCCAGTCCTGCCTCTTCGATTCCCGCCTGCCGGAGCCGCTCTTCTCCTTCAGCATACATCGCTCTGAGCATCCGCATTTCGTCTTGCCCACCGGCCTTTTCCCTGCACATTACAGATTCTCCTTCTGCCAGTTCTTCCAGTCAAAGACTGCCTCAACTGCCCGGATTCCCACTTCGATCATATCATCATCCGGCTCTTTGGTCGTCATGTTCTGAACCCACATTCCCGGTCTGCTCAGTAAGTTCACAAAGGGATTTTCACTGTTTCCTGCAAGTTTAATGATCTCATAAGATACCCCGGCGATCACCGGAAGCAGTGCAAGCCGGATCAGGACTCTTGCGATCTGTGACTGGGCGGTGATAAAAAAGCAGAAAATAATACTCACGATCATGACAAAGAAGAGAAAACTCGTCCCGCAGCGTTTATGCTGTCTGGAACTCTTCCGCACATTCTCCACATTCAGTTCCAGTCCATGCTCAATACAGTTAATGCATTTATGCTCTGCTCCATGATACATAAACGTTCTCTGAATATCCTTCATCCGTGAGATCAGTGCAATATATAGTAGGAATAATCCGACACGGATCAGTCCTTCGCAGACAGTCATGACCATTCTTGAATCGGTATAATGCTTTACCAGCCCACTTAAATAATAAGGAAGCACCATGAATAATCCCGCCGCTATGATCACCGAAAGAACTACGGTCAGGTTCATCATGATCTTTTCATTTTTTTCCCGTTTCTTCGCTTCAGCTTCTGTCAGAAGCTCCTCTTCTTCCTCTTCAAAAAAACTTGCTGAAAAAGTCAGCGTCTTCATTCCAAGGACAAGAGAATCCACAAAATTAAAAATGCCTCTGATAAAAGGGATCTTCAGAGGTGTCTTCCATGGAATGATACTTTTGTACTGCCGGATATCCACTTCGATATCCCCGTCCGGTTTCCTGACTGCAACAGAGTATCTTCCGCCGTTCCGCATCATGATCCCCTCCAGCACTGCCTGTCCACCTATATTCGATGATTTCATATATTTTCTCCTAACTGAAAAGATCCCATGGATCTTTTTGTCGTATGCCTGACAAAAAAAGAAGCTGAGATGATTCCACCTCAGCCTCCGATCTGTTGCTCTTATTTAATACCATATTTCTTGTTGAACTTATCAACACGGCCACGAGCCTGAGTTGCTTTCTGCTGTCCTGTATAGAATGGATGACATTTGGAGCAAACTTCAACACGAAGTTCTGGTTTTACAGAACGAGTTGTAAAAGTATTTCCGCAGTTGCATACTACTGTACATTCCTGATAATTTGGATGGATTCCTTCTTTCATGATTTTCACCTCTTCTAAAAAATTTATTATTTATACCTTCCAGCACCTGGTACAAAATAAAAAAAACAAATAGACCAGGCGCATCCACGCAAAGTTCCCATGATAAACAGAATCTTCGATGGAGTATTAATTTTGCGTTTCTAATTTCAAACAGCTTTTAAATTATATCATAGTAATTTTGGAAATGCAAGCCTTAATAGAGAAAACGTTGTTTTTTTACCGTTTGTACAAACTCCTTATTATCTTTTGTATGTGCAAACATATTTAAGATATTCTCAAGCGCTTCATCGGACTTCATTCCATTTAATGCTTTTCGCATAATATCCACTGCTTCAAGCTCTTCTTTGCTTAATAATAAGTCTTCTCTTCTGGTTCCGGATTTTGCAATATCAATCGCAGGGAAAATTCGTTTTTCCTGAAGTTTTCGGTTTAACACCAGCTCCATGTTACCTGTTCCCTTAAATTCTTCGT
>ENA-OPBE01003134-OPBE01003134.1-human-gut-metagenome-genome-assembly--contig:-NODE-3134-length-11382-cov-2.832083_pt1 | contig 11382 bp, 8 predicted proteins | sample MGYA00241066_ERZ501448 | MGnify/ENA primary metagenome ERZ501448 (study PRJEB25962, sample SAMEA2042585) | human gut metagenome | biome: human gut; feature: human-associated habitat; material: faeces...
TTGCTCAGGTACTTATAAATAAAGTTAAATCAAAGTGTTGCGGAATTAAGGTTTTATAGAGAAAAGAGAAGTTTGTATGCGTACAAGATTGGTAGTGTCTTTTTTTATCTGTTTTTTGCTGCAGGCATGCTCCGGAGCTTCGACGACGAAGACGAATGGAGTGTCGAACACATCGGGAAACGATCAGGCCGGATGTATCGCCTTGGATACGATCGGCATCGATGGTGCGGTCGAGAAGTTCGTATGGAACGAAGAGGATGGAATCGGCTTCTTAATTCAGGATAATAGCTATTTGGACTTTATTAAATCGTCTTTCACATCGAGGCCGGTGTTTGCTATGCAGGCTGCTGACGGTCGAATAACCTATTCGACGGAGGATTTGATGAAAGAGATGTGGCCGAAAGAGCGGATCGAGGATCCTGTTTCGGTCGTAGCTTGGCGACCGTATGGATTTGCGTTACAAGAGGACGGGAGTTTTTTTCTTCCGGTCGGTGTGGCGCAGTATGATGAGAAGGGGTGCCGGAGCGTGCCTATGCTCGGCCGGTACCGGGGAAATCTGGCTGAAATGACACTCGATTTCGAAAATATGTTCTCCGCTGTGGAGTTGCGATTGAGGAAAGACAGCTTCGCTCTCGAACCGATTAAGGTGAAACAAGTTATTTTGCAGGGAAACGACGGTGAAATTCTGGCAGGATCGATCAAGGTGGTAGCCAGTAGGCAGGAGCTGCCCGACAGTGTGTGCGAAGAGAGGAAAGTCAGTCCTTGCGTCGTATTGGATTGCGGATCGGGGGTGGAGCTGACGGAAGAATCGACCTCTTTTTATCTGCCTGTACTGCCTGTGGAGTTTCGCCGAGGGTATTCGTTAACGGTCGTGACGGATCGTGACAGCGGGAATATGTTCAGGATTCAATGCGGTGGCAAATTCCCCGTAAGATTGAAAAAAGGTCGGATATACCGTGCGGCGGATACGATTGTTCGCCCGGCGTATCTGCAATACATGATTCCCGATCCCAATTTCCGGGCTTATCTTTTGGAACAGGGGTATATCGAAGAGATCGGCGAAAACGGGAGCCGGGTCGTAGTAACACCTGCCGGTCGGGCTGCGACGAAGATAGATTGTTCGAGGCGGGGTATCGCTTCCTTAGCAGGAATCGAGTATTTCCCGCTGTTGGAGGAGTTGAATTGCTGTATGAATATGATATCGACGTTGGATTTGACGCAGAATCCTCGTTTGGTAAAGTTGGATTGTTCGGGAAATTGTCTTAAATCCTTGGATGTAAGCCATAATTCGGTGCTAATGGAGTTACGGTGCATGTTGAATGAGCTGGTGGCATTGGAAACGGATCGGAATCCGAAGCTGACTGTTTTGCATTGTGCATTTAATCGCTCGTTGAAAGCGTTGGATGTGACTGGTAATCCCCTGTTGAAAGAGTTGGTGTGCACGGAAAACAGTCTGTCGAGTTTGGATGTGTCGCATAATTTGGAACTGAAAAAACTTATGTGCGGAAATGGTTTTGTCAAAAAGAACCGTTTGGAAACCCTGGATGTTAGTAAAAATACCAAACTCGACACGTTGGAATGCTCGGGCTGTTGGCTGAAAACCTTGGATGTCAGTCGGAACCGGGATTTGATATATTTGAATTGCAGTAGAAATGAATTGGAGCGTCTGAATCTCGGCGCTGTTCCGAATTTGAAGGAATTGGATTGTCCCATGAATAAATTGAGCCGACTGGACGTATCTCGTTGCAAGGCTCTGACATGGATTTCGTGCGACAGGAACTCGCTCTCCTCGTTAGATGTATCCCACAACCGGTCGTTAAATTGGCTGTCGTGTGGTGAAAATTTGCTTACTACGTTGGATGTGTCGCATAATTCGGTGTTGGAAACGTTGTGGTGTAATGACAACCAATTGACTACGTTGGATCTTTCGGGAAATCCGATTTTGAGAAAGCTGTATTGTTGCAATAACCGGTTGTCCTCTTTGGACTTGAGTAAAAATAAATTCTTGGAACCGAGGAATGTGTCCGATCACGGGAACTGTTTCCCGGAGGAAGAGGGTTCGATTGTGGTTAATTCCTGCTGTTTCTGAAAAATGAAAAAGGGGCTGTCTAACAGTTTTAGACAGCCCCTTTCGTTGCTTTTTGGTTTTACCGCGACGCGGCGATATTCGAGCTGTGCATGCCCCGGGAATCGCGGGCCCAGTCGTCCCTGGCGCGGAGTACCTGTTCGATGATGTCGCGCACGCAGCCGTGCCCGCCCGCGAACTCCGAAACGTAGCGCGAGGCTTCGATCACCTCGGATGCCGCATCCGAGGGACAGACGGGGATTCCGACTGCCTTCATACACTCCAGGTCCGGGATGTCGTCGCCCATGTAGATGACGTTCGCCGGATCGAGTCCGTGGCGTGCGAAGAAATCCTGCATGGCCGATATTTTGTCCATGCAGTCCAGGTAAACATCTGTGATTCCCAGCATTTTGAGCCGGTGGTCGAGCGTTGCGCCCCGTCCGCCCGTGATGATGCACACTTTGTAGCCCATACGGAGCGCATAGGCGATGGCATAGCCGTCCTTGGCATAGTATTTTCGGATGAAATCCCCATCGACCAGGGGCATGATTCCCCCGTCGGTCATTACGCCGTCCACGTCGAAAATGAACGCTTCGGTCTTTACGATGTCTTCTTTGAAGTTTCCCATATATCTTGACTTAATGATTCATAAATTCGTAACAGTCGCGGATCGTGAGCGAGTGCGGCTTCGTGCCGCCGCAACGTCGGCAGGTCGCCGCGTACGGCAGGCCCGGTCTGCACCCGATGCGGATCGCCCGAATCGACGGCTTTGGCTGCGGTTTCGGCGATCAGGGGTTTCAGTACGTCGAAGGGCAGTTCGGTCCCGTGCAAAATCTCGCCTCCCAATGCGTAGAGGTGATTGACGAAATTGCAGGCGAAAACCGCGGCCAGGTGAAGGCGTACGCGACGGTCGGAGTCGGCACGATATACCGTGCGGCTCAGATTGCGGGCGAACGCTTCGAGCTCCGAGGTGAAGGAGTCGTCGTTTCCTTCGACGAAAAGAGGTATTTTGGCAAAATCCACGCTGCGGCCTTGGGTAAAGGTTTGCAGGGGATAGAGAACGCCCCGACGGTCGAAGCGTGCGGGAAGAGCCTCTATTCCGATGCCTCCGGCCGTATGTACCACAGCGGCTTCGGCGGGTATGGGCAGGCTTTCGGCCAGCGTGGTGATCGCCGCATCGCTGACGGCCAGGATGTAGAGGTCTGCGGCGGCCAGCTCGCGCGGATCGGAGCTCCACGCGGTGCCGTTTTCGAGGGCGAGTGCTGTACCTCGTTTCGCGTTGCGGGCGAAGATCTGGAGCAATGTTGCTCCTTCCGTGCGGCTTATCGCGCGGGCGAGCGCTTCGGCCAGGTTGCCGCTGCCTATGAGGACGATATTTTTCATCTTTCCGAGTGTTTCGATTCGGGCTGCGGCCCGGAAGCCGGTTTGCGGGCGGCGTTCACTGCGTCGTCCAGGTCGATGAGCCGAAGCCGGTCGCCCGCTGTACGGCAGGCCGTCTGAAGCTCGTCGAGCGCGCGGTCTATTCGGCGCGTTTCTTCGGTCGCGGCGAAGTAGAGGCGTGTCGAACTGTAATTGTCGATGGTTCTGAAAATGTTGTAGAGCGTCATTTCGTGGATGTCCCGTCCGGGGGCGAAAGCCACTTCGCGGTCGTCGTCCGGATTCCGGATTTCGATCAGCAGGCCCGTGCGCACGAGCTGGTGCAGGACATCGTTCACGATGCGGGTGGGCAGCGAGAGTCGGCGGCGGAGTTCATCGACCGGGAGCGCCCCTTCGTTTTCCCGAAAGCGGTGTACGACCTGGAGCATGACGGCCAGGATGATCCGGCGTCGTCGGTCGTTGCTGATGCCGAGCGATTCGCGCTCTTCGGCGAAACGGTCGATATTCTGGTAGGCGAACGAGAGTTCGCCGCCGAAGAGCAGGATTTCCCACGAGATTTGCAGCCATAACAGGAAGAGCGGCAGGGCTGCGAAACTGCCGTAAATCGCGTTGTAGGAGGTCATCCATCCTTGCAGATAGAGGTAGCCCCACTGAAAGAGCATGAAGACCGTTCCTGCGACGATACCCGCCATGAAAGCGCTGCGCCACAAGACTTTCGTATTGGGCACGACGGCATAGATCAGGGTGAAGCTGCCCCAGATGATGACCAGGGCCGAAAGTTTCGAAAGAAGGATGCCGAGGAACGTATTCCCCGCGTCGAAGAACCGGAGCAGATAACCTCCCATCGTGCTGGCCACGAGCCAGAGGATCGGGGCGACCATCGCGATGACGATGTAGTTGAGGTATTGGCGGGCGATATTGCGCGAGGACTGAACCTCCCAGATGTTGTTGAAAGCGCTCTCCACCGACCCGAAAACCCGGATGACGGCCCAGAAAAGGGTTACGACGCTGACCAGGGCGATAAGCCCGCCCTGCGTATTGGCGAGGGCTTTGCGGGCGAATTCCACCATGTAGTCCAATACTTCGACGTTTTGCGGGAAAAGGGCGTAGAGATCGTCGATCAGGCCGTCCAGAAGCCCGAATCCCTTGACTACGGCGAATACCAGCGCCAGGATCGGGACGATCGAGATGAGCGTATAGAACGTCAGGGCGGCGCTGCGCACGATCGTATCGTGGGCGATCAGGCCGCGTGCCGTGTAGAACAGCAGCTTGTACTGTCTGACGGCCCACCGGACGCGGGGATTGCGGTAGGAGTTTGCGTTGCGCCGCAGGATCGTGTCCGTGAAGTAGGTGAAGACGTTCTTGACTTTCATTTCGGGACGTTTCTCAAAGGTAGCTATTTTAGACGGATTGTCCAATAATCCTGCCCGAGTTTCGTGAAGGCGATCCGTCGCTCGCCGCCTTCGCGTATGCCGAGCCGTGCGGCGATTTCAGCCGCCGTGAGCGGGAAATCCTGTTTCAGAATCGTCAGCCGGCTGCCGGAAAGCTCCCGTTTCAGTTGCTTGGGGTTGTAGGGCTCGATCCGTTCGATCTCCAGCCAGCGGCCCAATGTGTCTTCGGACTTTTCCGCTGCGAATCCGTAACCGTTCGGGCTCCAGATGTCGGCGTGGCCTTGCAGGTAGGTCGGCGTCAGCCGGGCTTTTTGAAGCGCTACGTCGGGGATCAGCAGCCAGCGGTAAGCGGCCGGATCGAAGGGCTTGTCGCAGGGAGTTGCACGGGCTTCGGCCGGCGTGCAGGAAAATTCTCCCAGTTCGAGCGCAACGGCCGTCAGCAGGGGGCCGGTTCCGTCGGTATAGACGACGACTTCCTTGCATTCGTCGTGCAGGGACACCACTTCCGTGCGGCAGGGACCGAAGAGCCGGAATGTTTCGCCGACGTCGAACAGCGGGGAGTTCTTGACGCAGAGGTTCGGGGCGATGCGACGGAGTTCCGGTAGCAGCTTCGGTATGTCGGGCGAACAATCCTCCAGCCGCACCAGCTTGCGCCCTCCGGCGCTGCGACGGTCGGGGTCGGCGTAGATCCAGTCGAAGTGGTCCAGGGTCGAGGCGAGGAACGCCTCGGCGGAGGAGTTGATAACCCGTATGTTCGTTGCGCCCAGCCGCCGGAAATTCTCTTCGGCGACGGCCGCCAGCGTCGCATCCCGTTCGAGGGTGATGACTTCGCGGAAGCGTTTTGAGAGGTAGAGGGCATCGACGCCCAGTCCGCAGGTAAGGTCGAGCACCGTGTTTCCGCTGCAACTTTTGCGGGCCGCGCATGCCTCGCTCGAGGCCTGTTCGAAAGCCAGCGGCGGGAGGATGCAGCGGGCTTCATAGTAGGAGGGGAGTTTCGTCCGTGCCCGCGCAAGGTATTTGACCTGCGTGGCGACGAGTGCCGCATGCGGAATACGCTTGTCGAGGGCGATCGCCGCAGGGTCGCGGCCGATTTGTTCCTCGACGGTATGCCGCACTTCGGGAGTCAGCAGCAGTCGGTATTGTTCCGGAGTCATCATTCCGGGAGCGAAGATACCGATTTTTTCCGTTCGGCGCTCCATAGGAGTAGGGTTGCGAAGATGAAAAGTCCGTAAACACTCCAGCATTGGGTCGTCGTGAGCCGGATGTCGAGGGCGGCTGCCGGAAGTGCCGCTGCAGCTCGGATCAGTTCGTTCTGTGCCCGGGCTGCGAATCCTGCGACGACCGAGAAGAGCGGTGCGAGCGCCGTTCCCGGGATCACGAGCCAGAGCGTGCAGCTCCCGACCACGACGTAGGAGAGCAGGATGACGACGGGGTTGAGTGCCAGTCCGACGACCGAGATCTGGCCGAAGGTATGGGAGATAAGAGGTGCAGTCGCAGCGGACGCTGAAAATCCGATGGCGAGGGTTGCGGTCAGCATATCGATGCTTTTGCGGCGTGTTCGCAGGAGGCGGCAGAGGGGGAGTCCCCAGGCGATGATGCCGGCGACGGCGATGAACGAGAGTTGGAAGCTGATGTCGAACAGGTAATCGGGATGGAAGAGCAGCATGACGAAGGCTACGCCGGCGAGTGTGTTCATCCCGACGTATTCCGACGACGAGGCCAGGGCGAATTGCAGGACGGAGAACATCAGCGCGGCCCGGACGACGCTGGGCGGGAATCCCGTCGTGGCGGCATAGAGCCAGATGAGCAGGATGACCGCGATATTGCGCAGGATGTGTCCGTGCCGGAAAAGCGGCAGCCACCAGAGCAGCAGGTTGGCGAGTAGAAAGACGATGCCCACGTGCAATCCCGAAACGGCGAGCAGGTGCGAGGTCCCGCTGCGCGAGTAGGCCGCACGGAGTGCAGGGGAAAGCGAGCGTCGATCCCCGGCCGTCATAGCGTTGCAGAGGGCCTGTTCGTCGGGTGCCAGGGCCAGACGGTCGAGCCGTGCGACGGCCCGTTCGTGCAGGAACAGGGAGAGGTGCTTCGGGGAAAGCTCCCGGTGTAGGGTGTCGCGCAGCAGCAGGCTTGAGCGGTTCAGGTAGAGGGTGCCGACGTATCCCCGGCGGGTCATCAGCCGTCCGTAGCCGCCGTGACGGGCGGTGAAAGGGTAGATTTTGCCGCGTACGACGGCTCGGTCGCCGGGATTCAGCACGGTCGAAGAGTCGCATCGAACCACGAGGTTTCCGGCGGCGGGGAGCCATTCTCCGGTTTCGGAGTTCCGCCGGGCGCGGAGCGATGCGCCGGAGGCCGTTTTGCCTTCCCGTTCGGAGAGGCGTTCCCGGACGATGATTTCGTATTCGCCCGGAGTGCCGGTCGGCGGAGCGGGAGTGTGTCCCAGTTCGGTGACGGTCATGCCGAAAAGCAGAATGGCTCCCAGGGTGGCGAGGTTTGCGCTCCGGTCGTCGGCGAGCAGTGCCAGGATACCGCAGACGAGGAATCCGCCTACTAACAACCACAGCGGCAGTACGTAGTGGTCGGCCAGCAGGATGCCGGCCGCGAGCGGCGGCAATGCGCGGAGCATGGGCATGCGCCGGAGTTTCGACCGGAGGTTTTCGGACTTGAGTCGTAGCATAACGGAGCCGGATCGCGGGAAATGGACGGAGAACCGGGCTTTGACTTTGTGTTTTTTTCGTTTTCTGCGTTTGGCGGGACCTCGCGGGCAGTCGCGGGCCTCGTCGATCGGATATTTGCGGTTTGCCTCCTTCGGATGCGGCGGAATATTCCCGCCTCTTCGTTGCATCCGCTTCGAGTGTCGGTTTTCGGATTCGGCGGTTTTCCGATTCGTAAAGATAACTGTTTTTTCGGAAGAATGAGCCGTTCGGATGTATGGATAATACAAAACGACACGCATCGAATGAAATGATGCGTGTCGTTTTGTCGTATCGGAGGTTTTTTCGCCCGTTTAGAACGATGCGAATGTGTTCCAGTTCGAATTTTGCTCCGCTGCGGCCTGGATGTCGGCAGGCAGGTTGGCGAAGAAATCGAAGCCGGTGAGCCGTTCGATCTCGGCGACGGAAGTCGCATAGTTCGTGTAGCTATCGTTCGAGTACTCCCTGTGTTCCATCCAGAAACCGATCGTCATGGCCGACGTCACTTTGTTCGACGCGTCGCGCCGGACTTTCAACAACGCTTTGTAGTAATAGTTCGGTACGGGGCATCGTTTGCTGTCCGACTTCGGTGTGATCCAGGTGATCGCTTCGTGGTTGCCTGCGGTCTGGAGAATAGCGCCCGTCACCACATATACCGTGTCCGTAGTCGCAGTGATATTTCGGACGCCGCTTTCGAGCTGCTGCCAAATACCGCCGTTGAATTTGTTCTGAATCTGCGGCGTGGAATTGGTTGCGTAATAGGTCTGTACGACCAATTCGTCCGAACCGTTGCGGTCGGCGTTGGGTATCTGGTGCCCCCGGGCGTAGAACTCTTTCGAATTGTCATATCCGTCCGATGTGGTAGCTCCGAGATTGACCCCGTAGCTGCTCGACCAGACGTTGATCTGTTCGGATTCGGCCAGTCCGGGATTGCGCTGCCATTTGTCGGAACGTCCGTTTCCCATGTGTCCTTTTGCGAGCGGATAGGCTACCCAGTAAGCCGTGTAGGTCGATTTGTCGTAGTACATCGTGTAGTTGCGCTGCGATCCGGAGGCGGGATAAACCGTCTGCGTGATCGTCGCGTCGGCTGTCGTGCGGGCCGGAAGCTCGTACCAGGCGGCATGATCCGTCCGTGCTCCTTCGGTGGTAAAGGTTGTCGAAGAACTCTGCGGCGTGGAGCCGTTGGTCGCCGTTACGACGCCGTAAACCGTGTACGTCGTTGCGGGCAGAAGATCGGAGAGGTTGGCGGTCGCTTCGTTTCCGACAACAGCGGCAACGACACTTCCCGTGTCGCTGCCGTTCGTTGCGGAATAGAAGAACTGCACCTCGGTTGCGTAAGCGGCGTCGGTCAGACTACTGGAAACCTTCGCTGTGCTCGAAGTTATGTCGCTTACGCTCGGTGTGGCAATTCCCGGGGTAGGGTCTGGGGAAGGATTATCGCCTCCCCCTTCTCCCGAGTTTCAGTTGATCGTGATGGTTTTAATCATCAACGACTTGCCGCCCGATTCGGTGTTTAACGTAAGGACGATCTCGCCGGACAGCGGAGTTTCCGATTCGACGACATACTCCTGGTTATTCGTTTTTGCCAAGGAGATCTTTTCGCCGAGTGCTTGTCCACCGACGGTTGCATTCACGGTACTTAAGTTTGCCGTATTTGCCGACATAACCAACGTGATTTTTTTGATTCCTCCGGTATAATCGGACGTTTTTATGGTGACACCGCTGGGTTTCGACCAGGAAAGACCGCGTATCCCGCTATTGGTATCGAATGCAGTGGGCGCTTTGCTTGCAGTCCATGTCAGTCCGTTTACTGTTAAGCCGGCAGCGATCTTGTCTTTATCCGCGCTTTTGAAGGTGTAGGTCCAAGTTTCTCCGACACCGCCTTCCGGCTTGCTGTTCTGGGTAATGAGCAATGTCGCGTTGGCTGTACCCAGTGAAGTAGTGGCGGTAAGAACGATGCGTGCTGTACGAGGTGTTGCGACCGTATTCTCTGTGGCTGCGACTTCGAGGCGATTTTCGCTGCCGTTGTAATCACCTGTGGTGATCCAGTCCGGCTGTTCGGTTCCTTCAGTGCCGTCGTAAATAGCGACGGAAACGTCTTGCGTTTCGGCGTTCTTCAACGTAACGGGGATATAGTGAGTTTCCGTATCGTTATAAGACAGTGTCAGGGTGGATGGATCCAACGTGATTTGAGGCAACTTGACGTATTCGGCAGGGATCAGGGTCAGATCTTTTGTCTGACTGCCGGTATAGAATCCGAAACCGAGGTTTGCTGTATTATTTTTCGCCAAAATACGGGAAGGGGTCGCTGCCGATGCGATTTGGTAAGTGCCTTCGGACTTGTTCTTGGTAATTACCAGTTCATAAGGAGTCGTAGAGGTCGTAGCGCTGTTGCCGCTTTCCCAGGAGAGGTAGTTCTCGCCTTGACTGATCGTGTAGTTGTCACCCGATTTGGTAATTGTCCAAATGAGGGTTTCGTCCCCGGTTTTGTAGGGATTAGACGGCGTAATCACTACGGGAGCCAAACGGGAGCCTTCAGCTAAAGAACTCATTGCATAGGTTGTTTCGGATTGGGTCGCCGTGATGACGTAGTCGCCGCTCAATGTTTCGTTCTCCTCTTCCGTAGCGCCGGTCATATCGACCGCGAAAGTCGAACTGTCGCCCGCTGCGAAAGCCAGGGTCCGGCCCTCCTGAACGGTTACCGTCTTGGTGAAGATCTTCGATGCGGTGGTCACGGTAACGGTGAATGTTTCACCGGCAGCTACCTCGAACGGGAAGCAGGTGAAATAAGCCGTCATACCCGCTTCGCTATTGGCCGTGATGTTCATCTCCGAAGAGTAGTTCAACGTCACGTTATCGGCGAAATTGTTAATATAGCCATACTCCTTGATGGTACCTGCCGTCATATCGACATAGCTGCGGCCCGTGACTTTTTTGTCGGGAGCCGTAAATTTGACGCCGAGGACACTTTCCGCAGATGCGAGGTTCTTGACCGTCATCTTACCGATGGCAACGGCACGGCCGAAACTCATTTGCAGTTCGGTCGGCTGACTCTTCAGCGAGATCGATTTGGCGATCAGCAGGTCCGCGTTCGAATCGAAACTCGTAGCGGTCGGCTGCTGGACTGTGGGAGTGATGACCTTCATGTTGGTGATGTCCGTATTGCTGGAGGTAACCCATGCCGAAGCGGGGTAAACCGCGTTGTAAACGAGCGGGGTGTTCTCGTTTGCGGGGAACGTTACGGCGAATTTTGCAATGTTGCCGCTTATCACGCCCTTTTGCGAGGTAGCAAATACGGTAGTGGAAGCCGCCGTTTCGAGTACTTGCAGGAATTCACCGGTCGCATTCCACGAAACTTTCCCCGTCAGGGGATCATACGTCGTACGGGAACCGGATGCCGATTCGAGTTCAGACGATGCGGTGACCGTCATCGTTACTTTACGACCGTTCGACGGGTCGGAAACCGTGTCGTCTTTGGAACAGGCTGCGAACAGAGATGCACACACTGCGACAGCCAAAATGGATTTGAAAAAAGTTTTCATAGTCGTAGGATGTGTTTGTTAGTATTCTCCGTAATCGGTGTCATTAACGCTGCCGCCTGCTTCGCCGGCTCCGCCATAGTCCAGGACAGTGCTGTTGGCAAAACCTTTCTCGATCGAGATGCTGAGGATCTCAACCGAAGGAGCGGAGTACGAAGTTCCCCCCCCCTTAACCGTAGATTCGTAGTGTTTTTTCATAATCATAGAGGTATTATGTTTGAGAGTTTTTTCTCGCCCTAAAATGTTTACGCACAAATGTAGGGAATATTTATCCTTAATTCCGCAACACTTTGATTTAACTTTATTTATAAGTACCTGAG
>ENA-OPBE01003138-OPBE01003138.1-human-gut-metagenome-genome-assembly--contig:-NODE-3138-length-11373-cov-2.349443_pt1 | contig 11373 bp, 9 predicted proteins | sample MGYA00241066_ERZ501448 | MGnify/ENA primary metagenome ERZ501448 (study PRJEB25962, sample SAMEA2042585) | human gut metagenome | biome: human gut; feature: human-associated habitat; material: faeces...
AGTGAGGTCACAGCCCCAGGCCTTGGCCTCGCCGTCGCCCTGATAGAAGCGGACGATGACGGTAATGTCATGCTCGGTGAGGACCTTCTTGGCGAGCTCTTCGCTGAAGTCCGCGCCGAAGCCGTCCTTCATGACCTGCACTTCGCCGGCAGCGCTCTTGATGATGCAGTCGGCACGGGTCGGGTCAACGTCAGCGCCCGAGTAACCGGCAGCGGCCATGATGCGGCCCCAGTTGGCGTCGCGGCCGAAGACGGCAGCCTTGAAGAGCATGGAGCCCGCGATGGACTTGGCGACCAGGCGCGCGTCGTGCTCGGTGGGCAGGCCGTAGGCCTCGACCTCGATGAGGTGGGTCGCGCCTTCACCGTCGGAAGCGACGCGGCGGGCCATATCGGTGCAGATGGCGAGCACGAGGTCAGCCATCGCCTTCTTGTCTTCTTCGGTCTTGATCTCAACGCCGGAAGCGCCGTTGGCGAGCAGGAAGATCGAGTCGTTCGTGGAGGTGTCGCCGTCGACGGTGCACATGTTGAAGCTCTTATCCACAGCCGCGGAGAGCATCTTCTGCAGGTCTGCGGGATCCGCCTTGGCGTCGGTCGTCACGTAGACGAGCATCGTCGCCATATTGGGGTGGATCATGCCAGAGCCCTTGGCCATCGCGCCGATCTTCACGGTGCCGGTGGAGAGCTGCAGCTCATAGGCGCACTCCTTGCGGACGGTATCGGTGGTCATGATGGCGTAGGCAGCCTCGGAGCCGTTCTCCTTGGCAAGCTTTGCGGGAATGATCTCGCGGATGCCCTGAAGCACCTTGTCGACCGGAAGTCTCTGGCCGATGACGCCGGTGGAGCAGACGAACACTTCGTCCTCGCCGAGGCCGAGCAGCTTTTCCGCCTCGCGCTCAACGGTGCGGGCGTCTTCGATGCCCTGCTTGCCGGTGGCGGCGTTGGCATTGCCGGAATTGATGACGACGGCGCGGGCCTTGCCCTTTTTCAGGATCTCGCGGTCAAGGATGACCGGAGCTGCGCAGAACTTGTTCGTGGTGAAGCAGGCCGCGCAGGAGCAGGGCAGGTCGGAGTAGAGAACAGCGACGTCGGGCTTCTTGTTCTCGCGCTTTTTGATGGCGGTGTAGACCGCGCCGGCGGTGAAGCCCTGCGGCGTGGTAACGCCGCCCTCGATCTTTTTCAGATTGGACATGTGGGGGGATCTCCTCTCTTAACGTTAGTTTAACAGCATTCTTGCCTAAATCGGGTCGAAACTCGTCGAACCGAAAATTACGGATACATCGGGGGCATCATGAGGCCGGTGGTCTCGGGCAGGCCCATGATGAGGTTCATGTTCTGGATGGCCTGGCCGGCTGCGCCCTTGCCGATGTTGTCGATCACGGAGGAGACGATCAGGCGGTGGGTACGCGCGTCGAAGGTCGGGGTCATCTCGCAGAAGTTCGTGCCGTAGACCCACTTGGTCTGAACGGGCAGGCTCGCCGGGAAGACCTTGACGAAGGGCTCATTCTTGTAGAAGTCCTTGTAGAGCTCGTAAACTTCCTCGTTGGTGAAGTCTCTGTCGCAGGTAGCGTAGATGGTGACCTCGATACCGCGGACCTGGGGCAGGAGGTGCGGCTGGAAGTTGATGTACTGCCAGGTCTCGGGCTTCATCAGATCCTTGCCGGTGATGTAGGCGATGTTCTGCTCGATCTCGGGCGTGTGGCGGTGGCCGCCGCCGAGGGCGTAAGCGCAGAAGTTGTTCTCCGCCTCAGTGAGGAGCTTGTTGAGGGCGGGACGGCGGCCTGCGCCGGTGTAGCCGCTCTTGGCGTCGATGACGATGGTGTTGTCAACGATGTGACCGGCCTTGAGCATGGGCTGGAGGCCGAGGGTGGAAGCGGTGGGATAGCAGCCGGGGTTGGCGATGAGCTTCTTGCCCTTGGCAAGGTCGCGCATGACCTCAGGGATGCAGTAAACAGCGTCGTGGGTCATCTTGGCGTCGGGGTGCTTCTGGCCGTACCACTTCTCCCAGACGTCGACATCGCGGAAGCGGATGTCAGCGCCGATATCGATGATGGCGCAGTCCTCAGCAAGCACGATCTCCGCCCACTTGGCCACGTCGCCAGAGGGGACCTGGATCATGATAACATCGCTCTTCTTCGCGGTCTCGCGGACGTTCTCCTCCGTGAGGTCCATGATGACCTGATCATAGAAGCCGCGCAGAGCGGGATGATGCGTAGAGATGGCATCGCCGACACCGTAGGTATCGAGCACGTTGACAAGCTCTCCCTCGTGGTGGTTGACCATCATGCGGAGCACTTCGCCGCAAACATAACCGGTAGCACCGATGCAGGAATAATGGATCATGTCTGTTTTCCTCCTTGTTGATTCGACATTTTGTCTGACAATTTTGTACTGCTTGGAAAATCCCGTGTGTAGGCATTGAATTTTCTTTGTTGATATTGTATAATCCAAAAGCAGTTTTGAAAAGCGAATATATTTTTATATGCGCATTCCAAAATGGAATCTTTGAGGTATTGTTGATTATTGAGGGCATTTATAATGAGTATTCGTAAATATATTGCCTATCTCCGCACTGTGGAGACCGGCAGCATCACCCAGGCGGCGAACGAATTGGGCTATACGCAGTCCGCCGTGAGCAAGATGATCTCCGATCTTGAGCAGGACTGGCAGGTCAAGCTCTTAACGCGCAACCACTCCGGCATCGAGATCTCCTCCGACGGCATGGTGCTCCTGCCCACGATCCGCGAGATCGTCAAGGACTATGAGGACCTCAACTTTGCCGTGTCCGAGCTGCATGGCGTGCAGTCCGGCACGCTGCGCCTCGGGTGCTTTACAAGCCTTGCCATCAGCCTGCTGCCGGAAATTCTGAAGGACTTCCACCAGACGTACCCCAACATTCAGATCCAGCTGATGACTGGCGAGTATTATGAAATTTCCGAATGGCTGCGCCGCGGCGCGATCGACTGCGGCTTTCTTGCCATCCCCGCCTCCAACGACTTTGAGACGACGACCATCCTGCACGACACGATGGTCGCCATTCTCCCAAAGGATCACCCAATGGCGGACGCGTCCGTCTTCCCGCTCGAGCAGCTGCCGCACGAGAACTTCGTGCGCCTGATGGAGATCGAAGACTACGAATTCAACCGTCTGCTCGACCATTACAACATCCATCCCGAGGTCACCTATGACACGACGAGCGACTTCGCGCTCTTGTCCATGGTCGAGGCGGGACTTGGCATCAGCATCGTGCACAGCCTGCTCATCAAGCCCGGACGCTACCGCGTCGCGACGCTGCCGCTCAACGTCAAGCAGTCGCGCGAGATCGGCATCGCCGTGAAAAAGGGCTTTCTCCCCTCCACGATCACGCAGCTTTTCCTCCCGCATGTGGTCGACTACACCAAGGATATGGGCGAGATCACCGTCATCCGGCACTGAGTTTTTCTTGAAAAATCAGGGAAAATTTCATTTTCCAACCGGCGGTTGGAAAGGATTTTCCCCGATTCAACCACCGCGCCATTGTCAATCCTCCCCATGCCCCCTATACTGAGTCCATAACCGGTGATTCAAAGCCGCGGCTGCAGCACGGGGCAAGGAAGGACCAACATGTTACGATCGGCGATCAGGCGTTTGCACGCGATGTGCTGCCTGAATATGAGGGAAACGTCGGCGCCTGGCTTCCCGTTCGACGCGGGACACCCGCTCATCGCGTTTCCAACGCTCACTTTACTATTATAATGCAGTGCAGGAGGATAGACAACTTGGAAGGATCGACAATGGGCGCGCGCATTCTGCGCCGCCGTAAAGAAAAAGGACTGACACAGGAGGCGCTGGCAAACAAGCTCGGTGTGAGCAATCAGGCCGTGTCAAAGTGGGAGGGCGATGTCTGCTGCCCCGACCTGCAGCTTTTGCCGCTGCTGGCCGACACGCTGGAGCTCAGCCTCGACGAGCTCTTTGGACGCGAAAGTATGGCAAAAACCGCCCAAAAAGCGGAAGCGGACAGCCAGATTTTGTCCGTCGCGGCAGAGCTGCCGTGGGAGGATGACGACGCCATCCACGCCGTGCTCTTCCAGGGGCACCGGCTGCTCCAGCTGAAACAGGGGAGCCTGTTCCGCCACGACAAATATGACGAGATCCGTAAAACCGTCGAGCTGCACTTTTCCGGCACGGCGCAGGATATTTACAGCGATTTTTCCGTCGTCTGCACCGATTCGACGATCTCCGGCAGCGTCAGAGCCGGTGACAGCGTGACCTGCACCGACGTTGGCGGCGACGTGACCGCGGGCGATGACGTGACCTGCGGCAATGTCGGCGGCAATGTGCAGGCGGGCGACAGTGTGCACTGCACCGGCGACGTGCAGGGCAATGTCCGCGCGAGCGACAGCGTCACCTGCGGCAATGTCGGCGGCGATGTGTCCGCAAACGACAGCGTCCGCTGCGGTGAGGTCAAGGGCAACGTCCGCGCAAGCGACAGCGTCACCTGCGGCGACATCAGCGGCAGCGTGAGCGCCGAGCGCGTGCGCTGCACCAAAGCCGGCGGCGAAGAGCAGGAGAGCTTTACTTTCACCAAGAAGGGCAAGAGCTTTTCCTTCCCTCTCCGATAAAACCGTAAAAGCGCGGCCTTAAGAGGTCGCGCTTTTTTCCTTGTCATCGCGGCGGGTTTGTGTTACCATAACTTTGACAAAGGAAAAGGTGGGAGAAACATGGAAAATACCTTCAAGAGCTCCGTCTTCGGCGGCTTCAACCGCGATGACGTCATCCGTTATATCGAAAAAACCTCGCTCGAGAGCAAGCAGCAGATCGAAGCGCTCGAGCAGGAGAGCGACGGCCTCTGCCGCGAGAATGCAGAGCTGCGCGACAAGCTCGCCGCCGCCGAGCGTGAGCGCGACAAGTTTGCCGAGTCCTATTCGACCGCGTCCAGCGCGCAGGACGCGCTCAAAAAGGGTCTGACCGCCGCGCAGGAGACGATCTCCGAGCTGCGCGCGCAGATCGAAGAGGGCGCGCAGAAGCTCGCGAGCGCCAAGGCCGACTGCGACCGCCAGCTGAAAGCCAACGAGGAGGCTGCCGAGCAGCGCATCGCCGAGCTGGAAGCGCAGCACGCCGAACGCCTTTCCGCCGCCGAGCAGGAGCGCAAACGCCTTTTAAGCGAGCTTGACGAGCTCCGCCCGCAGGTCGAGGAATACGGCCGCGTCAAGGCGCACATCGCCGACATTGAGCTCTCCGCCCGTGAGCGCGCCGACGCGCTCGACGCCGCCACGCGGGAGCGTTTGCAGGCAATGATCGCGGCATGCAGAGGGCACTGCGAGCAGGTGCTCTCGACGCTCGGCGCGACTTGCGAGAGCGTGTCGAATGAGCTCAAGCGCGCGGACGCTGCCGTCGCACAGCTGCCCGAGGCGTTCACCACGCTGGAGGGCCAGCTCGACGAGCTCAAAAAGTTAGAGCAGTGACAAGATAGCAAAAAAGAAGTGCGTTCCCGTTAGGAACGCACTTCTTTTTATGCTAATTCGCTGTACTGATCAAAGATATCTGCAAATTCGTCCAGATGCTCGCGCAGGCTGTCGGGCGCCTCGGTGCGGAAGTAAAGCACCTCTCCCCCGCGGCGCAGGATAAGAAACTGGCTGACTTCGTCCGGTTCATTGGTAAGCCGGGTATTTGGTTTGATAAATTCTGCGTAGTACGCCTCGTCAAAGCCGTCGATGAAAAGCGTCTGCGCATCGCTTCCCATGAAGTAGTCGCGCAGCTCATGCGTCAGCGGAACGGCCAGCGCGGAAATGCGCGGGACGTAGAAGTCGAGCTCCGTGCTGTACTGCATCCAAGTGTCGATCGTTCCCGCATACGGCGTTTCGCCGACAGAGTACACGTGCCCGCCGAGCAGCGTCGAGAGATCGCGCACACCATACCAGTCCGATCTCCTTTCGCCGCCGAGCATCTCGGTCCCGATATACGGCAGCGGCGGCTCGTCATAGCTGTCGCCGTAGGCCGTATCGTTCACTCGCCAGAAAATCAGCGCGAGCGCCAATACACCGGCAATGATCGTAAGCGCGCGGTCCGCTTTCGCCCAGCGGTTGCGCGGCATCTTCTCCACGCGCTCGCACGCCTCCATCGCGCGCTTGAGCGTCCACATCTCGTTTCTCTCCTTTGCCTCGCTCAGGATACCGAGGATACTGCCTAAGATAATGGACACAAACTGAATGACCTCGCTCTTTTCCATCGTGAGGAACGACATCACCGGGAGACTCAAGGCACTAAAAAGGAAATAGACGAGCCAGATGTCCACCACCAGGAAGATCATCGGCAGGAAATAGCTGCGGCGCAGCTTTTTGCACAGTCTGCGGTAGCCATAGGAGTCCGTACAGTCCTTCGGCGTGGGGACGTGCGCAGTTCTGTCACCGCGCCAGATATAGAAGATGCCGTCCTTCGTCCGGCAGACGTACTCCCAGCCCAGGCGGGCGCGCTTTTCGCGCAACAGCTCGTCGGGGTCGTCATCGTCCGCGGCGGGTTCCAGGTGATAGCGGCAGTCGCGCGGCTCGCCGATCACAAAATCGTCGTAGCGGAGCAGGAGCTTCCCCTCCGCCGCGCGCTCAGAAAGCCACTGCTCGATGCCGCGCGGGTCATAGGCGCTGGGCACAAAGCGGATGCTCTTCGTCTCGGGCTCATTCTCTTCGTTCGGCGCAGTCCCTCCGCTCTCCGGAAGCTCTGTTGTCTCGCGCAGGTCTTCGTCCATTCGCGCTCCCTCCTCTCTTCTCTCTATGGCAAAGTATAAAGAAGCGAGGGGGATTTTTCAAGCAAGTTCAGCGAGCATTGACAAAAATCGCGCGCAAGTTTATTGTTACATCGCAAAAAAGGCAGGAAATTCCTGCCTTTTTTCGTTTCACAGCAAAATCGGCTGAATTTGTCTTCCCTCCAGCGCCGCCTCGGCCGTCGGGATAATTTTGCGAAAGTCCGCGATCAGCGACGTGGGCTTCGCCTCGGCGTTGTCCTGCCCGAAGGGGACAAAATAGTAGTTCTTGCGGTTCAGCAGCGCCGCGATGTTCGGCGCGCTCGCGGATAAGCCGTCATTCGTCGCAATGGCAAGCACAACGGGCTTGCCATTGCGCAGGTGCCCCTTCGCCGCCATCGTCACCGCGCCGTCCGTGATGCCGTGGGCGAGCTTGGCAAGCGTGTTTCCCGTGCAGGGGGCGATGACGAGCACTTCCATCGCCCCCTGCGGGCCGAGGGGCTCGGCTTCGACGATATTGCGCACGGCCTTCCGCCCCGCCAGCGCCTCCACGCGGGTGACGAAGTCCTCCGCCGTGCCGAAGCGCGTGGAATACTTCGCCGCATTTTCCGACAAGATCGGGACGATCTCATGCTCGCGCGCGATGTCCTCGTAGAGTTTCAGCAGCTCGGGATGGTTGCAGAACGAGCCGCAAAAGGCAAATCCGATCTTCATGCTTCCTCCTTGATGAGTCGACATAACGTCTTTTTGATGGCCCGCGCCGCCGTCTCCGGCGCGACGCGCCCGGGCAGTCCCCCTGCCTTGAGATACGAAAGGCGCAGCGTTTCGACCGCGTCCATGTCAAAGCCGCTCGCGCTCGCAAGCTCGATGAGCAGGCAGTCCGGCGGCAGCTCGGCAAGGAGCGCTTCGTCCAATACCTGATGCGGCACGGTGTTGAACACCACGCGGAATTCCCCCAGCGTGCCGGAGAGGCGGTTCGTGTGCAGCGGCGCGTAGCCGAACGCGTCGATCCACGCAAGGTCCGACCGCTTGCGCGCGCTGACGCTGACCTTCGCTCCCAGCGCGCTCAGATCGTGCGCGAGCACCTTTCCAATGCGGCCAAAGCCGAGCACGAGGCATGGCGTGCCGTGCAGCGTGACACTCGTGTGCTTCATCGCCGCCTCGATGGCCCCCTCCGCCGTCGGGATCGCGTTGCGCACGCTCAGTTCTTCCGAGGCAAAGTAGTCCGTGATCGTAAGCCCCAACGACTGCGCAAGCGTTGACGCGTCGTTTCCCACATTGCCCGCGAAAATGCGGTGCTCGCGCCGCAGCGAGCGCAGCAGGCTCTCCATCGTGAGCTCTGTGCCGCTCAAATAGCCGTTTTTCTCCGCCGGCAGCGGCAGGACGATGATGTCTGCTTTCAGCGCGTCGCACAGCGCCCGTTTATTCGGCGCACCGGTCAGCTCCCACGAGCAGACGTCGTATCCCTCCGCAGCCATCATCTGGGCAAGCAGGCGCATGCGTGCGTCGCCGCCCAGGAATGCTATCGTCTGGTCCATCTCATTCCCCCTTTTCCATAAAGGGTATGCCGCAGCGCGTGCGCGCATGACGCAAACTATTTTTGATTCTTTGCTTGACAACTCTATTTTTATCGCCATAATAAGAATTATTCTAATTCTTATTTAGGAGAAACACATGACCAAGTACGCCCAGCAGATTCTCGATCTCGTCCTGTGCTCCACCGAGCACCCGACCGCCGAGCAAATTTTTCTGCAAATGAAGCAGAAAAATTCCAAAATCGCGCAAGCTACGGTGTATAACAACCTCAACGCGCTTGTAGCGGACGGCAAACTCATCCGCCTGTCGCAGCCCGGCGCGCCCGACCGCTACGACAACACCACGCGCCACGATCACCTGATCTGCACCCGCTGCGGCGCGCTCGCAGACTTCAAGTTCACCGACCTGACGCACAACATCGAAGCCGCGCTCGGCGCGCGCATCCAGTCCTACGACCTTCGCATTCACTATCTCTGCCCCGCCTGCCGCAAGGCGCAGGAGCAGCATGAAAATTTTGAAAGATGAAAAGGAGAATTTCACCATGAAGACCAACAAGTATTCCGGCACCAAAACCGAGCAGAACCTGCGCACCGCCTTCTCGGGCGAATCCGAGGCGCGCAACAAGTACACCTTCTTCGCCTCCACGGCCAAGAAAGAGGGCTATGAGCAGATCGCCGCGCTCTTCCAGAAGACCGCGGACAACGAAAAGGAGCACGCCAAGATGTGGTTCAAAGAGCTTCAGGGCATCGGCTCCACCGCCGACAATCTGCTCTCCGCCGCCGAGGGCGAAAACTACGAGTGGACCGACATGTACGATTCTTTCGCCAAGACCGCAGAGGAAGAGGGCTTTCCCGAGCTGGCGCAGAAGTTCCGCCTCGTCGGCGAGATCGAGCGCCATCACGAAGAGCGCTACCGCGCGCTGCTGCGCAACGTCGAGACCGCCAAGGTCTTTGAAAAGAGCGAGGTCAAGGTCTGGGAGTGCCGCAACTGCGGCCACATCGTCGTCGGCACCAAGGCCCCCGACGTCTGCCCCACCTGCAACCACCCCCAGAGCTACTTCGAAGTCCACGCGGAGAATTATTGAGAATCGTCAACTAAACCGAGAGCCGCAGGCTGTGCCTGCGGCTCTCTTACTATTCACTTACTCCTTCGGCAGCAGGATGCAGATCGTCGTGCCCTTGCCCTCTTCGCTATGAAGCTCGACTGTACCGTGATGGTACTGCACGGCGTGCTTGACGATGGAAAGGCCGAGACCCGTGCCGCCGCTTGCCTTCGAGTGGCTCTTGTCCACACGGTAGAAGCGCTCGAAGATGCGGCTCTGGTGCTCCGGCGCGATGCCGATGCCCGTATCGGCCACGGAGACGAACACCTTGCCGTCCCGTTCACCGACGCTCATGGTCACGCTGCCACCCTCGACGTTGTACTTGATGGCGTTGTCGCAGAGGTTATAGATGACCTCGTACAAAAGCCGCCGTACGCCTCCGATGGTCTCGCTCCTGCCCTCGACGGCAATCGCGATGTGCTTCTCCGCCGCCGCGGTCTTAAGATCGTCCGCCGCCTCCTGCGAAAGCGTGAGCAGGTCGACCGTCTCGCGCGGCATTTCGTCGCCCTCGTCGAGCTGGGACAGGCGGATGATGTCGCCGATCAGCGTGACAAGGCGCTGCGCTTCTTTTCGGATGTGGCCGACGAAGCGGGGGACGTCCTCCTGCTTCACCATGCCGTTTTCCAGCAGCTCCGCGCTGCCGATGATGCCCTGCAGCGGCGTTTTGAGCTCGTGCGAGACATTCGCCGTGAACTCGCGGCGGTTGCGCTCGGCAAACTCCTGCTCCGTGATGTCAAAGGCCAGAATGACCGTGCCGAGGAATTTCCCGTCGGACGTGATGCGGCTGATATCGAACTGATACACGCGGCCCGCGCGCTCACTGTGGCCGTCCGCAGCGGCGGCCTGAATGGCGGCGCTGATCTCGTGGCTGCGCTCGATGGTGAGAAAATCCCTGCCGACGCACTGCGCGTCCGCGCCGAAGAGCGCCTGCGCCGCGGCGTTGATGCTCAGGATGCTGCCGTGCTCGTCGAGCAGGACAAGGCCCTCGCGCATGCTGCCGGTGATCTGCGTGAACTCGTCGGTCTTTTCGCGCAGCTCGCGCAGCTGCGTTTGGATCTCGACGTGCTGGTGGTGGATGCGCTTGAGCAGCGGCGAGAGCTCCTCGTAGGCGTCGTTATCGAGCGGGTGCTCGAGATCGAGGCTGTTGAGCGGATCGACGATGCGCCGCGACAACCGTCTGGCCAGCAGGCCGGAGAGGATGAGCGCCACGATGAGCACGATCAGCAGCGGCTGGATCATGCCGACGGCGATCATGCCGACCGTCGCGCGGCTGATGGAAATGCGCAGCACCGTGCCGTCGTCCAGACGCTGGGCGTAGTACATGGTCTTTTCCATGAGCGTCGAGGAATAGCGCGTGCTCTCGCCGGTGCCGGTCGCCAGCGCCTGACTGACCTCGGCGCGCGAGGCGTGGTTCTCAAGACTCTCGGCGTTGGTCTTGGTATCGTACAGGACGCTGCCGTCGGCCGCGATCCATGTCAGGCGGTAACGGTCGGCCGTCAGCCGGGACAGGTAGTCTGTGCCGCCGTCCTCCACGGCCGCCGCGGCGAGACTCAGCTCGTCGCGCAGCTGGTTTTCCTCCACGCCGCCAAAGTAATCGTACAAAAAGCCCATGATGATCAGCAGGCTCGCCAGCAGCACGCACCCGGCCACGAGCAGGATGGATTGAAAGATCTTTTTGGTCATGTCGTTGCCTCCATGCGGTAGCCAACATTGCGCACCGTTTCGATCCGTCGTCCGTAGGGGCCGAGCTTCTGCCGGAGCGTCCGGATGTGCATGTCGACCGTGCGGGTCTCGCCGCAGTAGTCCATGCCCCAGATCTCCTGAAAGAGCTGGTCGCGCGTGAACGCCATGCCCGGATGGGACAGAAACAGGCGCAGGAGTTCAAATTCTTTATACGTAAGCGCGACACGCGCGCCGTCGACCGTGACCGTGTGTGCGTCGAGATCGACGACGAGCCCGCCGCTGCGCAGCTGATGTGCAGCTTTTTCCGGCTGGCAGCGGCGCAGCACCGCCTTGACGCAGGA
>ENA-OPBE01003148-OPBE01003148.1-human-gut-metagenome-genome-assembly--contig:-NODE-3148-length-11348-cov-1.770743_pt1 | contig 11348 bp, 4 predicted proteins | sample MGYA00241066_ERZ501448 | MGnify/ENA primary metagenome ERZ501448 (study PRJEB25962, sample SAMEA2042585) | human gut metagenome | biome: human gut; feature: human-associated habitat; material: faeces...
TCACCTGTAGCAAGGTTTGTACCGTAACATTTAGCACAAACACCAATTTTTGACTTACAAGTAAGTACGCTTCTGATATATACTTTTTCGATACCGGCATTAACAATATTATTAGCCTGTACGTCTGTTATAAGTTCACCGTTCTTTGCAAGAACTTCGCCTGTTTCAGGGTGAATAACATCCTGCATAGCTGTACGGCCGACGATACGGTCATATAGCGGTTCGATACTTTCTTTACCGTCAGTGATTTCAGTTACCCATTCGCCTTCATCAGTACCGCAGTCGATTTCACGAACGATAACATCCTGTGATACGTCAACAAGACGACGAGTAAGGTAACCTGAGTCGGCTGTTCTAAGAGCTGTATCTGTAAGACCTTTACGCGCACCGTGTGATGAAATGAAGTATTCAAGTACGTTAAGACCTTCTCGGAAGTTAGCACGGATAGGAATTTCGACTGTTCTACCCTGTGTATCCGCCATAAGTCCACGCATACCTGCAAGCTGTTTGATCTGTTTGTCAGATCCACGGGCTCCGGAATCAGCCATCATAAAGATTGGGTTGAACTCACCAAGGTGTTCCATCATGGCGTCTGTGACATCAGATGAAGCCTTTGCCCAAATTTTAATTGTCTGTTGATAACGTTCTTCATTTGTAAGAAGACCCATCTGATACTTTTGCATAATTCCTTCGACTTGCTTTTCAGCGTCAGCAAGGATAACTTGTTTCTTTTCAGGAACTTCGATATCTGATACGGCAACAGTTATAGCACCTCTTGTAGAATACTTATAACCTGTGGCCTTAATCTTATCAAGCACTTCGGCTGTTTCTGAAGTACCGCAAACTCTGATACACTTATCAATAATTTTACCAAGCTGTTTCTTACCTACAACAAAGTCGATTTCAAGGTCAAATTCATTTTCAGGATTTGATCTGTCAATATAACCGATATGCTGAGGAATATTATTATTGAATATAATTCTACCGACAGTTGTACCGATAAGTTTTGACTTTTCTACTCCGTTAATCTTCTTTGTAACTTCAACAAGAATTCTTTCGTGCAGAGTTACTTCGTGGTTATAATAAGCAAGAAGTGCCTCATCAAATGTAGTATACTTCTTTATTACAAGTTTCTTAGCCTCACTTATTAATTTCTTTAGTGAAATTTGAAGTGATTTATTAGGTAATACCAAAGTTACAGGATTTGCGTGAATTTCTGTTTCATTCATTGCAACTTCCGGCAACTCTCTCATATATTTAAGAGCCTCTCTTACATCAGTAAAGCTCTTGATTGGTTCTTCTTCATTGTATATAACAACGTTTTCTTCCTGTTCCATATCAGAAAGTCTTTCGATTAATACATTGATTTTAGGTTCATCATCAAGAATTGTATCAATAATTCTGTCATAATGTTCCTTTTGAATTGTCAGGTAGTAAGAACCCAAAATCATATCCTGTGTAGGAACAGTTACAGGGTGTCCGTCCTGCGGTTTAAGCAAGTTATTTGCTGAAAGCATTAGGAAACGCGCCTCGGCCTGTGCCTCCGGTGAAAGAGGAACGTGGATAGCCATCTGGTCACCGTCGAAGTCGGCGTTATAAGCCGTACATACAAGCGGATGAAGTTTTAGAGCACGTCCTTCAACAAGTTTTGGCTCAAATGCTTGAATACCAAGTCTGTGAAGTGTAGGCGCACGGTTTAGAAGTACAGGATGCTCCTTAATTACGTCCTCAAGAACGTCCCAAACCTCCGGCTTTGTTCTCTCAACCATTCTCTTTGCACTCTTTATATTATGTGCAAGTCCGCGAGATACAAGTTCTTTCATTACGAAAGGCTTAAACAATTCGATAGCCATTTCTTTTGGCACACCGCACTGATAAATCTTCATTTCCGGACCTACAACGATAACGCTACGACCTGAGTAGTCAACACGCTTACCAAGCAAGTTTTGACGGAAACGTCCCTGCTTACCTTTAAGCATATCCGAAAGTGATTTTAGTGGTCTGTTACCCGGTCCTGTTACAGTTCTTCCGCGACGACCGTTATTGATAAGTGCGTCAACAGCCTCTTGTAACATACGTTTTTCGTTTCTGATAATAATATCAGGAGCGCCAAGTTCAAGAAGTCTTTTTAAACGATTGTTTCTGTTTATAACTCTTCTGTAAAGGTCATTAAGGTCAGACGTTGCAAAACGTCCGCCGTCAAGCTGTACCATAGGTCTAAGTTCCGGCGGAATTACCGGAATAACAGTCATAATCATCCATTCAGGTCTGTTACCCGAAAGTCTGAATGCCTCTACAATTTCAAGTCTTTTAATAATTCTTGCTTTCTTTTGTCCTTGTGTAGCGTCAAGCTCTTCCTTTAATTCTCTTGAAAGTTCTTCAAGATCAATTCTTTCAAGCAAAGTCTTGATAGCCTCTGCACCCATACCTGCTTTGAACTTATCTCCATACTTTTCATATGCCTCACGATATTCAGCCTCTGAAAGAATCTGATTTTGCATAAGGTTTGAAGTACCCGGATCAGTTACAATATATGATGCAAAGTAAAGTACCTTTTCAAGCTGTCTTGGAGAAAGGTCAATGATAAGTCCCATTGATGACGGAACACCTTTGAAATACCAAATATGTGAAACAGGAGTTGCAAGAGCAATATGTCCCATTCTTTCACGTCTTACTTTTGCTTTTGTTACTTCAACTCCGCAGCGTTCGCAGACCTTTCCTTTAAATCTGATTTTCTTATATTTACCACAGTGACACTCCCAATCCTTTGTAGGACCGAAAATCTTTTCACAGAATAATCCGTCCTTTTCAGGCTTAAGAGTACGGTAGTTTATGGTTTCAGGCTTTAAAACTTCACCGTGTGACCAACTTAGTATTGTCTCGGGAGAAGCTAAACCGATTTTAATTGCCTCAAAGCTGTTAAATTCTAACATCTAAAAACCTCCATAGTCTATTCACACGTCATGATTATATTTCGTCGTCATCGCCGAAATCAATATCATCAGAATCATCAACGCCGAAATCATCTTCGTCTGAATCATCCAAAACCATACTTGCATCATTAAGATCATTTTCATCAAAAGTATCTGTAATTCCGTCCTTGTCCTCCATTGTTTGTACAAGTTCTTCGCTTACAACACCTTCGTCCTCATCTTCAAATGATGCGTCAAGGTCGATTTCTTCCATATTATGATTAAGAATCTTAATATCAAGTGCAAGTGACTGAAGTTCCTTAACAAGTACCTTAAATGATTCAGGAATACCTGACTTAGGAATATTTTCACCCTTAACGATTGCCTCGTATGTCTTAACACGACCGACAATATCGTCAGATTTAACTGTCAGGATTTCCTGCAATGTATAAGCGGCACCGTAAGCCTCCAAAGCCCAAACTTCCATTTCACCGAAACGCTGACCGCCGAACTGAGCTTTACCGCCCAAAGGCTGTTGAGTAACAAGTGAGTAAGGACCTGTTGAACGTGCGTGAATCTTATCATCAACAAGATGGTGAAGTTTCAAGTAATACATGACACCGACTGTAACAGGGTTATCAAACTTTTCACCCGTACGTCCGTCATATACGACTGACTTAAAGTCAGGTCTTAAACCTGCCTCTTTAAATGCAAGTTTTATATCTTCGTCCTGTGCACCGTCAAATACAGGAGTTGCAAGTTTAATAAATCTTCCTTCTCTTGCCTTTGACTTAGCGTCAATTATATTTTGTCTGAAATTATCGTCAATAATTGTATTTTCAAGCTGTTCACGAGTCTTTAAGCTTAGACATCTGTATGCGTAGCCCAAGTGCATTTCAAGCACCTGACCGATATTCATACGAGAAGGCACGCCCAAAGGGTTAAGAACGATTTGTAGTGGTGTACCGTCTTCAAGGAATGGCATATCTTCCTGCGGCAATACTCTTGAAACGACACCCTTATTACCGTGACGGCCTGCCATCTTATCGCCGACAGAAATCTTTCTCTTTTGAGCGATAACACAACGTACAACTTCATTTACGCCCGGTGACAATTCATCGCCGTTTTCTCTTGTGAACTTCTTAACATCTATAATTATACCCTGTTCACCGTGTGGAACACGAAGTGATGTATCTCTTACTTCTCTTGCCTTTTCACCGAAAATTGCACGAAGAAGTCTTTCTTCTGCTGTAAGCTCTGTTTCACCCTTTGGTGTAACTTTACCGACAAGAATATCACCTGCGTGTACTTCCGCACCGATTCTGATAATACCCTGTTCGTCAAGGTCCTTTAGAGTATCTTCCGATACGTTAGGAATATCTCTTGTAATTTCTTCAGGACCAAGTTTTGTATCACGTGCTTCACATTCATATTCTTCAACGTGAATTGATGTGAACACATCATTTTTAACAAGTTCTTCACTGATAAGAACAGCGTCCTCGTAGTTATAACCTTCCCAAGTCATAAAACCGATAAGAATATTCTTACCTAGTGCAAGTTCACCGTTATCCATAGCAGGACCGTCGGCGATTATGTCGTTTCTCTTAACTCTTTCGCCCTCTTTAACGATAGGTCTGTAGTTGATACAACAGCTTTGGTTTGAACGTGCAAACTTAATAAGTTTGTGCGTATGTCTGATACCGCTGTCACCCTTAATTACGATTTGGTCTGCGGCAACTTTTTCAACTACACCGTCTTCCTTTGTAAGTACGGCACTACCGGAGTCTTTAGCTATCTTATGTTCGATACCTGTACCGACGATAGGAGAATCCGTTGTCAAAAGAGGCACTGCCTGACACTGCATGTTAGAACCCATAAGTGCTCTGTTAGCGTCATCGTTTTCAAGGAATGGGATACAAGCCGTAACAACCGATACAAGCTGTCTCGGCGAAATATCCATATAGTCAATTCTTGAACCCGGTACTTCCAAGATTTCATCTCTATAACGGGCAGAAACCTTTTTATCTATAAAACGTCCTTCCTCATCAAGAGGTTCGTTCGCCTGCGCGATTACAAATTCATCTTCGGTATCGGCTGTCATATAAACGATTTCATCTGTTACACGACCTGTTTCCTTATCAACTTTTCTGTAAGGTGCCTCAATAAATCCGTATTGATTAATCTTTGCGAATGTTGCAAGTGATGTAATCAAACCGATGTTAGGACCTTCAGGAGTTTCGATAGGACACATTCTGCCGTAGTGAGAATAGTGAATATCACGAACTTCAAATCCGGCTCTTTCTCTTGAAAGACCGCCCGGACCAAGTGCTGAAATTCTTCTCTTATGACGAAGTTCGGCAAGAGGGTTGTTCTGATCCATAAACTGTGACAACTGTGATGAACCGAAAAATTCGTTTATTGTCGCAATTATCGGTCTTATATTAATTAATGATGTAGGTGTTATAATTTCAAGTTCCTGTGTTGACATTCTTTCTCTTACTGTTCTTTCCATACGAGCAAGACCAATTCTGAATTGGTTTTGAAGAAGTTCACCAACACAACGAACACGTCTGTTTCCAAGGTGGTCGATGTCATCAACATTACCTATGCCGTTAGCAAGGTTTAGACAATAGTTTACAGACGCAAACATATCGTCGATAATTATATGCTTAGGAGCAAGTTCATCAATTCTTGCCCATAGCTGTTCCTTGATTTCATCTTCTGTTTCGGCATTTTCAAGTATTTCTTCAATAATTGCTTTTCTAACCTTTTTAACAGGGAAATCTTCAACTTCAAAGTCAACATACTCGTCAAGGTAAATCATATTGTTAGAGAATACTCTTACCTTTTTACCTTCAACAAGCAATTCAACCTGATTTACACCTGCTCTTTCGATTTGCATAGCCAAATCCGCACTTATTGCGTCACCCTCATTAGCGATTATTTCGCCTGTTCTCGGGTCTGCAACAGGTTCTGCAAGTGTTTTGCCTTTAATTCTTGCCGAAATAGCAAGCTTTTTATTAAATTTATATCTTCCGACCTTAGCAAGATCATATCTTCTCGGATCGAAGAACATATTCATTATAAGTGATTCTGCATTTTCTACGTTAAGAGGTTCACCCGGACGAAGTCTTTTATAAATTTCAAGAAGTCCTTCTTCTCTTGATTCCGTAGTATCTTTTTCAAATGTTGCAAGAAGTCTTATATCCTCACCGAATACGTCAAGTATTTCGGCATTTGAACCAAGTCCCATTGCTCTTAAAAGAACTGTTACCGGCAGTTTTCTTGTTCTGTCTATTCTTACCGAGAAAACATCGTTTGAATCTGTTTCATATTCAAGCCATGCACCTCTGTAAGGAATAACTGTTGAACTGTAAAGCGGTTTACCTGTCTTATCACGTTCAAATTCGTAATAAATACCCGGTGAACGTACAAGTTGGCTGACGATTACACGTTCAGCACCGTTAATAACGAATGTTCCCTGCTCTGTCATTAGAGGGAAATCACCCATAAATATTTCCTGTTCCTTAATTTCGCCTGTTTCAGTGTTAATAAGTCTTACGCTTACTCTCAAAGGAGCGGCATACTTTGTATCCCTTTCCTTACATTCTTCAACGCTGTACTTTGAATTGTAATCCAATCTGTAATCAAAAAATTCAAGTACAAGCTTACCGGCGTGGTCTGTTATAGGAGAAATATCGTGGAATATTTCCTTTAGACCTTCTTCAAGAAACCACTTATAGGAGTCTTTCTGTACCTCTATAAGATTAGGCATATCCAAAACTTCTTTAATTTTCGAATAGCTTAGACGCACATTTTTTCCTACTTCTACTTCATGCACCATTTTCTTAAATCACCTCATCATCATAATAGTAGTTTAAGTATTTTTCCTTTTATCCTAAATTTCTCTCCAAAAAATTGGGGTTGCATTTTGTATATATTCATGCTATAATACATACAATGATAATGTGAAATTTATTGGATAGTATCCCGATTTTAAGTCTAAGATACAGTTTATTATATTATCACAAATAATACGGTATGTCAAGAGGCATACCGTATTATTTTAGAATTTTTTTCATAAATCTTTGCATTTTGACTCAAACTGATATATAATATATAAATAAGGCTAGCGACAGTTTTTCATCAGCCCAAATAACTTATATGGAGAGATTTTTAGTTATGCTTAAATTTAGTTGTAATATTGATTATATCCCCGTATCGGTGGATTTTATAGAAAATTATATGCCTGAGGCAAACGGTGCTTATGTTAAAGTATACCTGCTTGCACTGTCTCTTGCGGTTTACGGATATGAAATGTCCGCAAGCAGTATTGCAAGTCAGCTTAATTTGCTTGAAAGCGATGTTATAAACGCATTTGACTATTGGAATAAAAAAGGTGCTTTGAAATATGATAAAGACAGCGGAAATATCAGTTTTTCCGCTAAAGAAGAAAATATGAACGTAAGCATTTCCACAAGACAAGCCGAGCCTATTCAAAATACAGAAAGCAGTCCAAGTAAAAAGAGTATAGACCAAGTTTCAAATGCTATGACTCAAAATAAAGAACTTGCCGATTTATGCTTACTTGCACAGGAAATACTCGGTAAAACACTTACAAACAGTGAAATTGAAACACTTTATTATTTTTATGATGAACTTCAGCTTTCACCGGAGGTTATAACAATATTGCTTGAATATTGTGTTTCAAACGGCAAAAAAAATATGAACTATATCGAAAAAGTAGCCATATCGTGGAATAAAAACGGTATATTCACTATAGACGCTGCCGATAAATTTATAACAGCCGAAAAAGAGAAAAACGGCTACGAATATAAAATCAGAAAGCTTTTCGGTATTGAAAACAGAAACCTTTCAAAAACAGAAGAAAATTATCTAAAAACGTGGCACGATAAATTTTTGATGGATGAAGATATGGTTGAACTTGCATATGAGTATTGCATTATGCAGACAACAAAACTCTCGTTTCCATATATCAACTCAATTTTAAAACGTTGGCACGAACTTAATATTCATAATATTGCCGACGCAAAGAAAGACCACGAAGATTTTAAGACAAAAAATAAATCTCAAAAAGATTTGAGCGTTTATGATGATAATAATATTAATTATGATGAACTTGAAGAAATAATGCGTGATAAGATGTAAAGGAGATTGAAATTCAATCTCCTTTTTTAATGTTTTTGTATTGACAAACTCTTTTTTGTATAATATAATAATATAGTTACTAAAACACAGATGAAATATGTGTGTAACGCATTTTATACAGTATTGTAATAATGCTGACGTAGCTCAGTAGGCAGAGCACTTCATTGGTAATGAAGAGGTCGGCGGTTCGACTCCGCTCGTTAGCTCCAAGGAATTGTCCCCGAATTTGGCTATATAGCTTTGTTTGGGGGCTTTTTGTTTTCAATATTATTTCAAATTTGTATTATTATTAACTGTAAGATTAATCATATGTTATAATTTTTAGTGGATTAGCAATTTAATCCCTTGTAGTATTAGAGTGACAGGGCGGTTGTTCTGACTTACGGGAAAGTAACAAATATAATGAGTGAATTTACATTTGCCTTAGTAATTGTATTTTTGCTTGTGTATATGATAAAAAAATAAAGCCGCCCATTCTGATACAATAGGCGACTTTGGTAGATTAATTTCATCTACATAAAAACCATAAAATTTAGCAGAACAACCGTTAAGTCACTCTTTTATCTACTTGTATTTTATCAAAAATATTAATCAATGTCAATATTATTTTATTTCAAATTACCTTTTTTCTATATATTCTATAAATAATTGTTGATTTATGTTCAAAATATGATATAAAAAAAATACCACATTTTTTCTGTTATATGATATATATAACTTTACATTTTTATAACTTTACTTAGAGTATTCAATTTTAGGAATATTCTTTTTTTGCAGTACATATAATAACAGTTTGTGTTTGTATAAAACGCAGGCTTTATATATTGAGATACTGTTATTTTCGCTGCAAAATTAAAGTTTTTCATATATCAGAAAATGTGTGGTAACAAATTCTAAGCCTCGTTTTTATGCGTGGTATAGAATTTTATACCACGCATTTTTTAATATGTGGAAATATTGACGGAAAGGAGAAGCGGGGTGCAAACCGTCATTTGCAGCAAAAATACATATAAAGAGAAAGGATTTTATTATGAAAAAAACAATTTTGTTATTTTCAATTATTTTAACTTTATCATTGTGTTCTTGTGTAAACAGTCAAACTGCAAATACACAAAGTACAACATCAAATCAGCAAACAACAACTGATTCAGTATCAGAACCAACGTCTATTCCTGCTACGGAACAGCCTAAACGAACCGTAAGCGGTAAATATGATGTTGAAATAGTAACTGCCAAAACAGCAACAGATTTTCAGGGTAATCCGGCAATTATAGTAACATATAACTTTACAAATAACAGTAATGCCAACGCATCATTTCTTACTTCTGTAAGTGCTAATGCTTTTCAAAATTCCATACAATGTAATGTAGCTACAATGATGCCCGATGTAATGGACGCACAACCGTCATTAGCGGAAGTACAACCGGGAGGAACTATCACATTAGAATGTGCATACAGTTTGCATGATACTGCAAACCCTATAACTGTACAAGTCGGTCCGTTAATGAGTATAACAAACGAAGTAAACGCACAAATGACATTTAGTTTTAAAAACAATTGATAATACAAACAAAAAAAGATGTTCTCGCGAACATCTTTTTTATATTTTCAAAAATTATTTAGCTGTTACAACAAGTGATGTACCGTCAACTGTAGCTGATTCTGTTACTTCTGCGAAAAATTCAGCAGGAACATATGTTAGATCATTAACAATTTCAGGTGCGGCACTTAGTGTTAGTGGCATCATCTTACCCTTAACATAGCTGTTTTCACCAATCTTTAGACTGTAAACACCGTCATTAAGAATAACTGCTCTGTTTTCTGCATCCCAAGTTACTGTGAAACCAGCGGCTTCTGCAACTTCTCTTAGAGGAACCATTGTTGTATTATCCTTTGCATATACATCTGAAACATTCTTATCACCGATTACAACATTTACAAGACCTGCATAGCTTACTTGCGGAGTTTCTGTTACTTCAGGTGCAGCTGTAGGAGCCGGAGTAGCATTTTTTGCAGCTTCAATCTGCTTTAGAGCAATTTCGTTTTTACCAAGAACTACAACCTTTGTAGGTGTTGTTTGAGCAGGGATACTCTTTGTTGATACACCGTAGAATACGATAAGGTCATTCTTATCCAAATCACCCTTATATTCTTTTTCGTCCTTATCAACAATCTTTGTATCGTCAGCTGCTGCAATTTTTAAAGTATTTGCGGCATTTGTATAGCCTTCTTCATCAGCAAGGTATGTATCTGCATTTACATTACCTTCTTTGTCACCGTTGATGATAATTACATTTGCTGTGTACTGAACAGGAAGAATAAGCGGAGTCGGTTCATATGAGCCTGTAAATACAGTAATTTTTGAACCATCAGTCAAATCACTTAGAGCCTTTTTGTTACCCAAATTGTCATATACAAGTGTATCATCTGTAATCTTTAGATTTACAGTATTGTTTTGATCGTCCTTGTTATTAACGTCTGTTGTTGTTTTGATAATTCCGTCAACGTCGCTGTCTGTTTTTACAACTGTTACGTCTACAGACATATAGCTTGCAATTTCAATAGGTGTTTCTGCATCTGTAGCAACTGCATCTTTTTCTTCACCATTCAAAAGCATAATGTCGCCTTGAATTTCCGGTGTCGGCATAGCATCCGGTGCATATGTCGAAACAGGCTTATTAAGTTCTTCTTCTGAAATTTGTACTGTGTCTGCAAAAGCAGATGTACTTGCAGCAAGTGCTGCTGTTAGTGCAATTATTGCGATTAGATTTTTTTTCATTTTTATAATCTCCTTTTTTTTATTATTTGCATTTATCTGTTTGCAATTTATTAGACGTATATAACATCACTTTTGTTCCAAAAAAAATATGAATTTTTTATTAATAAACTTATAAAATCAAAAATAATGACAATACTAAGGTTGTATCAATAAATAATGGAGGCATAAAAATGAAAGGTATAAAATTAGTTTTATTATCATTTATTGCTGCCGCAATGCTTACATCATGCGGTATGAATAATACAAATGACAATACTGCACCGTCACCGGAATCAACGGTAAATACAAATCATGATAACGAAAATAAAAATGACAATAACAATGTTTCAAACGATGTAGATAACGCAGGTAATGCGGCAGGCGACGCAGTTAAAGACGTTGGTGATGCGGCAGGCGACGTTGTCGAAGGTGTCGGTGATGCAGCAGCCGATGTTGCTGAGGGTGTAAGTGACGCCGTAGGCGGTAATGACGCAAACAACAACGGTAAA
>ENA-OPBE01003151-OPBE01003151.1-human-gut-metagenome-genome-assembly--contig:-NODE-3151-length-11342-cov-2.060512_pt1 | contig 11342 bp, 5 predicted proteins | sample MGYA00241066_ERZ501448 | MGnify/ENA primary metagenome ERZ501448 (study PRJEB25962, sample SAMEA2042585) | human gut metagenome | biome: human gut; feature: human-associated habitat; material: faeces...
GATATGCGATATCTATGGATTGAAAGTGACATTGCCGCAGACAGGTGAGGATATCCGTGTACAAAGCCTGTTGAGTCCGGAAGGAATCCGCTGGTGGTTGCGGAATGCTATTAAGAACTTTACAGGTTTTGCTCCATTGGGCATGGTGATTATTGCTATGTTCGGATTGGGAGTGGCACAACATTCCGGTTTTATTGATGCTTGTATCCGCATGGGGGTGGGAAACCGGCAGGAAAAGAGGAAGATCATCTTGTGGGTGATTGTGCTTGGCTTGTTGTCGAATGCCATTGGTGATGGTGGATATATCATTTTATTGCCTATTGCTGCTATGCTGTTTCAATGGGTGGGGCTTCATCCGATTGCAGGGATTGTTACGGCTTATGTTTCCGTTGCGTGCGGGTATAGTGCTAATATTGTATTGAGTACGATGGACCCGTTGTTGGCGCATACCACGCAAGAGGCTGCACTGGCACAAACGGGTTATCAGGGGAATACAGAACCTCTTTGCAATTACTTTTTTATGAGTGCTTCAACGGTGGTCATTACGGCTATTGTGTATTGGATTACTCAAAAATGGCTTCTTCCTACGTTAGGTAAGTATGAAGGCAGTATGAAGGTGGTGGCTTACCATCCTCTGTCTCGTAAAGAGCGGCGTGCCATTATGATTTCCATTGTTGTGGCAGCTATCTATGTGGCTCTTATCTTGTGGCTTACTTTTTCTTCTTATGGAATTTTGCGGGGTGTGAATGGTGGTTTGATGCATTCGCCTTTTATTGCCGGTATTTTGTTTTTGCTTTCTTTGGGAGCAGGTATTACGGGAATGGCTTATGGATTCAGTTCCGGACGGTGTCGCACTGACAATGACGTGATTGAAGGACTTACGCAGCCAATGAAACTTCTTGGAGTGTATTTCGTTATCGCTTTCTTCGCTGCGCAGATGTTTGCCTGTTTTGAATATTCCCATCTGGATAAATGTCTGGCGATTATGGGGGCTGACTTGCTTTCTTCGTTTGAACCGGCTCCTTTGTCTGCTCTTGTTCTGTTTATTCTGTTTACGGCATTGATAAATCTGATTATGGTATCTGCTACCTCCAAATGGGCTTTTATGTCTTTTATCTTTATCCCGATGTTTGCACAGATGGGAATTGCTCCGGATATAGCACAATGTGCTTTCCGTATCGGAGACAGTTCGACGAATGCCATTACTCCTTTCTTATTCTATATGCCTCTGGTGCTTACCTATATGCGGCAATATGATAAGCAGATTACGTATGGTTCATTGCTGAAATATACTTGGAGATATTCATTAGGCATCCTGGTTGTCTGGACATTGCTGTTTATCGTTTGGTATTTGTTGAAAATACCGATGGGATTGTAGGGTTAAGGAATGATTGCCGGGCTCCGGTTTATCTGATTGGAATTTTGTTTTTCTGAATTAATCGCTATATTTGCACCGTTCCTTAAAGAAAGACAACGAATGAATCTACCAGAAATCTCTGAAAATCTAATTGAACAGTTAAATCACGGTAATACAAAAGCATTTGATAAAATCTATCATACCTACTACCTTTATTTGTGTGCGATAGCTGTTTATTATGTGCATGACAAGAGGGTGGCAGGGGAGATTGTGAATGATGTCTTTGTCGCTTTTTGGCAGAATCGCCACCATATCACTCACCCGGCTCTTCCGTACTTGCGGCGTGCTATTCAAAACGCAAGTATTAGCTATCTGCGTTCTTCCTACTTCAACGAAAAACAGATGACGGAACAGATGGAAGAAATCTGGGCTTTTCTCGAAAATCATATTCTTTCTTCCGATAATCCTTTGCAGGCATTGGAGCATAGCGAAATGAATACCATCATCATGAAGAAGGTGGAGGAATTGCCAGCCAAATGCCGTGCCATATTTAAAGCAAGTTTGTATGAGGGTAAGACATACAGTGAAATTGCCGAGGAGCAGAATATTAATGTGACCACTGTAAGAGTACAGATGAAAATAGCATTGACTAAGCTACGCGAATCACTGGGTACTCCTTATATGATAGCTATTTTGATGTTTCTCTAAAAAAAATCGCTTTTCTTTTAAACGTTTCTTTTTTTATTGCGTATCTAGTTATATACACCCATAGAAAAAGTACGTTTATGAATGACTCTTATCATATAGAAGAATTGGAAATCCAGATAAGCAACTATCTGTCCGGTAACTGCACCGAAGAGGAGAAAGAAGCTCTGTTCGCTTATCTGGCTTCCAATGAAGATGCAGCTAAAATTTTCCGGGAGATGTCCGCAGTATGGGCTGTTTCTTCTGTGCCTGCATTTGCCAAAGTAGAGGATGCTAATTTATCACAGATAAAAGAAAAAATAGCCGCTGCTGAGATGAAACCTGTCCGTTCGCGGAAGATAGTTCCTGTGTGGCTGAAGGTAGCTGCTGCAATTATTTTGTTGTTGGGCTGTAATTACTTCTGGTACACTTATACTGAAAATCTTACGGAAGTATATACGAATGCGGATTCTCCTTATGAAATTAAAGTGCCAGCTGGTTCGCGGACGAATATTGTGCTTCCGGATGGAACAGAGGTTTCATTGAATGCGGGTTCTGTGTTACGTTATTGCCGTGGGTTCGGTATTCGTGAACGTAATGTTACGCTTGATGGCGAAGGATATTTCAAGGTGGCGAAAAATGAGAAGATTCCTTTCTTTGTAAATACGAATGGTGTACAGGTAAAGGTGGTAGGGACTGTTTTTAATGTACGCGCTTATGATGACGATAATTATGTAATGGTATCTTTGTTGGAAGGTCGTGTCAATTTAGCCACTTTGTCCGGTTCGGTAATGAAACTATTCCCTAGCGAACAGGCTTTTTACGATAAGAATACGGGCCGCATGGAGAAAATGAAATCAAATGCTAGTTCTGCCTGTGACTGGTTGGATGGTGGCCTGACATTTGAAGATGCTCCGTTTGCCGACATCGCACACCGTCTGGAGCGCAAATTCCAGGTGAAGATCAGTTTAGAGAGTGAACGTCTGAAAGCGGAACGCTTTTCCGGATGTTTCAATAGTAATCAAAGTATCAATGATATATTGGGAGAAATCAACGTTGAGAAGCAATATACATGGAAAGTTAGTGGAGACACTATCTTTATAACTGACAAGAAAAAGGAGGTAAAATAAGAAAAAGTAAAGTATGATTGGGAACTTAGTCGATAGATATATCGGCGGTTCAGCGTTGTATAGAAAGATATTATGTTAACCTTTAATAGTGAAAAATATGAGATTAATAGTAAAAAGAATATTATTAATGCTTCTACTTTTGTCTGTAGGAAACGTTTTGACTGGTGGTTTCCAGCTATCGGCACAGGAACAAAGTAAGCGATTCAGTGTGAAAGTAGATAATATTACTTTGAAAGAAGCCATTGAAGTAATAAAGAAGCAAGGCAATTACTCTTTCCTGATTCGTAATAATGACATTGATTTGAATAGGAAAGTCTCTGTGAATATAAATAACGGTACTATTAATGATGTGATGGGACAATTGCTGGCCGGTACGGACGTCAGTTATGAAGTGAACGGAACCCGGGTGATTATGTTCCATGCAGTGACACCGCAGAAAGAACAGGAAAAAGCGTTTGTCTTAAAAGGTAGAATCACTGATCCTACAGGTGAAGGGGTGATTGGGGCAAATGTGAAAGTGGTCGATTCTACGGAAGGTACCATTACGGATATGGATGGCAATTTTTCTTTGATGGTTACTCCGAATGCCCGTTTATCCATATCGTATATTGGCTATGCCACACAGGAAGTGGTGGTGAAAGATCAACGTCCTCTCAATGTAACTTTGAAAGAAGATACTCGGTTAATAGACGAAGTAGTAGTTGTTGGTTACGGCGTACAAAAGAAAGCGAACCTGACAGGTGCGGTGAGCAGTGTGAAGATGGATGATGTTTTAGGTGACCGTCCGGTGGTGTCTGTGAGTGACGCTTTGAAAGGGGCAATGCCCGGCTTGCAGATTACAGGTAATTCAGGAAGACCCGGTGAAGAAATGAGTTTCAACATTCGTGGTGTCAACAGTTTGGATAAGAATGGGAAACCGCTGGTGCTGGTAGATAACGTGGAGATGGATATTAATATGCTCGATCCGAACGATATTGAATCGGTGACTGTTTTGAAGGATGCGGCATCTTCTGCTATTTACGGAGCACGGGCAGCTTTCGGTGTGATTTTGATTACTACAAAGAAAGGCTCGGATGCAACTAAACTCTCTATTAATTATTCAAATAACTTCTCTTTTAGCAGACCTGCCAATATGCCTCATAAGGCTACTCCGCTCCAAACGGTACAGGCTTATAAGGACATGGGGACAATCAATTATCAAAGTGGTCAGAACGTAGATACCTGGTTGGGACTTTTGAAGGAATATAATGCTAATCCGTCTGCATATCCGGATGGTTATGCAATGGTGGACGGGCTGCGTTATAGCTTGGCAGAAACTGATCTTTTCGATGATATGATGGAGACTGGTTTCCAGCAAACTCATAATATTTCGGTAGGTGGCGGTACGAAAGATATTTCTTATCGTTTCTCCTTCGGTATGGTGAATGAAAATGGGGTACTGGCTTCGGATAAAGATACGTACAAGCGTTACAATGTGTCTTCTTATCTCCGTTCAGATGTGTTTTCATGGATTACTCCGGAATTGGATATTAAATATACGAACTCTAACTCCTCTCTGCCGGAAACTTCCGGAGGATATGGTATATGGGGAGCAGCAGTCGCATTTCCTTCTTATTTTCCTACTGGAACAATGAATATTGACGGCGAAGAATTACCGATCAATACTCCTCGTAACTTGATTGATCTGGCATATCCGACAACTATTCAAAAGAATAATCTTCGTATTTTCGGAAAGGTTACGATCAGTCCTTTGAAGAATGTGAAGTTGATTGGTGAGTATACATTCAATCATCTAAGTAACGAGAAAACGAAATTTGAGAAGAAGTTCTATTATGCACATGGAGGTAACTTTGTGAAAGAGGTTTCCACTGCCAATTCCAAGTATGAATATTCCAATGGTATTACGGATTATAATGCATTGAACTTCTATGCTAACTATAACAACTCATGGGGCAAACATGATGTAACGGTGATGGGAGGTTTCAATCAGGAGAGTAGTGATTATCGTTATGCTGAGATGTCGCGTATGAATATGATTAATGAAGATCTGCCGTCTATTTCGCAGTCGACAGGTGATTATTTTGCTAAAGACAAATTTGAACGTTATACGGTAAGAGGGTTATTCTATCGCATTAACTATTCGTTTGCCGGCAAGTATTTGCTTGAAACGAACGGACGTTATGACGGTTCTTCCAAATTCCCGAAGAATAGCCGTTTCGGTTTCTTCCCTTCGGTTTCCGCCGGATGGCGTATCAGCGAGGAAGCGTTTATGAAACCTTTGAACTCTGTTCTTTCGAACTTGAAATTGCGTGGTTCTTGGGGCAATATTGGAAATCAGAGCATCACTCCTTACGCATATATTCCCGGTATGGATGCGGAACAGGCTTATTGGACTGTTTCCGGTATTAAAGTTACTACTTTGAAACCAGCTGCTTTGGTTAGCAATAGCTTTACTTGGGAAAAAGTAACGACAATTGATGTCGGATTCGATCTTGGGCTATTGGATAACAGATTGAATATGGTGTTCGACTGGTATCGTAGAGATACTAAGGGTATGCTTGCTCCGGGCTCTGAACTTCCGGGTGTATTAGGTGCAAGTGCCCCTTTACAGAACACGGCTGACCTTCGTTCTAAAGGTTGGGAAATCTCGGTTGACTGGAACGATCAGATCGGAAAAGTGAAATATAGCATAGGCTTTAATCTTTACGATGCGAAAACAAAGATTACTAAATACAACAACGAAACAGGACTGTTTGGCAAGGACAAGAACGATAATGAAACATATCGCGTAGGAATGGAACTGGGTGAAATTTGGGGGTATGTGACCGATCGTTTGTACACAGTGGATGATTTCGATGCAGATGGCAAACTGAAACCGGGTATTGCTAAAGTGGAAGGTTATAATCCGAATCCGGGAGATATATTATATAAGGACTTGGATGGTAATGATATTATCAACAGTGGTACCAGTACAACGAAAGATCCGGGAGACCGTAAAATCATTGGTAATAATACCCGGCGTTATCAGTATGGTATTCATGGTAGTGCAAGTTGGAACGGTTTTTCTCTGTCATTCTTGCTGCAAGGAGTTGGTAAACGAGATTTGTGGGTGATGAACGATCTGTTTTATCCGCATTATGATGCTTGGACTACCGTTTATGATTCACAGTTGAATTATTGGACTCCGGAAAATACGAATAGTTATTTCCCCCGTATTTATGAGAAAGCGGCCGGAAATACAGATGCCAATACACGTGTACAGACTCGTTATCTACAGGATGGATCGTACTTAAGTATTCGTAATATAACGCTTTCTTATAATTTCCCGTCTAAGTGGATGAGTAAGATTGGAGTTAATAATCTGGCTGTGTTCTTCAGTGGTGAGAATCTTTATACGTTCGACCACTTGCCGAAGGGACTTGATCCGGAACGTTCTGTCACGGATGATTTAGGACAACGTGGTTTTACCTATCCGTATATGAGACAGTATTCGTTCGGTATAAACCTTTCATTCTGATTGTTTCACAACTTAAAGAGTAATTATTATGAATAAATATATACTATGTGTAAGCGTTAGTCTTTGTTTGTTGATGTCGTCTTGTCTAAATGACGAATTTCTGGAGGTTTATCCCAAAGGACAGCAAACAGAAGCATCGGTCTTTACTACCTATGACAACTTTAAAACGTATACATGGGGATTGTATAACGTGTTCTTCGGATATACGTATGATACAGGGCAAACGGATGAAATTTTCCGTGGTGATTTTGAATCGGATAACATGATAAAAGGATTGGATGGATATGAAGGTCAGTGGGCATATCGCAAAGCAAAGGCTACGGATGAGTCTAAAGATTGGGATTATGATTATATCCGTCGTGTTAACCTGATGCTCGATAATATTGATCATTCGGAAATGAGTGAAACCGAGAGGGAGCATTGGAGAAGTGTGGGATATTTCTTCCGTTCTTATAAATACTTTCAGATGCTTTCTAAATTTGGTGATATTCCTTGGGTAGAGCATGCTTTGACTGAGGAAAGTCCCGAGCTTTATGGAAAACGTGATAGTCGTGACTTGGTGGCTTCCAATATTCTGTCTAATTTGAAATATGCGGAAACACATATTGGCAGTAATATCGAAGCGGATGGGAAAAATACAATTAATATGTATGTGGTGAAAGCTCTTATTTCCCGTTTTGCTTTATTTGAAGGAACTTGGAGAAAATATCATGGTTTGTCGGGAGCGGATACTTATCTGGAAGAATGTGCCCGTGCTTCTGAAGAGGTGATTAAGCAATATCCGAATGTGCATCCTAAATATGATGAGTTGTTTAATTCGGAAACACTGGATGGGGTGACAGGTATTCTTTTGTATAAGGCTTATGAAACCGGACAGTTAATGCATGGTTTGACCCGTATGGTGCGTACAGGTGAATCTTATATTGAGGCAACGAAAGACGCGGTAGACAGTTATCTTTGTACGGATGGACGACCGGTTAGCACGACGACTAGCCGTTATGGGGGTGATAAGAATATGTATGGACAATTCCGTGATCGTGATTACCGGTTGTATTTGACGATCTGCCCTCCATATATGGTGAAGAAAGAAAACGGACCCAGTACGGCTGATTGGAAATATACGGATAATGCACAGGACAGGGAATTTATAGATTTAATGGCTATTTCCGGTGAAACTTATCATCGTTTGCCGTCTTCCAACTTTAAAGGATTCACCGTGCAAGGACAACCTCACTTTAAGAATATGAACTGGGGACAGGGCTGGAACGCTTCCCAAATGGGCTTCTGGGTATGGAAATATTATAATACACATACTGTAGCTACCAACGCGAATGGGGTGAATACAACAGATGCCCCGCTGTTCCGTATAGGTGAGGTGATGGTAAACTATGCCGAAGCGATGTGCGAATTGAACAAGTTCGACCAGGCTGCTGCGGATAAGTCTATTAACAAACTTCGGGCAAGAGCTAATGTGGCGAAAATGGTGGTGAATGATATTAATGATGCTTTTGATCCGAAGCGTGATCCTTCCGTTCCTGCTCTTTTGTGGGAAGTGCGTAGAGAGAGACGAGTTGAATTGATGGGCGAAGGTTTCCGTTTGGATGATTTGCGCAGGTGGAAGAAAGGAGACTATGTTAACAAACAACCGCTGGGTGCCTATGTGACAGGGGCTTCGGCCAAGAATTTGAAAGTAACGGGTGGTGCAGGTGCTGATGAAGGATATGTTTATTTCTTTGATACCCCGCTTGGATGGCAGGAACATTATTATCTGTATCCGTTGCCTTTGAAGCAATTGGCGTTAAATACGAATTTGGAACAAAATCCGGTATGGACAAAGTAATTTTAAATTGAAATGATGCACAAGACCTGTAATATTTTAGTATATTGCAGGTCTTGAAAATTTAAGGTAGAAAATGAAAAATAGAATATCAATAAAATATGCGTTTTTTTGTGGAACAGCTTGCTGCATCTCATCTATACTACGTGCACAACAGGATGCATCCCAAATGAATGTGCTTTTTATAATGGCTGATGATATGCGCCCCGAACTGGGGTGTTACGGGGTAGATGTAGTGAAAACTCCTAATATGGACCGTTTGGCGGCAAGTGGCGTCTTGTTTCAGAATGCGTATTGTAATATTCCTGTGAGTGGGGCATCCCGGGCTAGTTTATTGACGGGTGTATATCCTCATTACCCCGATCGCTTTATTAGTTTTTCCGCCTATGCCAGCAAAGATTGTCCCGAAGCAATACCTATTTCGGGATGGTTCACCCGGAATGGTTATCATACTATTTCGGACGGCAAGGTGTTTCATCATATCAGCGATCATGCGGATTCGTGGAGTGAGCCTCCTTACCGGAATCATCCGGATGGATATGATGTATATTGGGCGGAATATAATAAATGGGAACTTTGGATGAATTCGGAATCGGGAAAAACGATTAATCCGAAAACGATGAGGGGACCTTTTTGTGAATCTGCTGATGTTCCTGATACTGCCTATGATGATGGGAAACTTGCAAACCGAGCTATTCGTGACTTGAAAAGGATGAAGGAGGCTGGCAAACCTTTCTTCTTGGCTTGTGGTTTCTGGAAACCTCATTTGCCGTTCAATGCCCCAAAGAAATATTGGGATTTATATAAACGGGAGGAAATACCTTTGGCTACCAATCGTTTCCGACCTGAAGGATTGCCGGAGCAGGTTCGTAATTCGAGCGAGATATATGCGTATGCACGGGTTGCGGATACGAGTGATATTGACTTCCAGCGGGAGGTAAAACATGGATATTATGCTTGTATGAGTTATGTGGATGCACAGATTGGCAAGGTATTGGATGCATTGGATGAACTGGGATTATCGGATAATACAATTGTGGTTTTGTTGGGAGATCATGGCTGGAATCTGGGAGAACATGATTTTATAGGTAAACATAATCTGATGAATACTTCTACTCATGTACCGTTGATTGTCCGTGTGCCGGGAATGAAAAAAGGAAAAACAAAATCGATGGTGGAATTTGTTGATTTGTACCCGACTTTATGTGAACTTTGTAAACTGCCTGTTCCCGCTGAACAGCTAAGCGGGCAAAGCTTTGCCGGGGTTTTCAAGAATCTGAAAGCTAAGACGAAAGGTGAAGTCTATATTCAGTGGGAAGGAGGAGATAATGCCGTTGACCGGCGTTATAGTTATGCGGAATGGATGAAAGGCGACGTGAAGAAAGCCAGTATGTTGTTTGACCATCGGATTGACGGGAAGGAAAACAAGAATCGGGTCGATGAAAAAAAATATAAGAATAAGGTTGAATCATTATCTTCTTTTATCAGAATAAAGAAGTCATCATTAAAGAAATAATATGAAAACAGTTTTATTACAGTCCAGCCGTTTGGTATCGGTTGTTTTATTCATGCTTTACGGAATGTCGATGTTTGCCCAGCGACAGGATATCTTGCTAAATAATGATTGGAATTTCCGGTTTTCGCATCAGGTACAGAAGGGAACAGAGGTAAGAGTTGATTTGCCTCATACTTGGAATGCGCAGGATGCTTTGTCCGGTAAGATAGACTATAAACGGGGAATTGGTAATTATGAGAAGAATTTATTTATTCGTCCCGAATGGAAAGGAAAACGTCTTTTTATTCGTTTCGAAGGAGTGAATAACATTGCAGATGTGTTTATAAATCGTCGTCATATAGGTGAGCATCGTGGGGGATATGGAGCTTTTATCTTTGAGATCACAGGAAAGGTGGAATATGGAAAAGAAAACTCTATATTAGTACGGGTGAATAATGGTGAACAGTTGGATATTATGCCTCTGGTCGGTGACTTTAATTTTTACGGAGGTATTTATCGTGATGTACATTTGTTGATTACTGATGAGACGTGTATTTCTCCTTTGGATTATGCTTCCCCCGGAGTACGTCTGATACAGGATAGTGTGAGCCATCGGTATGCTAAGGTGCGGGCTATTGTTGATTTATCAAACGGGAGTAGTGGTAATCAGGAAGTGGAGCTTAACGTACGCCTGTTAGATGGTCAAAGGGTGGTGAAAGAAGGAACAAAGAATGTGAATCTTTCTGGAAACGAAGTAATGCAGCAGGAACTTACATTTGAAATCGATCAGCCTCATTTGTGGAATGGTCGTCAGGATCCTTTCCTTTATCAGGCGGAAGTGACTCTTTTCCGGAATGGTCAGATGGTAGATCGTGTTACACAACCGTTAGGACTTCGTTTTTACCGGATCGACCCTGATAAAGGTTTTTTCCTGAATGGAAAACATTTGCCTCTTCAAGGCGTTTGCCGTCATCAGGATAGGAGTGAGGTGGGCAATGCGCTGCGCCCGCAACACCATGAGGAAGATGTGGCATTGATGTTGGAGATGGGAGTGAATGCTGTTCGTTTGGCGCATTATCCGCAGGCTACTTATTTTTATGATCTGATGGATAAAAATGGTATTATTGTATGGGCTGAAATACCTTTTGTGGGTCCTGGTGGATATAATGATAAAGGTTTTGTGGATTTACCTGCTTTCCGTGCCAACGGAAAAGAGCAGCTCAAAGAACTGATTCGTCAACATTATAATCATCCTTCTATTTGTGTATGGGGGCTGTTTAATGAGTTGACGGAGTTGGGAGATAATCCGGTTGAGTACATCA
>ENA-OPBE01003154-OPBE01003154.1-human-gut-metagenome-genome-assembly--contig:-NODE-3154-length-11325-cov-1.535049_pt1 | contig 11325 bp, 5 predicted proteins | sample MGYA00241066_ERZ501448 | MGnify/ENA primary metagenome ERZ501448 (study PRJEB25962, sample SAMEA2042585) | human gut metagenome | biome: human gut; feature: human-associated habitat; material: faeces...
CCTCTATCGACATTTCCGGCCCGCTGAACACCAAAAAGACCATCCGTTACCGCTTGAACGGAATGTATGAAGATGCCGACAAATTCAGGAAACCGCAAAACAGCAAACGATACGACATCACCCCAGTCATCGACATTGACTTAGGACGCAAGACCACCCTTAATATCGATGCCGATATCTTCCGGGATAAAAGGACACAGGATCCGGGCGTTTTGCATATCAACAATGAGGTGATAGATAACGGATTCAAGACATTCCTTGGCGAACCGTGGGCCTATGGCAAGTTTACCAATAATAGCGTTGGTTTCCAGTTGACCCACCGTTTCAACCAGAACTGGTCATTCAGAAGTTCCGCCCGCCAATATTTCACGCATGAGGATCGTCTGTATTTCCAGATGAAAACCCCTCAGAAGGACAGCACGATTACCCGCCGTTTGGCACATTGGGACGCAAAAATCAATTATACCAATGTATTGGAGGAATTGAACGGCAGCTTCAAGACGGGCTTCATCCAGCATAAAGTAATAGCGGGCTTGGAATACGGATGGCTTACCAACCGAAGGAAAGTAAAAGGGAATATGTACACCCCGATTAGTTATGTTCATCCGGAATATTCCGAAGAACCAGTTGATTTCGAGATGGAACAGAGTACAGACTTACGTATCACCCAACGTACCTACGCAATCTATCTACAAGACCAAGTAAGCTTTTCCGATCAATGGAAGTTATTGCTTGGTGCCCGTGCGGACTGGGTGAACGATAAACAAGATAATTATATTAAGGATAAAAAAACGGATGAAAACAACTTTGCCATCTCGCCTCGTGTGGGTCTTGTTTATCTGCCCATGCCCGACTTGAGCCTATATGCTACCTACAGTCAGTCTTTTGTCCCTCAATCCGGGCAAACGAAGGATGGCGAGGCATTCGACCCGATTACCTCTAAACAATGGGAAGCGGGAGTCAAGAAATCATTCTTCAACGATCGCTTGAGCACCGGCCTAGCCTTCTATACCTTGTCGAAGACCAACTTGCCGACGATAGACCCAGAAGACGAGGAATATAAGATACTGATCGGCAAGCAGACCAGCAAAGGTATAGAGTTTTCGGTAAACGGAGAGATCACTCCCAGTTGGAGCGTAGCCTTCAATTACGCATATACGCATGCCGAGGTAACGAAAACGAACGACGAGACCTATCCCGTAGGTACGCAACTGGCCAATATCTCACCAAGCCAGTTCAACCTATGGACCTCCTACCTAATCCGTAAAGGCCCGGTTAAAGGCTTATCTTTCGGCGGTGGTTGGTACTTCCAAGGTAAATCCTACGGAAACATGGCACATACGATCGATCTGGACGCCTATCATCTGGTTGACTGTTTCGTGGCTTACAAGCGCAGTTTCTACAAGATCTCGGCGAACTTGAAAAACGTATTCAACCAAGAATATTATACCGGATCCCAAGGGAACTATCTTTTATTCCCCGGCTCGGCCAGGACGCTGATGGTTATGCTAGCGGTCAACTTCTAAAAAAGGCACAAGACATGTCGCATAATTCGATCATTAGAAAGATCATAGTAAAGTTACATTTATACACCGGACTCATATTAGGGCTAATAATAACCCTAATATGCCTCTCCGGCACAGCGATCGTGTACAAGCCGGAACTTGAAAAACTATCTGTCAAGGATATCGCTTTTGTCAAGCCAGCCTCCCGAACCGTGTCGCCGCAAACTTTGCTAGAGAACGTAAGGCACGAATATCCACAAGCTAAGATCAATAATATGGTCTTATACGGAGGCGAGGATTGCGCCTACAGTTTCCGTACTACATTCCCGGATGAGAAAGGCCGTATCCAGATCTATGTCAATCCCTATACAGGGGAAGTTACGGGAGTGGACAGATACCGGCATAAGGTTTTTCAATGGTTATACGACTTTCACGTGAACCTGCTATTGAAAAAGCAAGGAGCGACCATCGTCGCCTTATCGGGATTCCTGTTGATTTTCCTAACTCTCTCCGGCTTTCTATTATTACCCAAGCGTCGTATCTTCTCCGTGAACCGAAAGATGGGCTTGAGAGCCAAGCTTTTCAAGTCGCATTCCATCATAGGTATATGTACATCCCTCTTTTTGCTAGTCATCGCTTTTACCGGCTCTTATTTCGGGTTCAAGAAAGAATATCAATCTTTCTTTGAATCCATATCCGCAGGAAAAGCAGTCGCACCGGCACCAAAAACAGATAAATACACAGGTGATTGGGTATCATTGGATTCCGTTTTAGCGACCGCCCAAGAAGAGTTCAAAGAGGGAACCCCGACAATGATCTTCTTCCCGAAAGACAACACGTCTGTCTTCTCCGTACGGATGTATCAGGAAGGGGACTTCGAAAGAACGGGAAGCAACCATATCTACATCCATCCTATCACCGGAAAGGTCGTCGCCACAAACCTATGGAAAGACAAACCGGCCGCCGAGAAGCTTGTCCGCTCCATGTACTTTGTCCACTTCGGCACTTTCCTCGGGCACTTCTCCAGAATCCTATGGATCCTCATAAGCCTAGCCGTACCGTTTCTCTATTTCACTGGTTTTTACATTTGGGTTATTCGCCATCGGCAGAAACAATACCCTTTCCGGAAAACATAAGTCCAGGAAATCTCATCGCATAAGGAATTTTTATATATTTGTAGTATTGTGTAATATACGAAAAAAGAAATGTCATGGAACGAATAACGATTCCTTATGCGGTAGCGGATTTTATAGATTTACGGGAGCGTAAGTTCTATTATGTGGATAAAACGAGCTTTATCCCCGGATTGGAGAACTACAACGCCCCGGTCTTCCTGCGTCCCCGTCGTTTCGGGAAAAGCCTACTCGTATCCACTCTTGCCTGTTACTACGATCGCACCAAGGCCGATCGTTTCGAGGAATTGTTCGGCGGCACTTGGATCGGGGAACACCCGACGGAGGAACATAGCCGCTACATGATCGTACGCTATGATTTCTCCGCTATGGCCATGGCAGATGACATGGAGGGGTTGGAGCGGAATTTCAACCGCTTGAATTGCTCTCCCGTGGAGATCATGGTGACACACAACCGGGACTTATTCCAAGACTTCCAGTTTACCACCAAAGGCAATGCCTCCCAAATGCTGGAAGAGGCCTTGGGGTATGCCCGTGAGCATGACCTCCCGAAGGTTTACATATTGATAGACGAATATGATAATTTCACCAATCAATTATTAACCGCCTATAAGGATCCGCTCTATGAGCAAGTAACCACGAAGGACAGCTTCCTGCGTACCTTCTTCAAGGTAATAAAGAAAGGTATTGGCGAAGGCAGTATCCGAACTTGTTTCTGCACGGGTGTCCTTCCCGTAACGATGGACGACCTGACGAGCGGGTACAATATAGCGGAGATCCTCACCTTGCAGCCACGCTTCCTAAATATGCTGGGATTTACCTATGAGGAGGCCAACGCTTACCTAAGGTATGTCATCGACAAATATGGTATGGGGCAAGACTCCTTTGAGGAGCTTTGGCAACTCATCGTAAATAATTATGATGGTTATCGTTTCCGTCCGGGAGCCGAGCCTTTGTTCAACTCTACGATATTGACTTATTTCTTTAAGAACTTCGCGGCGCTGAATGGCTTTATCCCCTCTGAACTGGTCGATGAGAACCTGCGTACCGATATCAGCTGGATCCGTCGTCTGACCCTATCCATGGAAAACGCAAAAGAAATGCTTGATGCTTTGGTTATCAATGATGAGTTATCTTACAACATCGCCGACCTATCCAGTAAGTTCAACAAGAAGAAATTCTTCGATAAGAACTTCTATCCGGTCAGCCTCTTCTATCTGGGCATGACCACGCTGAGGAATAATTACCGTATGGTGTTACCCAACCTCACGATGCGCAGCATCTACATGGACTATTACAACGAGATGAACCATATAGAAGGTGGCGCTCCCCGTTATGTACCCACCTACGAACGCTTCACGGAAGACCGCCGTTTCGAACCGTTGGTACAAAACTACTTCGAGCAATACCTCGGGCAGTTCCCGGCGCAGGTGTTCGACAGGATCAACGAGAATTTCATCCGTTGCTCCTTCTTCGAGCTTTGTTCCCGTTACCTGAGCAGCTACTATACGTTCGCCATCGAACAGAACAACTCGGCGGGCCGCTCCGATTTCGAGATGACCGGCATACCCGGCACGGATTATTACAAAGACGATCGCATCGTGGAATTCAAGTATTTCAAGGCGAAAGAGGCCGAACACATGCTGGCGCTAAACGATCCTCGCCCCGAGGACGTGGCGCAAGTACGTGCTTACGCCAAGGATACCAAACTGAAATTCCCTATATATAATGTACGCTCGTACATTGTATATATCTGCGCCAATAAAGGATGGAAATGCTGGGAGGTGACTCCGTGATATCAATCCAATTGCTTTATTAATAGTACTTTGTGGTGCCAATGATGTGCCATGCTATTGGCACAGTTGTGCCACCATGCTGGCACGCCCGTACCACCTCGATGGCAAAGGCGTGCCACTGCGATGGCACACGCATGCACGTTCGTAACATGGGTAGTGGCACAAGCCTCTCTTCCTTGGTTTACCAGTCGTACTCTTCGAAATAAGCGTCGAAGTCTTTTGGTTCCTTCACCCCACAGCGTTTAAGCGCATTCAATACGACCTGTTGTTCGGAGGGTGAAAGCGGCCTTTCTCCCTTGCGGACACGGTAGTAAGTACGCCGGCTGAAGTGCCTCATGAGTCCCGGGATAACGGAGAGCATCTGTTTGTGCGGCAAGCTCTCCAATAGGCTTACGAATCCCGCGGCATAGCGTACTTTCTTGTTCGGACGGTAATAAGGGCAAGTTCCCTTCAATGAGGCGAGGTGTCTCGGGCTGATGATCTGCCAATAGGCCGTCTCGTCGGGCTTTATTAAGTATTCTTGTTAAAGGTGATTGTTTGTTTCGGCGTTCTGGAATAGGGGTGTTTACGCGTGCGGCCTACCTCATGAATTTACGAGGTAGGCCGCATAAAAATAGCTATTATCAAGTACTTATTTAACCGTAACATTCCATCCGGAAAGAATACCTCCGTAGAAGTAAAAGTCTACGCAGAATGTTTTTCCTGTGTTTAGCTCTTTGACCTCGTAGTATTTCGTGGCACCTTTTTCGTTCACCAATTTATAATCGGCGATATTCGGAATAGGCACGTTGGCGAGCTCCTTGATCTTTGCGTTTATCATGTTCAAGATATCCATGTTCTCGAAAGGATTCGTTACTTTGGTACTCTTGGATAAAGCCGGATTCACCCCATTGTTCTCGGCACGAACCGCACGAACACTATCCGCATAAGCCTTGAACATCGCACGGCTTTCCGGAGTGCGTAAAGCGGATACGGTAAAGATAGAGATTCCTTCCGCCCCATGATTTAGCGCGGCGTCCATGCTGGCTTGCATATCGTCTGAAACCATTAAGCCGCAGTAAAGCGTTGTTTTCGGGTTCTTATCCCGAACATCCTCTATCATACAGTCTGAGATAAAACTAATATCTTCCGTGTAGAAGTTATGGTATACCATGGGGAAGACAATGTCCAGATTCCATTTACCCCAGTCTTGACGAACCATTTTGGACGCCATCTTGGGGGTTGGGAAAGGAGAGGCCGCCATTTTCTTTCCATAGGAGTGAACCACGTCGGCGATCATATTGGCAACCTCGGTAATCTGGTCACAACGGAATTGAAGCCATTTCTCGTCTTGCGAGGGATCTTCTTGTTCCCTTGGATCATATCCGTAAGCGGCCTTGAACTTCTCGATCATAGCCGGGTGATAGCCAAAATCCCATTGCGGATATTCTTGATCTTGCACGATACCGTATTTCGGCCAAAGGGTAGTCGGCAGGATAACGTCCACGAAACGGTTGTAATCGATAGCGATACCGTTCAAACCCTCTACCTCGCAGTAAGCCTCTATTTTCTTCTTGATAAACTCCCGTACCTCGGGTAAGGCAGGGCACATAAATTTGTAGTAATCCACGTAAGCGGTCGTATCGGCCAAGCTTTGTCCGTTACGGTTTACGCTGAACCATTCGGGATGTTCTTTTAAGATAGCGTCTCGGTCATGTTCCAGATTCATCGTCCATAACCAAGCGTAGACCTCTATCCCATGTTTTTGGGCGATGGGAATAGCGGCCCGATAATCATCCGGAGTAGGGGCGTTTAGCATGACACCGTCTATCCCCGCCTCATTCATGATCGTGCAGATGGAGTCGAAATTCATTCCGGGCTGGTAATCCAACCAAGTCCAGAACATCGGATAAGCATCTTTCGTATCATTTTTCGGGGAACTGCAAGCACCTACGCAGCAAGCTACCAGAAGCAATACTAAATAATTTATGTGTCTCATAAGTTTAATGAATTTGATTAACGATTTATCCGTTAAAGATACGTATTCCTGTTTAATGCCGTTCTTTTTTCAGCGTAAATATCGGTAAATAAAAGAAGATGCCTAGGATAGACATGATAAGGCCGCCTATCGTTCCGGCGGCGAGCGGGAACCAAAAGGCTTCTTTATCGGTGCCTAGCATGAACGGGATAAATCCGAGTATGGTCGATATAACGGTTAGGAAAATCGGCGTGATCTTGGCGTTCCATGCCTTTAGATAAGCACGGATTGGGGAAATAGCGGGTATCCGTTCCCGAATTTGGTTATATTCGTTTAAGATATAGATACTGGCGTTTACCGTGATACCGCATAATAAAACGAAGGAGGCGAATCCACCTTGGTCGAAGTTCAGTTTGAACCAATAGAAGGTCAGGAATACCCCGATATAAGAGATCGGTATGACAAAAATGACCGCCAGCGGTTGTTTCAAGGAATTAAACAAGATACTGGTCGTAAAGAAAATAATAACGATGATCAAGAATAATAACGCATATTGTTTATTATCTTTCTGATCCCATGACCAATAGTTCTTTTCCGCTTTAGCCGTATATCCCATAGGCAGGATCTTGTTAAACTCTCTAAGTTCCCTTTTCTGTATCTTCTCGCCTTGTGAGGAAGCTCCGATATATTCATATTGCAGGCAGAGCCTGTATTGCTGGTTTACTTTCGCTATCTGTTGAGGGGTCTGGCTTTTCTCGACGATAGCGAGTTCGGACAACTTATAGGATTTATCACGGATGGTTTGAGGTACATATTGCATACTCCATATATCGAACTCCTTTGATTGGCGGGAAGAAAGTTTTAGCTTTTCCGTCTCGTTATCAACGACGATGGTACCTGCGTAGATATCTTTACCGAAAACAGGCCGGATAGACGCGAATAAATCGATAGGCAATATATCCGCTTGCGCCATACGGGATTTATTCAAGTTGAAGTAGAATTCCTGATAATCATCCTTCCACCAAGAAAACTCGGAATTGATCAATACTTCCTTGATACGGCGATACGTAAGCAATTTCTCCCGCAGTTTCTCCGCCCATTCGTATAGCTCGTCATAATTATATCCGTACATCTCGATCCGGAAAGAACCTGCGTTCTCACGGACATCATTGCTGAAACCTTGGTCCATAAGTCCCCATACGCCCCAACTTCCACCACCTAATTCCAACGCTTTGCTAATCACCCTGCTTTTCAAGGTGTAGGGGAAACCACTTCGCTCGTTCTCACGGGTGAAATAGACGTTGATACTGGCTTGACGTGCGTTATAGATACTGGTCTGGAATTGCCGTATTTCCTTATAGGTACTCAAGTAAGCCTCCATTCGGTTGATCAAGTGGTTCATTTGATCAAGGGTCGTACCGTTTGGCATGGAAGCGCTGATACTTAATACCGTTTCTTCATTCCGGGTAAAATAACTTCCCTCGTATACCTTTTGGACAAATAGCCGCAAGGTTCCTCCCAAACTCTTATCGACGATAGGTTTTATCGTTTCCTTCCAAATATCTTTCGCTGCGAATTCATTGTAGCGGGCGATCCACAAAGAGTCCCTTGCGGATAGATCCTTCTCTTCCGGCTCGATCTTCTCCGGCAATAAAAATATCGGTAGTCCGAAAGCCAGTACTAGAATAAGGCAAGCCTGCTTTTTCCAATTGCAAAGGAAACGGATCTGCGCCCGGTAATAATGAGAGAAATAGACTGGGAAACGGTGTATGAACGACCGTATCGGACGGACCACCGGATGTTGTTTCCAATGACTTCGAGCTTTTGGGGAAGAAGAAGCGGCTTTCTTCGGGTGCAAATTCATCTTATCGATCAATGCCGGAACCAAGAATAACGCGATGAACAAAGATACGGCCAGATTAATGATCACGACAGCGGCGAAATCTTGTAAATTCAACCGTATCTTCTCATCCAAGAAGAAGATAATCACGAGGGCACCCATAGTCGTCAAAGTTGCCGCCAGAATAGACAAGAAAGCTTTCCGGTCATGATGGTGCCGGATGTGATCAGTCATCACGATCGTATTATCGATCACCAAGCTGAGAGAGATCGTGATACCCGCCAGCGAGTACAATTGCATCTCCAACCCTAATAAATAATAAAGGATAACGGCTATACACAGGTTGATACTTAAACTGATGATGATCAAGAATAGATAACGTACATTCCGGGTAATCAGCAGAACGAAGAGCAAGAGGATCAAGATGGTCAAGCCTGTACGGACGTAGATTTTATCCAATTCTTCTTGGATAAATTCGGTAGCGTCGTAACTGGTATGGATCTCGTAACCGGGAGGAAGCAAGGTGCGGATATGTTCCATTTCTTCCTTCACTTTCTTGGCTAATTGCAACTGGTTGGCAGTCTCTTCCGCACGGATAGACAGGTAAATAGAGTTTAAACCATTGATCCGGTAGTAACTTTGTGGGGCCTCTTCTTGCCGGGTTACCTTTATCAATTGATCCAGCCGGATTAAGCTACCATCTTTGTTTGCGACGGTGATATGCGATGGTTCGAACCCATTCGTGATCTTTTCCGGCATTAACGCCAGACGAATCCATTCCTTGCCGGTATCTCCTTGTCCCATATTAGCGGTTCCAAGGAACTCTTTTTTGTAATATTGGCTGATCGCCGATTGGATATCCTCTATCGTGATCCCCAGATCCCGTAGCTGGCGGCTATCGTATTCCAAGCGCCATTCCATAGGGGTTGCCCCGCTAACATCGATACGATAAATACCTTGCACGCTGCTAAGCCGGGGCTTTATCTGATCCTCGGCGAATCGCTGGATGAATATCGGGGTAGCGGAAGCGTTCAAGGTATAACTCATGAACGGGCGTGATTCCTTGTCGTCCGGACGGCTCATCTCTAAAATCGGATAACTTAATTCTTCCGGAAGGTCCGGCCACGTTTGCCTAACAATTGTTGATGCCTCAAAACGTGCGGCATCTATATTCGTATGTTTATCTAGTTCTAAGGTAATCCTTCCCCATCCGTTTCCCGAGGTCGAGGAGATCTCTTTGATTCCTTTGATACGGGCAAGCATCGCCTCCAACCGGGAGGTTACCTCCATCTCGATAACCCTCGCTGAGTTGGAGGGCATATTATAGCTGATACTTAATTTCGGCAGCGTACGGGAGGGAGATAGCTTGATCGGCAATAAAGGCACGAAAGCGATCCCCGCCAATGCGATACAAAGGAAGGTGACGATGATCGTAAAGGATGATATATTCGGCTTAGAACCCATGCTCGTAATCAAATTCGTTGGCTAATGAGATGCCTGTCTCGAAATCATGTAAGGTGAGCTTACGTATTTTGTAATAGCTCAACCAATAATTTTGCAAGGCCGTGATATAATTACGTTGCGCTTCCTGCTGTCGGTTCAAGGAGAGCGTAAGGCTATTGATATCCGCTTTGCCGATCATGAAACGTTGCTTGGTCTCGTTATAGGCCATGATCGCGATGTCCAAAGCCTCTTCGGCGCTGGCGATCAGGTTTTGCTGTACATTGAAATCGCCGACAGTCATGATTACGTCTTCCTCCAGAGTGACTTCCGTCTGCCGTGCGGATATTTGCGTAACATTTAGATTGCTTTTGGCTATATTGTATTTACCCTTCCGTACTCCCCAGTCTATAAGGGGAATAGAGATAGATATCGATACCAAGTCCTGCTGCAGCGGATTCTTGTAAACTTCCTTAAACTGGGTCGCTACTTGATTGAAACCGATACTGGCATTCAAGGAAGCGTTGAATAAGGTTTCCTTTTTGGTCTTATCCACTTGTTGCTCGGCCTCTAACACCTCTTGTCGCACTTCCAGAAACTTGGGGTTATTCTCCCTGGCTAACGTCAATGCTTGATCCACCGGAATATCCATATCATGGGGGCGTGACGGCAGCCGTATCTCCGTATTCTTATCGAAATTCAAATACGAGGCCAGACTGAACATGGCTCGCTTCAAGGCTATATCGGCGTTTTGTAACGTATTGCGGGCATTGATCGCATCCAGCTTGAGTGTCAGTAAATCCGCTTGACTAATAGCCGCGATCTTATGCCGCTCTTGGCCGGTACGGTATAACGTATCGGTTGTCGCTACATTTTCTTTGGCCATATCATATTCTACTTGAGCCATGGCTAAAGAGAAAAAATAAGTGGTGGCTTGCTCGCTGACGGTCTCGATATTATAAAGCAACTCTTTCTTTACTTTCTCATATTTTAGAGGCTCTATCTTCTTCTCCCACCGGAAAGGATTGTATCCCAATAAATCTTGGCTGTATCCGATACGGATTGGAACGGAGGTGAACTGATTATAAGTATTCGAGCCGAAATAGCGCATATACCCCAGATCCGTGTCCACGAAGAAACTACCACCCAGCATATCGAAGTTCTGCTTGATCTTTAAGTTTCCTCCCGCATAAAAGGACTGTTGCTTACGGTATTCGTCGATGTCTTTTTCTGAATCGTATCGTTTCGTGATATCCCGGTAATATTCGGCGGGCGTGATATTCAATGTAAGACTAGGCAGTCGCTCCGCTTTGTAATTACGAAACTCCCAGTAGCCGGACAAGAATAGGTTTTTCGTACGAAAAGCCTCCAGCGAGCTATCGGCGGCCAATGAGATCGTCTTCTCAAGGGAAAGGACGAGCGATTGGGCCGATACTCCTTCGGCTAATAGCGAACAGAATGCGTATAAAACTAGGAATGTCCTCTTGTATCTTTTTTTCATAATGCATGTCTCCTATAGATAAACCAATAAACCAAAGGAATAATAAATAAACTGACTGCCGTACCGATCAGCATCGCCGAGATCATGGCAATGGAGAGTGGCTTTTGCAACTCACTTCCCATATCGAACGTGAATAGTAGCGGTACCATACCG
>ENA-OPBE01003176-OPBE01003176.1-human-gut-metagenome-genome-assembly--contig:-NODE-3176-length-11261-cov-2.236927_pt1 | contig 11261 bp, 8 predicted proteins | sample MGYA00241066_ERZ501448 | MGnify/ENA primary metagenome ERZ501448 (study PRJEB25962, sample SAMEA2042585) | human gut metagenome | biome: human gut; feature: human-associated habitat; material: faeces...
AGTCAGCGGTCTGCAAAACCGTGTACGGCGGTTCGAATCCGCCAGGAACCTCAAACAAAAAGGGGAATTAGAGAAATCTAATTCTCCTTTTTGTTTAGAATGGTTTGCAAGTCTTATTAATAGCGAAATCTCTCTTGTACAGTGCAAATATTCGATTCAGAACAACAAGAAAAAGCTGCGTTTATACTTGGAAATCCTTTGTCTAAACTGTCCGACCTTTATTCTAATGAATTAAAGGACTTGGCTGTCGTGTGGTGCTACTATTCAGGTAAGATTGAAGGAAATACTTATACTTACGTTGAGACAGAAGCTTTATTGAAGGATGGTATTACTTCTGAAAAGAAGTACGAAGATGCGAAGATGCTGAAAAACCTCTATAATACTTTCATTTCTGAATTGGAGTATATTAATAAAGGAAAGAATCTGGAGCACATTGATGAACGTACCCTTTTTAGAGTTCATCAATCTATTTCTACGGGACTGGTTTCTAATGAAGAATCCGGCTCTTTGCGAACACGGGCTGTACGTATTACTGGAACGGTTTATATTCCCCCGAAAGACTTACAAGAAATAAAAAGTAGATTGAGTGAAATCTTGTTTAATCAGGAATATTATGCTAATCCTTTGGAGAGAGCTATATTTCTGCATTGTAATATTGCACGCCTGCAACCTTTCATTGATGGCAATAAGAGAACCGCCCGCATGATTGAGAGTATTGTTTTGATGAATGCCAATATTATTCCTGTTTATTCTTCTAAAGACAGCGATATTCTAAGTTACAGAAAAGGGTTGATTGCATTTTACGAAACAGAGGATTACAAACTTTATGCTGACTATTTTTTGAACAGACAGATAGAGCGGATTAAAGAGATAGAATAATAAAACTTTCTCCTGTATTGCATCTAATTGTTCATGGATACCATTCCGTTCGCGTGGCTGAATATTCCTTTATCAATCAGCAATTGTATAGTCTGTTCCGTTACCATATCTAGATTGTTTCCTTTCCTACTGAAACCGAGAAGTTGGGAAGTCAGCCGTTTCAGATCTTCTGTCGGCATGGATATCTGTTGTTCTATGGCATAGCGGGCGGCACTCATTACTTCCAGGATTGGAATATCCAGAATATCGCGTTTGGAGTTGATGCGGTAAAAGTCGCAGTCTTTAGCTTTCTCTTCATCTTCCCAGTAAATTATAGTATCTCCCGATAAAGGGTCTTTATATGCATCTTCAAGAAGATTGTCGATAAATACCTGTAAACGGGTGGTAACCCTTGTTAGATTCCAAATTCGTAATATTCTTTTATATAGCAGAGTATTTGTTATGGGTTGTTCAATCTTGACTATTTGTTGAAGTTGTTTTTTAACTTGATAGGAGGAAGCCATTACGGTATCGATATCTGTACTGTAGCCTATATCGGGCAAGTCAGCAAATATATATTCTCTTTCTCGATTGTTCACTAACTCTACAACAGATTCATTCTCTATACTGAATGTTTTCAGAACATTATTCTCTAACGGAAGAGGAGGCTGTTCTTCTACTTTTGTGTTTTTTAAATCTTCCAGTTTTTTGATAATGCGCTCCACGACGTTCTCCTTATGTTCAAACCAGTCGACGGACCATACACGCATTACATTCCAGTGGAGCATCTGCAAAACATTCGGTTGTACTATTTCACGGTCCCTTGTAGTCTTGGTTTCATAATAGTTTCTGCCGTCACACAATATCCCTAGAATATATGTATCCGGTTGCAATGGATTGACAATCGCTAAATCCACCTTAAAGTTTGACCGTCCTACCAGAGTATCCACTTTATAACCGCGCTGAGTAAGTTCCTGTGCAATTAAAGTAATAAGATTACTTTGTTGCAGGTTCTGTAGTTGGATGGCCGGAACAGGTGAGGTACCGCGTTCTGCAAATTCAAGGAACCTCTTTAAGCCTTCCACACCTTTGGACTTTGTACGTTTCAAATCTATTTGTTCGGAGCGTAAGGTTGAGAAGATAATCATTTCATAACGTGCACGCGATACGGCTACATTCAGACGACGTTCGCCACCTTGATTATTCAATGGTCCGAAATTCATAGATACATTGCCATTCCTGTCCGGACCGTATCCTATAGAGAAAAGGATAATATCCCGTTCATCACCTTGTACATTCTCCAGATTCTTGATGAAAATAGGCTCATTACTTTGGAAAGCTTTTTCTTCCAATTCGGGATATTTGTTCAGTTCCTCAATGAGCATATCTTCTATCAAATTTTGCTGTACTTGGCTGAAAGATACGACGCCTATGCTTTTTTCAGGAACTTCAGGTGTACGTAGCCGGTTCAGTATTTCTTTCACAATGGCTTCAGCTTCGGCATGATTGCTGCGTGTACGTCCTTTATCATATGTACCATCTACCTGAACTAAACGTACTTTTGAAACTCTGTCATCCACAGAAGGAAAAGTATATAGCTTTCCATTGTAATACTGAGAATTACTGAAAGCAATCAGACTTTCGTGTTTGCTCCGATAGTGCCAAGTCAGATAACGGGATGGAATGGATAACGAGATGCAATCATCCAGAATGCTCTCCATATCGTCAAATTCAGCTTCTTCCTCGTCTACTTGTGAAGAGGAGAAGAAACTTGTCGGAGGCATTTGCTTGGGATCACCTACTACGACTAATGCGTTGCCGCGGGCTATTGCACCGACTGCCTCGCTGGTAGGCATCTGTGATGCTTCGTCGAAAATAACAAGATCGAACTTCTCTGCATCCAGATCGATATACTGAGCCACTGATATCGGACTCATCAACATGCATGGACATAGCTTGGGCAACAGGGTTGGTATCTGGTCTATAATTCTCCGGATAGATGTGCCGCGTCCTCCATTTGAAATGTTTCTTTTTAGAATTCCTATTTCGGAACTGGAGGCGGCTTCCATTGTCAGTGATGGTATTCTGGCTGCTAATCTGCAGTATAGTTCTTTTTTACTCAACTCCTGAAAGTCTATAGTCAGTTGTTTGTATTTACTAATCATTTCCTCAAATAGCAACCCGTTGAAAAGACGTAACGTTTCGTCTGCATCAACGGTCTTTAGAGCTAATTGGTGATAAACGCCCTTCATATACGCATCAGAAGCTTCCGAGCCACTTTTATGCTTATCTGTTATATAGTTGATAACTACGGTTAAATGCAGAGATTCCAATTCTCTCTTACGGATGCACCATTGTCCCCAATCTTTAATCTTATTGAAGTGAGTTAACCAGGTATTCAGTAGAACCGGTAGTTTCACTTCAAGATTATTATCCGGCAGTTGTATGTAGCATAAACCTTTTATTTCATTGAGAACCGTATTCAATTCATTGGATGTATCGATTAATTGCCTGAATGTATTTTCATTAGACTGCTGGAATGTGTTCCAGTCAGTACTGATTTTATTTGCAAATTGATTCAGAACTTCTGCAAATGGCTGTTGAACGATTGCTGCATATTCCGATAAAGTGTTGTAAATCATCGGAAGATTCTTAAGTATAGAATCAATATCATCCCATTTCTCTTTATTCTTTCTTCCTAAGAAGCCGAAAGAAGATGATAATTCGGAAGATTGTTCCTGAATGATCTTATTATTCTTTTGATAAGCATTTAGCTTTTCTAACAGGCTTGGTATTTGTACCGCTTGCAAACTCGTATTGTAAAGTCTGAGCTTTTTCAGATAAGAACGTTTGGCAAAGAATTTAGGTAAGAACCATTTCAATTCGATAGCTTTCCATTCTTGTTGGAGGGCAAATGCATTTTCTCCCAGAATTTGAGGTGCATACTCTTTACCCAGTTCAGCTTGTAACTGATCTCGTTTACGACCGGACAGGACAACATCTCTCCATTCTTCTATCAAGTCGGTATTACCACTCATTTCCAATAACGTTTTATTCAGATATGGGATGGATAGAAGCTGGTTACATATCTTGCCCATCCAGTTGATCCCATCCCAATTATCAGGTATCGAGATTCCCAGACTATTTGAAAGCAACTTTCTGTTAGCGGTAATCGAGGTGAATAAATTAATAAAGCGCCTGATTCCGGCTTGTAATTTCTGAGAGCTCTCTATGGAAGTATCGTATGGCTCCAGTCCCTTTAACGGGTGATCTTGCGGATGCCCTGTTATCTGAAAAACTGTATCCAGTTCCTGGATATTTTCGCAAAAGTCTGTCAGTTGATTTTTGGTGATAGAGGGAAACAGAGAAAAGTCGATAGACAATTCATCTCCTTGTATCGATAAGTAGTTTGTAATGCAATCATAAAGAGAAAAGCCGGAAGCATGGGGATGATGCAATGCTTCCATATAATCGATTAATTTCTTTCTACGCTCAAATAATTGCTTTGAAGTGCTTTCAAACTCGGCTGGAGACTGAATGTGAATGACTTCTATAGCCTTCTGAAGCTGAGCCAGAAAATGAGATTTAGTGACCTTATTAGAATGTAGTTCCAGACAGAACGGATCTAATCCTATCTTAGTCAGACGGTTTTGTACTACAGAAAGTGCCGCCATCTTTTCTGCTACAAACAGCACACGTTTTCCTTTGTACAGGGCATTGGCTATCATATTGGTAATGGTCTGTGATTTACCGGTTCCCGGAGGTCCATGCAATATGAAGCTCTTTCCTTCTCCTGATTCAATAACGGCTTCCAGCTGCGAAGAATCGACATCAACAGGGATGGCAAAATGGATAGGTTCAAGATTTCTGTCTATTTCTCTGGCGTCAATTTCCGGAGTCGTATCCTGCCATTGAATACGATTTTCCATCAGACTGGCTATAATGGCGTTCTCTTTCAATTTGTCTGCATTGGTATGAATATCGTTCCACATGACAAACTTGTTGAATGAGAATAGCCCCAACATCGATTCTTCCACTACATCCCAACCTTTCATATTACGAATGCAGGTACGAATCGTAGCGAATATCTTTTTCACGTCTACGCCACTATCATCTTTTGGCAACGGATTCAACCCGGAAAGATTAACACTGAACTGTTGTTTCAATAGTTCGACGAGAGTTATGTTCAATATAATTTCTTCGTCTCTGGTACGGATAATATATCCACTTGAACCTCCACGACGCACAATGTCTACCGGTAACAATAAGATAGGAGCAAAGCGTGGTTTCACACTCTTAGGAGACTCATACCACTTCAGTATTCCTAAAACGAGGAACAGTGAATTTGCACCATTTTCTTCAATGGCGGTTCGCGATGTACGGTATACAAATTTGAGTGAGTTTTGTAGTTCGCTTTCTGTCAGATAAGAACGAAGTTTTTTGTTTCTCAGCTCGCTGATTACTAATTCTTCCAAATTCTCTTTCCATAAAGAAGAATCATAGAGACCTGTCTCACCCGGTTCTATTTTACTTTTAGCGGGACTGGGTAATATCTGGTAGTTTTCTCCGGCTTGCAAATGATCTTCCAGATGGTCAATTTCAAAAGATATGAATGGTATAACCCTTCTACCAAGACGGATGTTAATCAGATTATTGCGTAGAGAAAAATCCAGCAGTTTTCTTTCCCAAATAATCTGCTTGGTTATTTCATCCTTACTGTCCTCGAGTTTTATTTCATACCGGTCCAGTTGGTGTATTCTTTGGGTTGCATTCTCATGCTCTATTCCGCTGTTTTCTATTTGCCATTCACCGTTATGGTTTATGCGTTGCGGTAATGGGCGGATTTTATCCAGTCTGCACCTATATACATCAATAAACAGCTCGAATCTGTTTTCTTCTTTGAGTTCTCTCTGAGCCATTGTAGCAGCTTCTTCAAATGAAATATTTTGAGAAGATGCCAGTGCGGTTGTCTCTACTAATACAATGTCGCTGATGCCATTTGCACTCCCTTTGAGTAGAAAGGAAGCATCATCGCCTACGGTTTGATGATAAATATCTTCTGTAAGCCATGCACCTACCAATATATGTCCTTTCAACAAGACTAAAAGAGGATGAATGCCATTGGCTTCCAGACAGGAAGCATAGAGTAAAGTCAGGTCTATACATGTACCTAGTTTGCTGGTGAGTACATTATCTACCAAGCGGATACGCTGCCCCGAAGTTTCAAAGCTGGCTGGAACTGTAGAATATATTAAAGACTCAGACCGGAGAGCTTCATAAATAGCAGCTACCTGTGCACGTACTCGGTTGGGGTCCTGTGTCTGATACTCGTCTAAGGCAGAGTTTCCGGTCCACTTTTCGAGGAATTGTGAGGCTTTTACGCTTATTCTTGAAAGTATGGGATGATTGGGAGTAACAAATGTAGCTAAGAGTTCGGGCATAATCCTGGAACCGGTCCACTGATCGTATGCCATCAGTTTGATGGGAAATGTTTGCTGATGGGCTATCTCACCGGAAATCGTAATAACCAGATGAAAGATAGTATCGATGCCTTCTGTCAATTCGATTAATTTTCCACTTTCAGGTGATATTTCCAGGTTGTTGATTTGAATGTTCTGTCCGTGCGGAATGACTTCGAGAATACTCTCTGAGTACTTAATTAGTTCTCCATCTATCGAAACTTTGATATTGTTCCAATCGACTTCATCACTGTTCATTAGTTCGCAGAAATTGCATGAAGGTACATGGTTGTGTATCATTGCATAATTGATGCATGGCAGGTATTCCAGGTGGATTGTTCCATTGAAGGTGCCTGTAATTGTGTTGTCGTTTCCCATTGTTGTTATAGAATTTAACTGATAAAAGAGGTGATCCCATAATATCATTCCCGGATTCAAAGTTATAAATATAATGCTAATAATCTATACTTTATTTATAATTTAGTGAGATATTTGTCGCTTATTTAGTTCAAAAAGGATTCACCCTATTGTTCATTGTGCTGATTTTTGTGATATTTGCAACGCCTTAGAACAAAAATCACTGTTGAATTGTTTAATAACAGACAAATTTTATATCTATATGTATATTACTCTCATTGTTTTATTCCTTTCTGCGATATTCTTTATGAGTGGCAAAGTGCGTTCGGATTTGGTGGCGCTTTGTGCTTTGGTGTTACTAATTATATTCGGTATTCTAACTCCGGAGGAAGCATTGACCGGTTTCTCCAATTCCGTCGTGATCATGATGATAGGATTGTTCGTTGTGGGCGGTGCCATTTTTCAGACGGGTTTGGCGAAGATGATCAGTAGTCGTATTCTAAAATTAGCCGGTGACAGCGAATTAAAGCTTTTTATTCTTATTGTACTGGTGACTGCCTTCATCGGCGCTTTTGTCAGCAATACCGGAACGGTAGCTTTGATGCTTCCTATTGTTGTCAGTATGGCTATGGGGACACAGATTAATGTCAGTCGCCTACTGATGCCGCTTGCATTTGCCAGTAGTATGGGAGGTATGATGACACTTATCGGTACACCACCGAACCTTGTAATTCAGGAAGCACTGACTTCTGCTGGATATGCGCCCCTTACTTTTTTCTCATTTACTCCTGTCGGACTGGTTTGTGTAGCTGTCGGATTGGTGATACTGATTCCATTGAGCAAAATTTTCCTGACTAAGAAAGGCGATAAGGATCGTAAGGGCAAAAAGAATAAATCACTGAAAGAGCTGGCAGGGGAGTACCAATTATTCCAGAACTTGTGTCGGGTACGAGTGGAAAGTAGATCCCCTTTAACTGGAAAGACCATACAGGAACTGAGTATTCCACAACGTTATAATGTGGGTATAATGGAGGTTCGCCGTCAGTCATCTTCTTCGCGTCGTCATTTCTTTAAGACGATGAGCCAGGAAATGGCTGCTGCTGATACTATTATTCAGGAGAATGATATTCTGTATGTACTGGGAGATTTTACGAATGTGGAGCGCTTTGCAGAAGAAAATACATTGAAGTTACTGGATACGCATGATGCAGAAGGCACCGTAGAATCAAAGAGTGATGAACTTGAATTCACGGAAATCGGTATTGCTGAAATTGTATTGATGCCTGCTTCTAACCTGGTCAATAAGCCGGTAAAGGATTCTGGTTTCAGAGAGAAATATGGGGTGAATATTCTGGGTATCCAACGCAAACGTCAGTATATTCTAAAGAATTTGAAGGATGAAAAGATGCATTCGGGAGATGTGCTGTTGGTGCAAGGAACATGGGAGAATATAGCGCGTTTGAGTGAAGATCCCTCTGATTGGGTAGTACTTGGACAACCGCTTGCCGAGGCTGCCAAAGTAACCCTGAATCATAAAGCACCTGTTGCCGCGATTATCATGTTGGGAATGGTGGTAATGATGATGTTCGATTTCATCCCTGTCGCTCCGGTAACGGCAGTAATGATTGCAGGTTTGCTGATGGTACTTACCGGCTGTTTCCGAAATGTGGAAGCGGCATATAAAACTATTAACTGGGAAAGTATTGTTCTGATTGCCGCTATGTTGCCTATGTCGTTGGCGCTGGAAAAGACCGGAGCTTCCGAATTGGTGTCCCAATCGCTGGTAAACGGGCTAGGTAGTTACGGACCTTATGTGTTATTAGCAGGTATTTATTTCACCACTTCGCTGATGACTATGTTTATTAGTAATACGGCTACGGCAGTACTTCTTGCACCGATTGCGCTTCAGTCTGCCATACAGTTGGATTTGAGTCCATATCCATTCCTGTTTGCCGTAACCGTGGCTGCCAGTATGTGTTTTGCTTCTCCGTTCTCGACTCCGCCCAATGCATTGGTGATGCCTGCAGGACGTTATACATTCATGGATTATGTTAAAGTAGGTTTGCCTTTACAGATAATTATGGGAATTGTGATGATCTTTGTGCTCCCGTTATTGTTCCCGTTTTAAAATAACTAAAGTATAAGATCGATGAAAGTAGTAAAAAGTTTGATTTTTATCTTGTTTGCCCTTTGTAGTTTATCGGGCAAAGCACAGGAAGTAGCTGCCGATAGCACCGGCTACATTGTAAGAGTAGGGGAGATGGCTCCTAACTTTACCATTACCCTGACAGACGGTAAGAAAGTTACCCTTTCCGAACTTCGTGGAAAGGTAGTGATGTTACAGTTCACTGCCAGTTGGTGTGGGGTATGCCGCAAAGAGATGCCTTTCATAGAAAAAGATATCTGGCTGAAACACAAAGATAATTCAGCATTTGCTCTTATTGGTATAGACCGTGATGAGCCGCTGGACAAAGTGATTGCATTCGGTAAATCAACTGGTGTTACTTATCCTTTGGGATTAGATCCGGGTGCAGATATCTTTGCCAAATATGCGCTTCGTAATGCCGGCATTACTCGCAATGTACTGATTGATAAAGACGGACGCATTGTGATGCTGACCCGCTTGTACAATGAGGAGGAATTTGCCGCATTAACGAAGAAGATAGACGAAATGCTGGCAAAGAAATAATAAACAGAAAGTCCGGGTTGACCTTATTTCAAGGTCAACTTGGCTAAATAATCGTAGTGCTTTCCCTCTTTTACCAATTCCGCTTGGAAACCATTTTCGGCTGCATAAAGACTGAGTGTCTGGAAATCAATGTAAAGCCAGTCGAATGACTCTCCCAGAATATCCTTATATTGCATCTGGAAGTCTATTTCTCCATAATAGTCACCTGCCAGATCGATCACAAAACTTCCGTCTTCTTCCTCAAACAGATAGCGCAGATCACTGGAGTCCAGCCGCTGGGTTGTAGCAGTTGCTTCATTCTTTTGAAGAAGGCAGGCAGGTTCTTCAACTTACCGATGATTCCAGAACCGTTCATCAACATTAATATTGTGTCGTATGTCTCTTGGAAATGTTCATCGAACAGATTGAGTAATGTGGCATGCCGTACACCGCGTTGTTGCATTACTTCTACTGAAAGCGGTGAAATATCAATGGCATGTACATCTTTGCCTGCTTCCTGCAAGGCAAGACTATGACAACCGCTTCCGGCTCCCACATCCAGAATCTTTCCCGTAGCCAGTTGCAGGGCGGTACGTTCCAGAAGAGGCATCTGCTTTTCCATGCGAAAAAGTTCCTTTACCGGAATTTCATCCTCATCGAACTGTGAGGAGAAAACCCGTAGTCGTTCGGCCTTGTGTCGTTTATAATAATCTGCAATAGCAGTACCCATCGGATCCTTGTCAACAGAAAGCAGCGTAGTGTTCATTCTATTCAATCTTTAAAAGTTGTCCGCAAAGATACGAAAAATGCAGTCTGTTAGTAGAAAAAAGCTATCTTTGTGGTCAATATATGGATAAAGCCATACTTCGCACTGGCTTATAGATGTAATAGTAATAGAAACCGAATATGAGTATAGAAGATGCAATAATGGGCGGTATCGTCTTTAGAGGAAAGAAAGACAAACCTAAGGAAGATGGAAAGGTGAAAACTAAAGCCAAGAAGAAATCGTATATTACCGGGAAACATGGTTCCGGTGCTGCCAAGATGAAGGCGGATATACGAAAGAAAAGGGCAGGTCGTCATAAATGAGATGATAAGATGGTAAAATGATAAATGGTAAGATGAGGAAATGTAATCCTATCATCTTACCATTTATCATTTTACCATTCTTTCATCATTTTGCCGGAAGCACCTCTATCCAGTAATCATCCGGATCATGGATGAAGTACAATCCCATAGCTGTATTTTCAAAGCATACCCAACCCATTTCTTTATGGTATTGGTGAATAGCTTCATAATCACCGGCAACACGGAAGCATAAATGGCTTTCGTTCTCTCCAAGTTCATAAGCTTGCGGATGATCTTTCAGACAAGTCAGTTCCAGGAGGAAACCTGTGCTGTTATCTGTCAGGTAAACCAATGTGAAGGAGCCATTTGAGGCTTCTTTACGATGATGTTCTTTCAATCCCAATGCCTTTTCATAGAAAGCAATACTACGTTCCAGATTGGTAACGTTGATATTAAAATGATCGAATTTAGCTTTTATTTCCACGTAATTAGTGATTAGTAATTAGTAATTATTTAACGAATGCCTTCAGTATTTCACCCACATACATGCGTGGCTGACCTTCCATCGGAGTCTGTGAAGGCATCTTCTTACATTCCAAAACAACTGACGGTTCGGTTTGGTTTGCCGGATAGAAACGAACGGTGTAAGTTTCTGCCGTCTCCATCTGTTCGTAAGGCTGGTCGGGAGAAAGGAAGCTGAAAATAACAGGCTTGCCTGATGATTTGCCCAATGAACCACCTGCGTTTGCTGTCATCATGGTCATGTTGAAAGCATCCGAGCCGATTACAAGCACTAACTTGCCCGCACCCATTTGGATGGCATTTGCCGGCAATTGATCCGGAGCTACTTC
>ENA-OPBE01003218-OPBE01003218.1-human-gut-metagenome-genome-assembly--contig:-NODE-3218-length-11152-cov-1.660449_pt1 | contig 11152 bp, 8 predicted proteins | sample MGYA00241066_ERZ501448 | MGnify/ENA primary metagenome ERZ501448 (study PRJEB25962, sample SAMEA2042585) | human gut metagenome | biome: human gut; feature: human-associated habitat; material: faeces...
ATTACACCGATAAAGAGACACCATGGACCCGTATTATCGAGCATAAATGGTTTGAATTTGGAAAAGATGAAAATGGGGAAGAGCTTCCGAAAACCATTATCAGCCGAGAATATTCTTCTGAATGGAAACCGGGAGAGGAACCTTACTATCCGGTAAATAATGAGAAAAACCAGATGCTGTATCAGAAATATCGCGAGAAGGCACAACAGCAGGAAAAAGTATTTTTCGGCGGCCGCCTTGGTGAATATAAATATTATGATATGGACCAGGTGATTCTGGCGGTGCTTGATCGGTGTGAAAAAGAATTTAACCAAATCAAGTAAGTCCCCTGCTTCAATTGTGAAAAGCAATAAGCAGCGGATTGCGAATATCCGCCTGACCCGAATCAGGTAGTAAAGTGGATTGCGAATATCTGCTTAAGAAATAGAGGAAAAATAATGGGAAGACCAAGAAAAAATCCGGAGTACAATCCGGAAGAACAGTTTCAAAAAATGCTGGAGGACGTAAAAGGTGCTTATGAGAATGCAGATTCCCTGCGTTCTCTGGCATCAGAATTAAATATGACATTGTTAAAGCTTCGGAAATTACTGATTACAGCAGGCATTTTTACTTCGGATATCTGTATGGAGGTGAATCAACTGCATGAACAGGGAAAGACGATTCCGGAGATTATGAAAATTACAGGGCTCTCAAGAGCTTCCGTTCATTCTTATCTGCCTTATGTCAGGGGAATTTATAATACAGAAGAATTAAGTCTGGATGCAAAGCGCTGTCGGATGTATCGCAAACGGATGGAACGTGTAAGAAATCTGCAGTTAAATCCAATTCCAAAAAGATTATGGGAAACGTTAGTGCTCTTTGAAGATTATCCATTTCGAAGAGAGACAAATGAGTTGTTCCGCTATCAGGTATCTGAGGCAGGTAAAAATCCGAAGAAACTGTTTTTCAAAAACGGAGAGCATGAATGGGTACTGGAATGGAGAGAAATCCGTAAAGGCTTAAAAGAAGGAACAGAAAACCTTTATATCAAGGCAATTTTTAACCGATTTGGTTTAGAAGATAGAAGTAAATAGAATGTGCTTTACCGTAAAAAACGATTTGTGATATGCTGAAAAAAAGTATTCCGAGCAGATAAGTCTTATCTGGGGAATCATTGTCTGAGAGTGGTTTCGGAAGAGGTAGCATCCAATAAGATATTTATAGGCTTTCTTGCACTGATCATCCGGTGTAGGATATATAGAGCCTTAAAGGAAAAGGCAAAAAAACCGAATTATCTTCCAGTTCCTGCAGCAATCCGGGAACTGGAAAAGATTGAGATGACACGCTAGCTGGATAAGGTGTACTGGATTGATCATGCAGTAACCAAAATACAGAAAGTGATCTTAAGTGCCTTTGGCATGGATTGGAATCATGTAAAATATCGTTCGGAACATATCAGCAAAATCTTGAAGGGAGTACAGTGATGGTAAGAAACATGAACAGGGAAACACTTGAACAGAAAATAGCAAAAATAGAGAAGGCAATCAGCCGGAAACGTGAACAGTATGACCGCCTGATAGAGAGGAACTGGAAGAGCTGCATAAAAAGAAAAAAGCGATTCTGAATGAAGAGATTTTAAAAGCTATTGCAGGAAGCAGTAAGAGCTATGAGGAAATCTTAGATTTTATTCAAGGAAAGAAGGAAGAATAAGCATGGATGAATACTCTAGAATCATAATCGAAGAATACTGTATGAGCCATCCAAAAACAAAAAAGGCTGATTTTCTATGGGAGCTGGTTCACATGTCATATGATGTTGCATGTGAACCAGCCTCTTGGCAATTGATGCAACTATCACAATTAATATCAAGAGAAAAAAATCCAGAATTGAGGGAAGCACTGGAAGACTTGGATGAGTTTATGAACGGATACTAAATAGTGTGTTTGGGGTGCATACGTATTATACTGGAAACAATTCACATTTGCAAAGACCAGGATGTATTAGCAGAGTATCTACATGATCGAGAAAAGGAGGTCGTAGATATTATGATGACATTATTTGAGCAGGAATATGCTGTTGAAAGATATGGAGATGAAAAAAGAGCTGAAGGAAAAGCTGAAGGAAGGACAGAGGGAGAGTTGAATAAAGCTAAGGAGATGGCTTTTTCACTTTTTCAGATGGGAGTTCCAATTGAGAAGATTGCAGAAGCAGCCAAACTTGATGTTGGACTTGTGAAGAACTGGTTGATAGAAAGCGGTACAGTAGGAGCGAAAAATAAATAGGGTGAGAAAAAAATACACCATGATATCAAGTTTTTGAAGATATTGTGGTGTATTTTTAAATTGCCACGATTGGGACAGTATGAAAAAAATAAGGAAGTTTAAGAATTCCTGTCCTGATTTAAAAAACATTAAAAAAAGCGTTAAAAAACAATATTTTATAGAAGAACTAATATTTTTTTTAATTGTTCAGATTTTATTGTTTTTTAAAAAGCAGTGTGCTATCATGATTAATTGATATAGAATTAGTATGTAGAACAGGATGAATTATGCCCTTGGTGCAACAGTAACCATTACCGTAAATAGAACAGATGGTACGAAATTACAGATGATAATGGTGTGGGAGATATTTCAGTGGCTGACTATCGGTCAAAATTACACTATTTAAAGTAGTAACAAAAGAATAAGCAGAGGGGATGAGTAAATAGGAGATATTTATTTATTCCCTTTTTTTGATTTTATGAAAGAATTTGAGAGTTAGAGATTTTTTCCTGGGGTTAAAAAGAGAAACGGAAAGATAAAAGGAGGTGACAGCCCATGTCCATGGAGACTCTGAATGTTATCCAGTTTATAGAACTTTTAATAGGATTTCTTGGATTTACAGTTGGATTACCTGCTCTTGTTTTTTATAAAAAAGTGAAGCATTTTCAGGCGTCGGTTCGTTTTTTGATTTATTTTGTTATAGGAAATTTTTATATTATCAATTTAGTTCAGGTGTTGGAACTCGTATATGTTTCGTATCGAATTACATTAATATTGTTTACAATACTTCCGGTTATAATTGCAGTTATAAAAATTTACAAAATTCCAGTCTGGTCTTATATAAAGAAAATAGGAAGCGAGCTTTATCATTATATTTTGCGGGAATTAGGTTTTCGTAGTTTTCTAAGACACAGACTGAAAGAAGTGTGTAAAGCTTTCAAATTTTTGCTTCGTCAGGCGGTACGTTTATTAAAAGAGCTATGGCTGGACCTTCCGTTTTTATGTATTTTGATTTATCTTATCTGGAAAGTCTGTGGAGACGGAATCTTAAATAACTGGGGGTATGGCGCTTCGGATGTTCCGGTGCATAACTACTGGATTAATGGATTAGTCGAAAATAAATTATATATTGCCGGAATTTACCCAATGGGGATGCACTGTATGTTGTATTATCTGGCAACTGTTTTAAATATTCCTGTTTATGTGACGCTGCGTCTGTTCTGGCTGGTTCAGTACAGCATGATTGTATTTATGTTGTTATTGTTTTTAAAAGGATGCTGTAAAACAAAATTTCTCCCATATTTGGGAGCAATTGGCTTTGTGGGATTAAAATATTTCATGGAAATTTCTTACTCACGCTTTGAGGCGACGCTTCCACAGGAATTTGGAATGTTGTATATTCTTCTGGCAATTTATTTCTTGCTGGAATATTTTAAAACCAGAAAAGCGGAATTAGAGAATGGAGAAAATAAAATCCGATGTTGTTCCTCCTGGAATTTGCTTGGTTTTGCAATGAGTTTTTCTCTGACGTTATCGTCGCACTTTTATGATTCTATTATTACCGGAATTATCTGCGTGGGAATTGCAATTGGATATAGTGCATGGATTTGGAGAAAAGAATATTTGTTCCGAATTATAGTTTCCGGAGTACTTGGAGTGTTAATGGCACTGCTTCCGATGGCAGTTGCATTTTTGACAGGGAAAGAACTTCAGGGTTCTATGTATTGGGCAATGAGCATTATAGGTTTAAAGAAATATACGGTACTTGTGTTTAGAATCATTTGTTTTGCTGTAGTTGCAACAACAATTGTGGGTATCGTTTTTTTAATTAGGGGAATTAAAAAAAAGACAATTTCTTTTACGGAAAACAGACCAATCCATACAGAGACAAAAGTGCTTTTAATTATTTTTAAATTATTTGGAGTATTGCTTTTAGCAGTTCTGTTGTTTCTTGGATGGAGAGAAAAAGAAATTGTTTTTTGGGGACTCAGCCAGTATGTATTTGATTTAACCGATTTTAATTGGATGCTATATGCGGTTGGAATTGCAGTGATAGTTGGAATTGTACAGAGTTATTTTATGAAAAATATGGAAGGTGCTGCTCTCTTATCTCTGTTATCAGCAGAAGTAATGCTGGGAATAATTCTGGTAAGTGATAAGTTAGGATTACCGGTTTTAATGGAAAATTATAGAGTTTGTGTTTATTTTTCTTATTTAATTCCAGCTGTATTTATTTTGGCATTGGACAATTTGATAGGAATTTTGTGTTTTAACCGTTTTATAAAAATTCAAAAAGTAATAGCATTTGGTATGGTGATTATTTTATTAGGATATAGTACAAAAGAGGGATGGATGAAAAAGTCTTTTGGTGGTGGAGATTTGGAAATGAATGAAGCGATTCTTTGTACCACAAATATTTTAAAAGATAATAAAGGGAAAAATGATACTTGGACCATTGTTTCAGAAAATGATGAATTGCAAATGATAGAACTTTATGGACGTCATACGGAGACCATTACATTTTTGCAGGAAATGGAATTCTGGAATCAGAATAAAGAAGTAGTGATACCTACAGAAAGAGTATATTTTTATATTGAAAAGAAACCATTAAATTATGCTGGTGGATATAATGGGGAAATTCCGGAAATATCAGAAAAGCAGGCAAAAAAGGCACTTTCACAAGGTGCAGAAATGGATGCCTATAGTGGTAAAAATCGTTCCGTTACCATGTCCAGAATGTACTACTGGGCACAGGAATTTCAGAAACTCTATCCAAATGAATTTAAAGTTTATTTTGAAGATGAAAATTTTGTCTGTTACTATATTGAACAGAATGTCTATCGCTTGTATAATTTTGCAATTGATTATGGATATAATTAAAAGAATCCGGAGATAAAGGGGTAAAAATAAAAAAACAAAAGAAAATGGAGTAAAGAATGGATATTATGCTTGTTGGTGGAGTTTCACCACTGATGAAAAAACTTTCTTTAAAATTACATAAAGAGGGACATCGGATTTTTGTTTTATCGGGAAGCCGAGACCCGCAGAATCATTATGAACATATATTTGAGCGTTATGATTTTTCTTATGACAAAGCATCCGTAGAAGAGGTGTTTCGCAGTGTAAATCCGGATGTGACAATTTTGATGGGAGCTTATGACTCAAATTATCCAGGAAGGGATTTTAGAAGAGAAGCTGTAGCGTATTCGGCAGGACTTCAGAATCTTTTGCTTTCGTGGTCCGCCTTAAAAAAAGGCAGATTGATTTATCTTTCTTCTGTAGAAGTTTATGGAGGGAGATATCCAAGTGCCGTTTCCGAACAGGATAAGCCAAGACCGAGGGGCGTTCGACCGCGTATGCTCTATCAGGGAGAAGAAAGCTGTCGTTTTTATCAGGAAGAACTGTCAATGGATGTTGTAATTTTGCGACTGGACTGGCTGCATGACGTTTGCTGTAGTACGAAAGAGGCATTAAGCAGTATCTGTGGAAGAAAATGTCTGGATGCCTTTCGAGATGGTTCTGTTTCTTATCGAAGAAATTATGCCTATGCGCTGACTTATATGGGAGATGCAGTAGAGAGTATTTATAAAGTTGTGGCATGTGAAGAGCATCAGGAAGCGCTGTATCATATTTCCTCATCAGAGGCATACTCAGAACATGATATTGTAAAAAAAGTCGGGGAAGTGCTTGGAAAGAAGATAGAACAGATTGATAATACCGTGGGAGAGCAGCATCAGATTATTTTATCCAATGAACGTTTTAAGGCTGAGTTTGGATTTAAGGTCTGGTGCAGACCGGAAGAGACAATAGAAAAAACGCTTCAGTATATGAAACAGCACAGTAATAAATTCTTAGATGCAGACCATCCCGGAATGGATATCTGGCATAAATTGTATTATGCCATGACAAGTACACTGGGAGCATTGGTTCCGTATCTTGAAAATCTAATCTTATTTATTCCGTTTTTTATGTTAAATAATCGTGCAACGGACAGTCAGTATTTTTCGAAGATTGATTTTTATTTGTTATATGTATTGTTATTTGCGGTTATATACGGACAGCGTCAGGCAACCTTTTCCGGAATTTTGGCAACCGCAGGTTATCTGTTTCGGCAGATGTATACCCGCTCCGGACTTGCGGTTGTAACGGATTATAATACTTATGTATGGATTGCGGAAATTTTTATTGTCGGTTTAGTCGTTGGATATATGAAAGACAGCCTGCTGTTTTTAAAAGAAGAAAAAGAACAGGAAGTTGGGTTTTTATCGGAACAGGTTACGGATATCGGTGACATTAATGACAGTAATCTCAGGGTAAAAGAGGGATTAATTGACCAGGTGATTAATTATGATAACAGTCTGGGTACGGTATATGATGCAACAGAACAGCTGGAACAGGAACAGCCGGTTGAAATTTTCTTTTGTGCGTTAAATATGATTCAGAAGCTGATGGATTGTCCGGATGTTGTAATTTATCGTGTTAACAAAGAAAAGTATGCGAGACTCTTTGCTTATAGTTCTGCAAAAGCAGCTTCTATGGGAAATACCATTTATCTGCCGGATAAGAAACCTCTGGATAAGGCATGTAATGAGAACAGGGTTTATATTAACCGTTCCATGGAAAAAGAGTATCCAATGATGGCATATAACGTGGAATCAGAAGAACAGATGGAGATTCTGATTATGTTATGGAGTCTTCCTTTTGAACGAATGACCATCAATGAGGCAAACAGGCTGATTGTAATCGGAAAGCTGATTCAAACTTCTGTCAGAAGAGCGGACCGTTATCTGGAAGCGTTGTCAGAAGAACGTTATCATAGCGAAAGTCAGATCTTGAAAGCTTCAGCTTTTGAGGAATTAGTAGAAGCATATCGAAAGGCAAGTAAAGAAAAACTGACAGAATATGTATTGCTTCAGATTGAAGTGGAGGGCGAAAATGAAAAAGAAACCGTGGATAAATTTACTTCGATGCTTCGGGAATCGGATTATATTGGAAATCTTTCGGATGGAAAGTTGTACTTGTTATTAACAAATACCGATTTGAAAGGCTGTAGTTTTGTACAAAATAAGTTAAAACAAAACGGAGTTGCCTCCAGCATCAGCGAGGAGGGAAGACTATGATGCACGCCGGGTATTGGTTTCTTATTTTGTTGATTTTGAATACGTTAACTGCATTGCTTTATTTAATCTGGTATCTGGTTTTTAAACAGGATAAAGATAACCGAATTCAGTATATCATGCATACAATCGTGATGATAATTTGTCCTTTAGTGGGTCCGTTGTATTTTCTGCTTGGATTTTTAAAGTATCATTTTATGAAATGGGGAGAAAGAGATTTATCAGATGTAGAGTTTGCAAAAAAAAGACATGTTTCCCGTGTAAAAGCAGATGAGGAAAGAGAGCGAAATATTGTGCCGATTGAAGAGGCTATTTCCATTTCAGATCAGGAGAAAAAACGAGAAAATATGTTGAATGTTTTATTAGGGGAAACAGATAATTCTCTGGCCTCTATTTCAGTTGCTTTAGACAGCGATGACTCTGAAGTGGCGCATTATGCTGCATCTTTCCTGCAAAGCAAAATGGATGAATTCAGAGAGCATGTAAGACAGGCAAAATTAAGTATTTCATCAAAGGATATAAAAGACGAGGAATGTCAGGAAGAAATAAAAATTTTGATTGGATACATGAATCATACGCTGAAGCAGAATATTTTGACGAGCATAGAACAGGAAGATTATGTGCATCAGATGGAAGCATTATGTGAACAGCTCTATGAAAATGCAAGGGAAAAGTTAGAAGTAACTGATTATAGTTTCCTGCTTCAAAGATTAATTGAACAGAAATTTTATGAAGAAGCTGAGAAGTGGGCAGAACGGTTTATGACACAGTATCCGGATGAATTGAAACCGTATACGCTGTGTATGAAATTATATTTTGAAATGGAACAAAAAGAAAAATTCTTTGAAGTATTGGACAAATTACGGGCTTCTTCGATTGTCATTGACAATCAGACACTGGAATTAATTCGTATCGTACAAAGGTAAAGAAAAAGGAGGAAAAGAAATGCTTTCAAAACGAAATTTTGGAATGATGATGACAATTATCCTGGTAATATTAATCCTTTTCCTCTCATCGGCGGTATTAAGAGAGTATTTTAATGATTATAATGAGAATCATTCGGCAGATTCTGAATGGGTAAAACGGTCAGAAGAAACCAAAGAAACCAAGGACAGCAAAAACAGCGAAAAAAACTGGCATATCATTTATATCGGAAAACAGGATACGGAATATTATGAGTCCATTCAGGAGTGGTGTATTTATCGAAAAGCAGAATTTGAAGAATATTCTGAAACAAAAAAAGCATTAAAAAAAGCAGAGGCTTATGAAAAAGAAAATACATATCTTTTAATTAGTGGCAGTGTCCTAGAAAAAGATACAGAAACAGTTTCCGATAGTTTGACTTCTTATGTGGAAGCAGGCGGAAAAATAATTTTTTGTTCTCTTCCGGATTATTTGGTGATTGAAAAATCAGAAACTTTAAAAAATCTTTTAGGGATTCAGCAGTTAAGAGCAAAATCGGTAACGCTTCAGGAAATCTGGCTGTATGGTGGATTTTTACTTGGCGGGGAAACCTGTTATTCTTTTGATGAACTTCAAGACCCGGATAAAGTTGATATGGAACGAGAGATTCCATGGTATGATATTTCTTCCCGGACGAAAACATATATGGTGGGCTTTATCAAAGCAGAAGAGCAGACAAAGCAGGAGCTTCATAATGAAGACATGCCGGCAATTATCTGGCGGTGTAACACAGGAGAAGGTTCGGTCTTTGCAGTAAATGGCGATTATATGGAGGGAAAATTGGCACTGGGAATATTAGATGCCATGATTTATGAATCACAGAATTATGTACTTTATAGCATAGTTAATGCGCAAAATCTTTCGGTTATCGGCTTTCCGGATTTAACCAAAGAAAATGAAAAAAAATTTGCAGAAGTATACGGATTTGATTCAAAACAGTTTTGCCAGAATATCGTCTGGCCTGCTTTGGTATCTGCTGCTCAAGACGGAGACTGGAAGATAACCGCTTATCTGGCGACAAAACAGGATAATGCTTCCAAAGAAGATGCGGATGTAAAATCCCTGGTTGATTATTTGAAATATTTCAACGAAGAATTGGCAGAAGCGGGAATATCGCTTGGAAGAATGAATGACACAGATATTCAAAAATCACTGGAAGCAGATAAACAGGAAATAGAAAAACAGGATATTACGTATCCATTTTCGGGTGCTTACATTCGAAGTGAAAATGAAGAACAGTTATCAAAGTTGGTAAAAGATGAAAAATTAAAAATATTTTCGGATATCCGTACAATTTGTAAAGATTATGATGAAGAACAGCCTGTTTTTTCCTGGCTGACAGACTGGATTACAACACAGGCAATTACAATGAATGGATATCAATATACATATAAAGATGATTTTCGTTTAAAAAGTGTTCAGACCGCACTGGGTTATTCTAATGTACAGGCAGATATATATCGTGCGATTTGGCCCCAAAAGAGAAAAGATGAGTGGGAAGTAATTTCTGAAAAATTAGCCTCTAATATTAGTACTTACTGGAAACCATTTTCTGTATTTGAAAAGACAACGATTACAGAGAGTGACACCAGAGTCCGCAGATTTTTAAATGAAAGTGTGACAAGCGACAGGAAAGCAGACCAGATTTCTATAAAAGTAGAGAATTTTAATGAGGATGCCTGGATGATGCTGCGGACACATGGAGAAAAAATAGAATCCATGAAGAATGGAAGCTGGGAAAAGATAGAAGATGATGCCTATTTACTGCATCTTACTTCAAGTCAGGCAACGGTAACACTGAAATCAGATACAGAACTTTATTACAGTGAAAAATAAAGGAGATAAACAATGCGAATCTGTTTTATTGCAGAAGGATGTTACCCTTATGTGGTAGGCGGGGTATCAAGTTGGGTACACAGTATGATAAAAAATTTCCCGAATCAGGAGTTTATTCTGCTCACGATTATAGCAAATCGGGAGACAAGTGGAAAATTTGCTTATGAATTGCCGGAGAATGTAACGGAGGTTCATGAGGTTTATTTGGAAGATGTGGATTGGGGAAGTGTTAATAAGCATAATAAGACAAGATTAAATAAAAAGGAATATCATGCACTTAGAAGTTTGATTTTGAATCATGAAGTGGAATGGGATAATATTTTTGAATTTTTCCATAAAAAGAATATTTCCTTAAATCAGCTTCTTATGGGAGAAGACTTTTATCATGCAGTGTTAGATGCGTACAATCTTCAGTATCCAGACATTGTGTTTTCTGATTTTTTATGGACGATGCGTTCAATGTATCTTCCGTTATTCTTTTGCCTGACGACAGAAATTCCAAAGGCGGATGTGTATCATGCGGTGGCAACCGGATATGCAGGGGTTCTTGGAAGTATGGGAAAATATTTTCATTCAGGTCAGCTTATTCTCTCAGAACATGGAATCTATACCAGAGAACGAGAAGAAGAACTGATAAAAGCAGAATGGGTACAGAAAGTTTATAAAAAAATCTGGATTCAGCAGTTTCGTAAGATGTCAAAAGTTGCCTATGAGAGAGCGGATATTGTGACAAGTCTTTATCAGCATGCACAGGAATTACAGATTGAACTTGGCTGTCCAAAGGAAAAAACAATTGTGACACCAAATGGAATTAATTATGAGCGCTTTAAAGAATTATCACAGTGTCCGCCGGAGCAAAAAGAGTATATTCATATTGGAGCGGTACTTCGAGTGACTCCGATTAAAGATGTAAAAACGATGATTCAGGCATTTGGCTATGCGAAAAAAAGACAGCCTCAACTAAAGCTTTGGATTATGGGCCCTTTTAATGAAGAA
>ENA-OPBE01003226-OPBE01003226.1-human-gut-metagenome-genome-assembly--contig:-NODE-3226-length-11134-cov-1.886181_pt1 | contig 11134 bp, 8 predicted proteins | sample MGYA00241066_ERZ501448 | MGnify/ENA primary metagenome ERZ501448 (study PRJEB25962, sample SAMEA2042585) | human gut metagenome | biome: human gut; feature: human-associated habitat; material: faeces...
TACATTATGATGTCCGGAATCTTCCTGATGTGGAGTCGGATATTCATAGTAATAGTCGTAGCCATCGGAATCATCTCCATCATAAGGCGTATGATCGTAGTGATAAGGCTGTGAATTTTCATAGTTATGATCGGAATCTGAACCGGCGTTTGGATAAAGATAATCATACAGAAAATCGTAGATGTCATCTTCGGAATAATTATCAGGATGTTCGATGATATTCAGATATTGTTTGAAAAATTCGATGTTGGTCGAATTTGAAGTGAATCGAACCAGAAATACAGCAAGCAAAATTAAAACAGCTATTAAACTGATACCTGATAAAATCATGCCGACACGTGCATTTTGCGGACGGGTTCGGTCGCCTTTGGAAAGTGCACCAAGAATCAAGGCAAGTCCTGCAAAAACAAGGGCAAGCGGTGGCATACAGCAGATTGATAACAGGGAAAGAATTCCAAGAATCAAAGAGGCGGAGGCACAGCTCGAACTGCCTTGATAACGCTGAGGCTGTTCATAATAAGGCGGTGTCTGTGGCGGAAAATTATCATTTGAATTATAAAAATTATCCATTTTGTAAAAACCTCATTTCTCAAAAATAAAAAAATTGTTATTGCTCATTTTAACACGTTGTACCGATTAGGGCAAGCGTTTGAACGCAGATAAGCATTCCGCCGCTTAAAGTGCGCAGAAACCTTATGTGTCAGGCAAATGTTTGGGATAAAAGCTGTCAATTCCTCAAAATTGACTAAAAATTATCAGAATAGTCAAAAATAGGGTATAAAAGGGCAGTTTGAAAAATATTACAATAAAAAGATAAGAAAAATTTGACCGTTGGAAATGAGGTAACACTATGGGCAGTGCATACGAAGGAGTATTGCAAAGACTGCAGATGTACAGACAAAAGAGAAAACTGAATCAGAAGAGCATGAGTCAGATGATGGGTGTTACCCAGAGCCACTATAGTAAGTTGGAACAGGGAAAGACCATTATTTCAGCAGAAGAACTCAAAAATTTTGACAGTCATGGCTGCAATATGGATTATCTGCTGACAGGAGAGGAATGTGAAGAAACGATATTAAATCACTATCTGGGTGTCTGTAAGAAAGAAATAAAAAGCGATTTCTTACAGCTTATGGTCTGGACAATAGAGCAGGGTATCAATATTTCGGGAAAAGAACAGAAAAATGGAGTGGATTATACCAAAGAAATCAGACTGCTCCGTTATTCTGCTTTTGAAAAAGAGACGGATTCAAGAACAATCTGGTATTGGATGAGAAAAGCAAGTGATATTACACAGGATAAGATGGCACAGCATTTAGATATTACGACAAAAAGGTATCGTGAAATTGAAAAAGGCAGGTTAGGTGTTAATGCAGAACTTCTGGCAGTGTTATATCAGAATCTGGGTTATCCGCCATCTGTTGTTTTTTATGAGGATGTACAAAACATTAGCAGTTTAAATAAAGTATGGCAGGAATTTGATTCTGATTTACAAAAGGAATTGGAAATATTTTTAAAGGCAGGTCTGGAAATCTGCAATCGAAATCAAATTCAAAAACAAAATCAAGAAGAGTAAAACGCAGTGAATTTTTAATAAAAAAGTTCATTGCGTTTTTTGTTTTCTTGACAAAACTGTCATAGGTTGGTAAGGTTAGAAAGAAAGCAAATGGCAAGAATTGCTTGATTTAAAAGGAGAAAATTATGGACATTATTTTAGCTTTGACCAAAGAACTAAATGTGGAAAAGTGGCAGATAGAGGCTGCCGTAAAATTGATAGATGAAGGAAATACGATTCCATTTATTTCCCGTTACCGAAAAGAAGTAACCGGTGCTTTAAATGATGAAGTGCTTCGTAATTTAAACGACAGACTGACTTATCTTAGAAATCTGGAAGAGAAGAAAACTCAGGTGCTTTCCAGTATTGAAGAACAGGGAAAGCTGACTGAAGAGTTAAAGAAACAGATTTTAGAAGCGCAGACGCTGGTTGTGGTAGAGGATTTATATCGTCCATACCGTCCGAAACGCCGTACCAGAGCAACGATTGCAAAAGAAAAAGGGTTGGAACCTCTTGCAAACATTATTTTATTACAGATGACAGACAAATCCCTTGAAGAAGAAGCGAAGGCATTTGTCTCCGAAGAAAAAGAAGTGGCAACAGTGGAAGCGGCTATTTCCGGTGCAAAAGATATCGTAGCAGAAAGTATTTCCGATAAAGCGGATTACCGTAGTGAAATTCGTGAGCGTACTTTCAGGAAAGGCATGCTTGTTTCAACTGCAAAAAAACCGGAAGAGACGTCTGTTTATGAGAAATATTATGAATATGAAGAACGTGTGGAAAAAATGCCGGGACACCGGGTGCTTGCTATTAATCGTGGAGAGAAAGAGAAGTTTTTAGGTGTAAAAATTGAAGCTCCGACAGAAGAAATTTTAGGATATCTTCAAAGAGAGATTATTACAAGAAAAAATCCAAATACACAGGATGTATTAAAAGAAGCAATCGAGGATAGTTATAATCGTCTGATTGCACCTGCAATTGAGAGAGAAATCCGAAACAGCATGACGGAAAAAGCAGAAGATGAATCCATTAAAGTCTTTAAGAAAAATCTTCAGCAGCTGTTGATGCAGCCACCAATTGTTGGGAAAGTAGTGCTTGGATGGGACCCGGCGTTTCGTACCGGTTGTAAACTTGCAGTGGTAGATGAAACCGGAAAAGTCTTGGATACGGTTGTGATTTATCCGACTGCACCGACCACTCCTGCTAAGATCGCGTCGGCAAAAGAAACTCTGAAAAAATTAATTAAAAAATACAATATCAGCCTGATTTCTCTTGGAAATGGAACCGCTTCAAGAGAATCCGAACAGATTATTGTGGAACTTTTAAAAGAAATTCCGGAGAAGGTTCAGTATGTAATTACAAACGAGGCAGGAGCTTCTGTATACTCTGCAAGTAAACTGGCTACCGAAGAATTTCCAAACTTTGATGTAGGACAAAGAAGTGCCGCTTCCATTGCAAGACGACTTCAGGATCCGCTTGCAGAGCTGGTAAAAATTGACCCGAAATCTATAGGTGTCGGACAGTATCAGCATGATATGAACCAGAAAAAATTAGGGGAAGCCCTGTCTGGAGTTGTAGAGGACTGCGTGAATAAAGTCGGAATTGATTTAAATACCGCTTCGGTTTCCCTGCTTGAATATATTTCCGGTATCAGCAAAGCGATTGCAAAAAATATCGTAGCATACCGTGAGGAAAATGGACGTTTTGAGAGTCGAAAAGAACTTTTAAAAGTACCAAAATTAGGACCGAAAGCGTTTGAACAGTGTGCAGGTTTCCTTCGTATTACAGGGGGAAGCAATCCGCTTGATGCAACCAGTGTGCATCCGGAAAGTTATGAAGTAGCAGAAAAATTTCTGGAAAATATGGGAACAACTGCAGAAGATATTTTCAAAGGTCATGGTGCATTTTATGTAAAAGATTATAGAAAGATGGCAGAGTCTCTTGGAACGGGAGAAATGACCCTTCGTGATATCGTAAAAGAACTTGGAAAACCAGGACGTGACCCAAGAGAAGAAATGCCAAAACCGGTGCTTCGTACTGACGTGCTTGATATGAAGGACTTAAAAGAAGGCATGATTTTAAAAGGTACGGTGCGAAATGTAATCGACTTTGGTGCATTTGTAGATATCGGAGTACATCAGGACGGACTGGTACACATTTCACAGATGACAGACCGATATATCAAACATCCACTTGAAGCAGTCAGCGTTGGAGACATCGTGGAAGTCAAAGTGTTAAGTGTGGATGAAAAGAAAAAGCGAATTTCCCTTACTATGAAAGGAATTCAGTAAATAGAAGTAAGAGATAGAAGCAAGAGAGGAAGTTTTTAACATGAGTGAGAACAGAGAAAGAATCCTGAAATTACAGGAAAAAATGCAGGAATTAAACATTGATATGTATTTGGTTCCTACAGCAGATTTTCATCAGTCTGAATATGTAGGGGATTATTTTAAAGCCAGAAAATGGCTTTCTGGTTTCAGTGGTTCAGCAGGTACACTGCTTGTAACCGATGACCAGGCATATTTATGGACAGACGGAAGATATTTTATTCAGGCAGCGAAAGAACTTGAAGATACCGGAGTTACTTTAATGAAGATGCGTGAACCAGGCGTTCCGACAGTCGATGAATTTCTGGAAATGAACCTGGCAAAAGGTTCCTGCCTTGCCTGCGACGGAAGAGTCATCAGCGTGTCACAGGGAAAAGCATACAAAAAAATGATGGAAGACAAAGAAGGACGGTTCTATTGTCAGGAAGACTTATTAGACGGCATCTGGAATGACCGTCCGGAACTGTCCAAAGAACCGGCTTATCTTGTGGATATAAAATATGTTGGAATGTCCAGAGAAGAAAAAATCGAGATGGTGCGCAGAGCAATGAAAAAATATGAAGCTGACGTGCACATCTTATCCAGTCTGGACGATATCGCATGGCTGTTAAACATTCGCGGAAATGATATTATTTACAATCCGGTTGTGCTTTCTTATGTCATTGTGAAAGCAGACGAAGTCACTTTCTATGTGCAGGATGGCGTGGTTTCTGATGAAATCAAGAACGAATTAGAAAAAGCCGGAGTGGTACTCCGCCCATACTTTGCGATTTATGAAGAAGTAAAAACACTTGCAAAAGACAGTAAGATTTTATTAGATGAAGGTGTAGTAAACTATACATTATTTGAAAATCTGCCAGAAGAAGTTACCACAGTCAATGCGATGAATCCGACCAAATCGGCAAAAGCAATGAAAAATGCGGTTGAGATGGAAAATGAACGCATTGCGCACATCAAAGATGCAAGAGCAATGTGCAGATTTATTTACTGGTTAAAGAAAACTGTGCCGGAGGGAACAGTAGATGAGTACAATGCTGCAGAAAAAAGCAGAGAGTTTCGTGAAGAAGATAAAGACTGTCTGGATTTAAGTTTTGAAACAATTTGTGCTTATGGAGCAAACGCTGCAATGTGTCATTATGCACCGTCAAAAGAGGACTGTGCAAAAGTGGAACCAAAAGGATTTTTCCTGATTGATTCCGGCGGACAGTACTGGCAGGGAACAACGGATATCACAAGAACGATTGCGGTAGGACCGTTAAGCGAAGAAGAGAAAAAACATTTTACGCTTGTATTAAAAGGAAATATTCGTCTGGCAATGGCAAAATTCCCGTATGGCGTAGGCGGTGCACATCTGGATATACTGGCAAGAGGCGCACTGTGGGATGCGGGACTGGATTTCAATCACGGAACCGGACATGGAGTCGGATATCTCTTAAATGTGCATGAAGGACCACAGAATATTAACTGGAACAGTGGAGTCCGTCCGGGCGGAATGATTCCGCTTGAAGAAGGCGTGTTAATTTCCGATGAACCGGGACTGTATCTGGAAGGACAATACGGAATCCGCTGTGAAAACCTGTTGATATGTAAAAAAGCAGAGAAAAATGATTACGCACAGTTTATGAATTTTGAAACTGTAACGCTTGTGCCATTTGAACGAGAAGCAATTATTCCGGAACTTTTGGGAGAAACGGAATTAAAATGGTTAAATGAATATCATAAACATGTGTATGAAGTAGTAGAGCCATTGTTGGAAAACAAAGAAGAAAAAGAATGGCTGAGAGAAGCTACAGCAGAGATTTAACGCTAGAAGGAGTATTTTTATGTGGACGAGAGCAGACTTAAAAGAAAGAGGAAAACTTTGCTTCCATAGAAACTACGCAGCATCTGTCTTAGCAGGTTTGATGATTACAATTGCAACAGCTTCGATAGGTGGAGGGTATGATGTCAGAGGAACAGTAAACGGTGTCATAAATGACAGCAGTTATTCTGCAGACATTTCACTGCCGATTGTGGGTGGAGTTACATTGTTTGCCCTGATTTTAAAGATTTTTGTATTAAACGTATTGATGGTTGGAGCAGTTCGCTTTTTTATTGAAAATCGAGATTATAATGCTCCTGTCTCAAAAATCGGTTTTGGATTCCAGAATGGAAATTTTGTAAATGTAGCTTTAGTAATGTTTATGCAGAATTTATATATTTTCTTGTGGACGCTGTTGCTTGTGATTCCAGGAATTGTAAAATCTTATTCTTACCGCATGGTTCTGTATATTCTGGCGGAACAGCCGGATATCAATTATCGGGATGCAATTCGCATCAGCCGTGAGATGATGGATGGAGAAAAGATGAATACCTTTGTGCTGGATTTATCCTTTATTCTTTGGGGACTGCTTGGTGCAGTGACCTGTGGTCTGGGAGGAGTATTCTATGTAAAACCTTATGTGGAAGCGACAAATGCAGAATTGTATGTGACTCTTCGCAATAAATGGAATATGGGAAATACGAAAACGGCGACATTTGATTTTTAAAAAATGAAAAAGAAACAAGAAAAGGTTCGGAAGAAATAAAATTCTTCTGAACCTTTTTGCGTATATGTTTGATTTAAGTTATAAAGTTGTACTTGGCAGTCGTTTGATATCCTTAAGTGCATTCATAATCAGATGATAAGTCAATTCTGCCATTTGAAGCGGGGTATCTGTAGTATCTCCAGATTCCAGCCAGGATTTGACCATACCCACACAACCGGTCAGACAAAAGGCATAAGCATATTTAATATTGGTTACGTCTGTAGCAAATGTTGTAGTCAGAACATGCAGGCTGTGTTGTGAAATAATAGATTCCATACGAAGCACAAATGCCATGTCTCCGTTTGAACCAAGCAGGGCATTGCAGATATCGCGGTTATCCCATAATACTTCTAAAATTTCCTTAATCATAGGGAAACTTTCTTTGTAATAAGAATCCACAGGATGATTATTTACAATCTGATTGATTTCCCCCTCAAGTTCATCCTCGATTGATTCTAACATCTGGTAAATATCTGTGTAGTGAAGATAAAAAGTAGAACGGTTAATATCAACTTCATCAACTAATTCTTTTACCGTAATTTCTTTGATACTTTTCGTCTGCATCAATTTCGCAAGTCCGGCACGAAGTTGAGCTTTGGTTTTTCGGACTCTTCGGTCAGTTTTCTTTTCCATATATAAGACTCCTCTCATGTTTTTGAAGAAAAAGCAACATAAATGATAAAAATGTCTATTAATGTACATAAAAACTAGTTATTGATGGTTGTATCACTGTTGCACCTTTAGTATAATTCATCATGAAGAAAAAATCAACACAATATCTATTAAACTATTTAAAGTACGTTAAACAAATCGAAATCGGATAAGCGATTTGACGTAGAAAGAAACAGAGTTATCAATTATCTTTTAGAAATGATAAGCATTTCAAAGATAACAAATATCCGAAAGAGAAAACTGAATAAGGAAAGGGGAATGTGTATGCTAAGGAAAGAGTGGAAAAGCTTGTTCAAGAATAAGTTGCTTTTAGTGGTTGTAATTGCTGTTATTGCAATACCGACGATTTACACCACACTTTTTCTGGGGTCAATGTGGGATCCTTATGGAAATCTTGATAAACTTCCGGTAGCGGTAGTCAATAAAGATAAACCGGTGACCTACAATGACACGTAACTTAAAGTCGGAGAGGAATTAGTCGATAAGCTGAAAGATGAGGATTCTCTTTGTTTTAACTTTGTAGACCAGGAGACAGCAGCCAGAGGTTTAAAAAACGGAACTTATTACATGGTAATTACGATTCCGGAAAACTTCTCAGAAAATGCATCCACAGTTATGGATGAAGAACCTCAGAAAATGGAACTTGATTATGATACCAATCCGGGAACGAACTACATTGCTTCTAAAATGAGTGAAACTGCAATGGAAAAGATTAAAAACAGTGTGGCCGAAGAGGTAACAAAGACTTATGTAGAAACTGTATTTGATCAGATTGTAACCGTTGGAGATGGAATGCAGGAAGCAGCAGACGGCTCTGAAGAATTAAAAGACGGAGTTACACAGTTGGTCGATGGAAATAATACCATTTCCGAGAATCTGAATGTTTTAGCAGACAGTTCACTTACTTTTAAAGATGGCAGTGATACACTTGAAGTTGGATTAAAGCAGTATGTAGACGGTGTCAGCACGGTTGGAAGCGGAGCAACACAGCTCGACAGTGGAGCAGGTCAGTTAAAAGACGGTATTGCAACTGCGAAAACCGGAACCGCACAGCTTGCATCTGGAACCTCTCAGTTAGTATCTGGTTCCGGCCAGTTAAAAGATGGTTCCAGTGCATTAAAGACCGGACTTGACCAGTTAAACGGACAGGTGCCAACCTTACAGGATGGTGTGTATGCACTTGCAGATGGCGCAGTTCAGTTAAAGGGTGGAACTTCTCAGTTAGTTGATGGTTCTGGAAAATTAAAAACTGGAACAGCTAGTTTAAAAACTGGAGCAAGTCAGCTTGCGGCCGGAACAGAGCAGCTTGAGGCTGGTGGAACTTCTCTGACAATGGGAATCAGCACAGCAGATCAGGCAATGGCAAAACTTTGTGCAGGATTAAACCAGTTACAGGAAAGCACAGCAAGTCTTCCGGAATCTTCCACAGCTTTAAATAATGGAGCATCTCAGCTTTCGGCAGGACTTGAGCAGGTAACAGCAGGAGCATCAAGTGCAGAAAGTGGTGCAAAAGCATTACAGGCAGGACTTGAAAAGGTAAATGGAACAGATGGAGCAAATTCCAAACAACTTGTAGCAGGAGCAACAGGAATTAATGATGGTCTTAGCCAGCTTTCCGCAATGCTTCATCAGATGGCAGGAACAACTGCTTCAGCAAACGAGACTTCACAGAGCACAACAAAAGAAGTCAGCGTAGATGTATCTGGTGCAAAAGATGCAGTGAATGGATTAAAGAGTCAGGCAGATGCACTTTCATCAGCAGCAGACAGCGTAGGAAGCATCAGCACCAATCAGGAAGCGGTTACTTCAGTTGATGGATTATCAGAAGCACTGGCAACAGCCGTTGCAAATGGTGATATCAATCAGGTAGCAGACATTGCAAATCAAGCAATTGCAGCAGCAAATGCAAATGCAGCATCTGTAAATGATGCAAACAGCCAGCTTGCAAATGCAGCATCCCAGAGTGCAAGTGCAGCAGAAACACTTAGAGGTGCAAGCCAGAACGTTTCATCAGCAGCCGATAATGCAAGTGCACAGCTTGACAAAGTGGCAGGCGTTGAAACTACAACAACAAACACTTCAACTTCTGCACAGGCAGAAGTAAGCGCAGAACAGTTACAACAGTTAATTGTTACGGTTGATAAATTGAAATCAGCAAGTGACAGTTTAAAAACTGGTGTAAATAGTTATACAGGTGGTGTTCAGCAGATTACAGCACAGGCACCGGCACTTACAACTGGAATTTCAACAATTAACAGTGCATTAAGTACTCAGATTCTTCCGGGAAGCCAGACACTGGCAGCCGGAACAAAACAGCTTGCAGAACAGAGTCCGGCACTGACAGCAGGAATCCAGCAGGCAGCAGCAGGCGGAACTCAGTTTAAATCAGAAGCCTTAGGCGGAATCCAGAGCGGTGCATCTCAGCTTTTAGCAGGTATCCAGAGTGCAAATACCGGTGCAAAAGCATTAAGCGCAGGTGCAGAAGCAGCAGATACCGGAATGGGAACCCTTGCAGCAGGAATCAGCCAGGTAGACGATGGAGCAGGCAGCTTAAGTGAAGGAACTGGAACTTTGAAATCCGCTGTACCGACACTGGTAGACGGAGTCAAACAGTTAGACGATGGAGCTGGAAGTTTAGATGACGGAATGGGAACACTCTCAAGCGGAATCAAACAGGTAGATGAAGGAGCAAAACAGTTATCTTCTGGAAGTGGACAGCTTTATGATGGCGCAAGTCAGTTAAAAGATGGAACAACAACCTTAGTATCCGGAACAAAACAGCTGGTGGCAAATAATAGTACACTGCTTAGCGGTGTCAGCCAGTTGAGTGATGGAGCAGCACAAATTAGTGACGGAGCCGGACAGCTTCGTGACGGAAGTGAAGAATTAGGCGATGGTCTTGATCAAGTTTATGATGGAAGTGACACATTGGCAACAAGCCTTGCTGATGGAGCAAAAGAAGTCAAAGAGACCAAGGCAGACGACAATACTTATGACATGTTCTCAAGCCCGGTAGAGGCAAGTGAAACAAAGATTACAACCGTAGAAAACAACGGACACGCAATGGCACCATATATGATGTCTGTTGGTCTTTGGGTTGGATGTATCGCATTTAGTTTGATGTATCCTCTGACAAGTTACAAAGGCAAATTGAAATCAGGATTCTCCTGGTGGATTAGCAAAGCCTCTGTACTTTATACAATTGCTTTATTACAGGGTCTTGTAATGATTGCATTACTGCATGTATTTGATGGATTTACACCAATTGAAGTTGGCAAGACATTAGCGTTTGTTTGTGTGGCAAGTGTGACATTTATGTCAATTATGTACTTCTTCACAAACTCACTTGGAAAAGTCGGAAGTTTCTTAATGTTGGTATTTATGGTAATTCAGCTGGCAGGTTCAGTTGGTACTTACCCGCTTGAAGTTTCCGGTGACTTTGTAAAATATTTGCATGACTGGGTACCGTTTACTTATACAGTAGAGGCATTCAGAAGCACAATCGCAGGTGGCGAAAGTATTATGAACGCAGTGATTTATCTGCTTATCTGGTTTGTAGTATTTAATCTGCTTACATTGATTGTATTCCAGATTCGTGCAAGAAGAATTAAGAGCAATAAAGAAACATTAGACCATTGGCTTGAAGTACATGGTCTGGCATAAATAATAAAGAGAGGGATTGCAGTCTTGGAAATAAGGCAGCAGTCCCCTTTAAAAAAAAAATTAAAAAAATTTTTCAAAAAGTGTTGACAATAGAAACAATTTGAGGTATTATAAACAAGTCTTAACGAGACAGCAACAATTAAATAACCTGCGGGTGTAGTTCAGTGGTAGAACACCAGCCTTCCAAGCTGGATATGTGGGTTCGATTCCCATCACCCGCTCTATTTTTTTAAGGAAACCTTTAAAATCAGGGGTTTCCTTATTTTTTTGATCGGCTTGTACGATTGTTGAGTACCGGAACTTAGAAAGCGGTGAGCACATCTGGCGTGTGAAGGGATACACAAGAATTG
>ENA-OPBE01003232-OPBE01003232.1-human-gut-metagenome-genome-assembly--contig:-NODE-3232-length-11127-cov-2.256593_pt1 | contig 11127 bp, 6 predicted proteins | sample MGYA00241066_ERZ501448 | MGnify/ENA primary metagenome ERZ501448 (study PRJEB25962, sample SAMEA2042585) | human gut metagenome | biome: human gut; feature: human-associated habitat; material: faeces...
GACCCGCGCGCCATGGCCAACGCCGTGCAGGCAGCCATCACCGGTCAGCAGGATATCCCGCCGCAGAGCGCCTATGAGCCCGAGCAGGCAACCGCCGCGTTTGAGCCCCAGGGCAGCAACTACGCCGATGACGACGAGGATGCCGAGGCCGAGCGCGTCCGCCGCTACGCTCCCAAGGGCCGCCTGTTCGACGATGATGAGGACGACGATGAGGGCACCCAGATGTACGATACCGATGACCTCGACTACGATGACGAGGACGACGGTTACGACAAGAAGTCCAAAAAACGCGGCCGCTACGCCGATGACGACGAAACCAGTGAGGACGACGTCATGGCCGAGCGCATCATCCACCTGGCCCCGCCCATCACGGCCATTGCCTGTGCCTTGATCGTGGCACTGTCTCTGGTCTATCACTTCGTTCTGGCATAAAAAATTGCCGGGCCGTTTCCCGAATGTGGGGAGCGGCCCGGTATTTTTGATTTTTCGGCAATATCCCGCGGGCAGATATGGAATGAGCCCCTACGGATAACAACATCGTTGCTTGCAGGGGCGGATGCTTCCAGCCGCCAGCCGCGGCAGAGCTTACTTTTCTGCCGTCAGTCGTTCGTACGTCTTTACGATTTCCGGGTCATTCAGCTTGATGACCCTGCCGGAAAGATACTGCAGCGTGTTTTCCTCGGGAATTCGGCCAAACGTCAGTCGCTGGGCGCAGAGAGCCTGTGTTTTCAGCCCGGTGCGCTCGTTCATCTTGTGGTTGCCGTACTTGATGTCGCCCAGTACCGGATGGCCCAGATACGCCAGATGCGCACGGATCTGGTGGGTGCGGCCCGTGATCAGCCCAATGCGGCAGAGCGCAAAAGGCCCTGCCTGCCGGATGACCGTCACCTCGGTGATGATCTGCTTGTAACCCTCGCTCTCACGAGCGTGGATGCGCACCTTGTTATTTTTCTCGCTGTGCTGCAGCCATGCGACGAACCGCCCCTGCGGCGGTGCACCCACCGTGATGGTCAGATACTCCTTTTTCATCATGTCGTCGCGGATGATGGCGTTCAGGTCGCGCAGCGCGGCGTAGCTCTTGGCGGCCAGCACCAGACCTTCGGTGCCGCGGTCCAGCCGGTTACACAGCGCCGGGGCAAATCGCTTTTCTGCGTGGGGATCATACTCGCCCTTGGCCTCCAGATAGGCCGCAAAGGCGTCCACCAGATTGGCATCGCCGGTGCGGTCACTGTGGCAGAGCAGGTGCGCGGGCTTGTAGAGCACCGCAAAATTTTCATCCTCATACACCACGGTCACAGGCGGCTGCCTGCGCGGCGGCTTGGCGGTCTTGGCGGTGGGCTTGCCCACGGGGAAGAACTCGTCGTTGATGTACAACTCGATCAAATCGCCTGCGCTCAGGCGGGTATCCGGCTCGGCGCGCTTGCCGTTGACCTTGATGCGCTTGTTGCGGAACGCCTTGTACATCATGCTGCGGGGCATATCCTTGGTCACGCCCTCCACAAAGCGGCTCAGGCGCACATCGTTTTCATTGGGTCCTGCGGTAAAACTTTTCATCGTGTCCTCTTTAAAAATTCATCAGTAAAAACGGTTGGCAAAAGTCTTTTTACAGTATATAATAAAACCAGCAGAACGTAAAGATGGGATGTGAAAAAATGGCAGACGAAAATCTCCACGCGAAGCACCGCGCCCGCATGCAGGAGCGCGTCGAGCGAGACGGACTGGACAGCCTGGCCGAACACGAGGCACTGGAATATCTGCTGTTTCTCTCCATCCCGCGTGCAGACACAAACGCGCTGGCGCACAGGCTCATTCAGCACTTCGGCGATTTCTGCAAGGTGCTGGAGGCCGAGCCCGAGGAGCTGATGCAGGTCGAGGGCGTCGGCCCCAAAAGTGCGCGGCTGATTTCTACTGTCATGGCGTGCAGCCGCTATTATGAGCTGAAAAAGCGCAAGACCCGCCTGTCGCTGAACTCGGCAGAGACGGCCATCGCCTACGTAAAGCCGCTGTTCCGCGGTGTACAGAATGAGCAGCTCTACCTGATTTTATTGGACGACGCCTGCTGCCCTGTGCAGGACCTGCGCATTGCCGAGGGCGTTCCCAATCGCGTGGCCGTGGACACACGCAAGCTGCTGCGCGCCGTGGCCCGCACCAACTCGACCTGCGGCATTCTGGCACACAACCATCCCACCGGGCTGGCCATTCCGTCTGAGGCAGACCGCCTGACGACCTACCATATTATGGAGGTCACCGGCCAGCTCGGCTTTACGATCATGGATCATATCATCATAGCGGGGGAGGATGGCTGTTCGATGCTGAACCGCGGCAGCCTGCCGGAATACCGCGCAAACAGCGGAGTGCTGCAGGCCGCCAGCCGCTGAACGCCGCCCATGCGCCTTGCCGTGTCCCGGCAGGGCGCATTTTTCTGTGGTTTGGGTACAAAATATCGGCAAACCTATTTACATTAAAAATTTGTCGTGCTATAATCATTATACAACTAATCGTTGTACACGAAAGGAACGACTATGGACGAAGTCTTTCACTTAAAGGCACCGTTTCAGCCCACCGGCGACCAGCCGCAGGCGATAGAAGCACTGATGCAGGGCATCCATGAGGGTGACGACGCCCAGACGCTGCTGGGCGTCACCGGCTCCGGCAAGACGTTTACGATGGCGAACATCATCGCCCGGTGCAATCGCCCGACGCTGATCTTGGAGCCGAATAAAACGCTGGCCAGTCAGATCTGTACCGAGATGCGCGGCTTTTTCCCCGATGATGCGGTAGAATATTTCGTCTCCTACTACGACTACTACCAGCCCGAGGCGTATATCCCGTCCACAGACACCTATATTGAGAAGGACAGTGCCATCAACGACGAGATTGACCGTCTGCGCCACTCGGCCACGGCGGCGCTGTCAGAGCGGCGCAACGTCATCATTGTGGCGTCGGTGTCCTGCATCTACTCGCTGGGCGACCCCATCGACTACCGCAGCATGGTCATCAGCCTGCGCCCCGGTATGCAGATGGAGCGCGACGAGCTTTGCAGCCGCCTGGTCAAGCTGCAATATGAGCGCAACGACATGAACTTCATCCGCAACAAGTTCCGCGTAAAAGGGGACACGGTGGACATCCACCTGGCCTACAACGACGAATTTGCGATTCGGGTCGAGTTCTTCGGCGACGAGATTGACCGCATTGTGGAGTTTGACCCGCTGACCGGCGAGCACAAGAACGTGGTGCGTCATGTTGCCATCTTCCCGGCCAGCCACTATATCGTCGGCCCCGAAAAGATGCAGGAGGGCCTGAAAAAGATTCAGGCCGAGATGGAGGAGCAGGTCAAAAAATTCACAGAGGAGGGCAAGCTCTTGGAGGCCCAGCGCATCCAGCAGCGCACCAACTACGACATGGAGATGCTGCAGGAGGTCGGCATGTGCAAGGGCATCGAGAACTACTCCGCTGTCCTGTCAGGCCGTGCGCCCGGCTCCACGCCCACAACGCTGCTGGATTATTTCCCGGATGATTTCCTGCTGATGGTCGACGAGAGCCACGTCATGCTGCCGCAGGTGCGCGGCATGTTCGGCGGCGACTACAGCCGCAAGAAAACGCTGGTCGAATACGGCTTCCGTCTTCCGTCGGCGTTTGACAACCGCCCGTTGAAATTTGAAGAATTTGAAGCCAAAATCCATCAGAAGATTTTTGTTTCTGCAACCCCCGGTGAATATGAACGCCAGCATTCCAGCCGCGTAGCGGAGCAGGTCATCCGCCCCACCGGCCTGCTGGACCCGCTTATCATGGTGCGCCCGGTGGAGGGCCAGATTGAGGACCTGCTGGGCGAGATTCGCACCCGCATTGACCGTGGCGAGCGCGCACTCGTCACAACACTGACCGTCAAGATGGCCGAGGATCTGACGGATTATCTGGAGGAACATGGCGTCAAGACGAAGTATATGCACCACGAGGTCGACACGTTTGAGCGCATGGAGATCATCAAGGACCTGCGCGTTGGCGCAATTGATGTTATTGTTGGCATCAACCTGCTGCGCGAGGGTCTGGACCTGCCGGAGGTGTCGCTGATTGCGATTCTGGATGCCGATAAGGAAGGTTTCCTGCGCAGCGAGACAAGCCTGATTCAGACGATCGGCCGCGCGGCCCGCAACGCCAACGGCGTTGTGCTCATGTACGCAGATGAGGTCACGCCCAGCATGGAGCGCGCCATCATGGAGACCGAGCGCCGCCGCACCATTCAGGACGCCTACAATAAAGAACACGGCATCACGCCCAAAACCATCGTCAAGGCCATCGGCGACGGGCTCGAAATCAGCATGAGCGAGGAAAACAAGCGGATGCGCCAGCACCGCATGAGCCGCGCCGAGCGCCAGCAGACAATTGAACGCCTGACCAAGGAGATGAAGGAGGCCGCGCGGCTGCTGCAATTTGAGCTGGCCGCACAACTGCGCGACGAAATTCAGCGGCTGGAACGCGGAGAGGATCCCACCGCCGCCGACACCAGTGAACGCAAGGCCGCTGCCAAAACACGCAAGGGCAGGAGGAAATATAAAAATTGAGTACAACACCCGAAAAAAAGCCTGCAAAGCGCAGCTCCAAAATCAAAATCGACCCGAACAACCGCATTGTCATCAAGGGTGCGCGGGAGCATAACCTGAAAAACGTCGATTTGGAGCTGCCCAGAGATAAGCTGATCGTCATGACCGGCCTGTCCGGCTCCGGCAAGTCGAGCCTGGCGTTTGACACGATCTACGCCGACGGCCAGCGCCGCTATATGGAAAGCCTTTCCAGCTATGCCCGCCAGTTCCTGGGCCAGATGGAAAAGCCAGATGTCGACGAGATCACCGGCCTGTCCCCGGCCATCTCCATCGACCAGAAAACAACAAGCCACAACCCGCGTTCCACGGTGGGAACGGTAACGGAGATTTACGACTATTTGCGTCTGATGTACGCCCGCATCGGCGTGCCCCATTGCCCGATCTGCGGGCGGGAGATTACCCAGCAGACCGTGGACGAGATGGTCGACGAAGTCATGAAGCTGCCGGAGCGCACCCGCTTTCAGGTGCTGGCCCCCGTTGTGCGTGCCCGCAAGGGCACCCAAGCCAAGGAGCTGGATGCCGCCCGCCGAGCCGGTTTTGCCCGCGTGCGCGTTGACGGCAATATGTACGATCTGAGCGAGGAGATCAACCTCGAAAAGAACATCAAGCACACCGTTGAGATCGTTGTGGACCGTCTGGTCATCAATGACACGGTCCGCGGGCGTCTGGCCGATTCCATAGAAACCGCGCTGGCGCAGGCAAACGGGCTTGTCGTCATCGATGTCATTGGCGGTGAACCGATGATGTTCAGCCAGAGCTACGCCTGCCCCGAGCACGGCATCTCCGTCGAGGAGCTGACCCCGCGGATGTTCAGCTTCAACAATCCCTTCGGTGCCTGTGAGAAGTGTACGGGTCTCGGCACCTTCATGAAGGTCGACCCGGCGCGCGTCATCCCCGACAAGCGCAAGTCCATCCGGGAAAGCGCCATCAAGGCCAGCGGCTGGTATTACGCCGAGGGCTCCATCTCCGAAATGACCTATAAGGCGCTGGGCAAGCGGTACGGCTTTACACTCGATACCCCTGTTAAGGACTTCAGCAAGGAAGCCCTGCACGCCCTGCTGTACGGCACGGGTGACGAGCGTATTGAGATGCAGCGCGAGAGCATGTTTGGCTCCGGCACCTACTTTAACCAGTTCGAAGGCATCATCCCGAATCTGGAGCGCCGTTTCCGCGAGACGAGCAGCGAGTGGGTCAAGGAGGAAATCGCCCTTGTCATGTCCAGCGAGGAATGTCCCGCCTGCCATGGCCGCCGCTTAAAGCCGACAAGCCTGGCCGTGACTGTAGGCGGCATCAACATTGCCGATTTCTGTGACAAGAGCGTCAACGAGGAGCTGGACTTTATCAACACGGCCAAGGTCAGCACCCGGGACGAGATGATCGGTGCGCCTATTTTTAAAGAAGTAAAAGAACGTCTGGGCTTTTTAAAGAGCGTCGGCCTTGGCTATCTGACGCTCTCCCGCGGTGCGGCTTCGTTGTCCGGCGGCGAGAGCCAGCGCATCCGTCTGGCGACCCAGATCGGCAGTGCGCTGACCGGCGTGCTCTACGTGCTCGACGAGCCGAGCATCGGCCTGCACCAGCGTGACAACGATAAGCTGATTGCAACGATGAAGCGGCTGCGTGATCTTGGCAACACGCTGATCGTCGTTGAGCACGATGAGGACACAATGCGGCAGGCCGACTATATTGTCGATGTCGGCCCCGGTGCGGGCGTCCACGGCGGCGAGATCGTCGCCGCAGGCAGCGTCGCGGACATCTGCAAGGTCAAGCGCAGCATCACTGGCGCGTATCTGTCTGGCCGCAAATTCGTAGAGGTTCCCGAGACACGCCGCGAGGGAAACGGCAAGGCGCTGCGCGTCGTCAAGGCCCATGAAAACAATCTGCAGGACATTACCGTAGACTTCCCGCTCGGCAAGCTGATCTGCGTTACCGGCGTGTCCGGCTCCGGCAAGTCGACGCTTGTCAACGAAATTCTGTACAAAACGCTGGCTGCCGCCCTGAACGGTGCACGCAGCCGCCCCGGCCAGTGTGAGGAGGTCGAGGGCATGGAGTGGGTCGATAAGGTCATCGGCATCGACCAGTCGCCGATTGGCCGCACGCCGCGCTCCAACCCGGCCACCTACACAGGCGTGTTTGGCGACATCCGCACGCTGTTTTCCAACACGCAGGATGCCAAAATGCGCGGCTACGGCCCCGGGCGGTTCAGCTTCAATGTCAAGGGCGGACGCTGCGAAGCCTGCGAAGGCGGCGGCATCCTGACGATTGAAATGCACTTTCTGCCGGATATTTACGTGCCCTGTGACGTCTGCAAGGGCAAGCGTTACAACCGTGAAACGCTCGAGGTCAAGTACAAGGACAAGACCATCTCCGACGTGCTGGACATGACGGTAGAGGAGGCATGCGTATTTTTCGCCAACATTCCGAAAATCGCGCGCAAGCTGCAAACGCTGCAGGAGGTCGGCCTTGGCTACATCCAGCTGGGCCAGGCAGCCACGACGCTTTCGGGCGGTGAGGCGCAGCGCGTCAAGCTGGCCAATGAGTTGGCCCGCCGAGATACCGGGCAGACCGTCTATATCCTCGACGAGCCTACCACCGGCCTGCATGTGGCCGACGTCCACCGCCTGGTCAAGGTGCTGGATAAGCTCGTTGATGCGGGCAATACGGTCATCGTCATTGAGCACAATCTCGACGTCATCAAACGCGCCGACTATATCATCGACCTCGGCCCCGAGGGCGGCAGCGGTGGCGGCACCATCGTCGCCACCGGCACCCCGGAGGAGGTCGCGCAGAACCCGCACTCCTTCACGGGGCAGTATCTCCGGCCCGTGCTGGAGCGCGCCGCGGAGCTGCAATCACAGAAATAACACAAACGGCTCTCCTCCGGGAGGGCCGTTTGCTGTTGCAGCGTACCTTTCTGCCAGACATTGGGGTTTGCATCACAGGGCGTTTTGTGGTATAATACCCTCATATAGGCTTTAAGGAGGGCGGTACTGTGACCGTTTTGCGTTATACCGTGCCGCCGGAAAACGAGGGCTGCAAGCTGGGGCTGTTCCTGCGCATGCAGGGTGTTACGGCAGGACTGATCAAGTCCGTCAAATATGACGGTGACGGCTTTTACGCCGACGATCAGCCCATCCGCACGAATGAGCCTGTACACGCCGGACAGTGCATCCGCTTTGCGCTCCCGCCCGAGCAGGAGACGAGTGTGACCCCGCAGCCCGTGCCGTTTTCCATCGCCTATGAGGACGATTTTGCCGCGGTGCTCAACAAGCCCGCGGGCATTGCCGTGCACCCCACGCTGAACTACCCTGACGGCACACTGGCCAACGGCTGGCTGTACCACCTGCAGCAGCAGGGGGAGAGCGGCATCTTCCGCCCTGTAAACCGCATTGACAAAAACACAAGCGGCCTGGTGCTGTGCGCGAAAAACGCCTTTGCCGCACCGCTGCTGGCCGGGTCTGCCCACAAGTGCTACCTTGCGATTGTGCAGGGTACAATGCCGCTGGGGCCGGGCCGGGTCGAAGCGCCTATCGCGCGGCGCGGTGACTCCATCATTGGCCGCTGCGTGTGCGCGGACGGCAAGTACAGCCTGACCGAGTACGCGGTGCTGGCCGCGGGGCCGGGCCACAGTCTGCTGGCCTGCTGGCCGCGCACCGGGCGCACCCATCAGATTCGCGTACACATGTCCTATATCGGCCATCCGCTGGCGGGGGATACGCTGTACGGCGGGTCGGACATCCTTCTGCGCCGTCACGCACTGCACTGCGGCATCCTTGCGTTTGCACACCCGCTGACAGGGGAGCGCCTCCGTGTGGAGTGTCCGCTGCCCGAGGATATGGCCGCCCTGGCCCGGCAGGAAAAGCTGCTGACGGGCTGGCAGCTGCACAGTCTGCCCTGCGGTGCAGACCCCACGTAAATTTGCTTCACACGGAAAGGAGCTTCCGTATTTTGAATCCCATCCAAACTGATCCCAATCCGAAAAACGATAGCATCACCGAACCCCCGGAGATGACCCCTGTAACGCGCTTTTCTCACTCATCGCAGGAAAAAAAGCGCAGCGATAACCGCCGCAAGGCAGCCCGTTACATGCAGGATCTGCACCGCCGCAACACTGTCGGCGATATGCTGTACATGGTCGGCTTCTGGGTCGAGTATGTTTTTGTCTGCGTAGGCCGCAGAGTGGGGGCTGTTGTGCGCGGCATCGGTGATACCGTGCTGAATCTGCTGCTCATTGTCCTGCGCCCGATTCTGATCGGTATTATCACGCTGATTGAGGACCTGACCAGCCCGTTCGTGCGGATGGCCTCGGGCATCCGTCATATCCGCGCCATCCCCGATACCCTCGTGGAGAGCGAGGATGGCGATGTGCGCCGTGCCAAGAAAAAATACCTTGCCAGCGGCATCCGAAAATACTCCATCGTTGTCTGGAACGCCATCACTTACATACTCCCGGCAGTTGCCGCAGCGGGGCTTGTGGTCCTGGTGCGCAGCGGGCTGGGGCTGCGCTTTGTGCTGAATGTGCAGGTGAACGGCGAGAACGTCGGTTACGTGGAGAGCGAGCAGGTGTTTGAAAACGCCCGTGAGGACGTGCAGTCCCGTATCAACACGGCCAAGCGTATGCTGCAGGCCTCCGGCTCTGCGGTGGAGGACACAAGCTGGGATGTCTACCCGACCTACTCGCTTTCCATCGGCAACCAGACGATGACCGAGAGCGAGATCGCCAACGCCATCCTGCGCACGGCCAGTGATGAGATCATCAACGGCACGGCTGTCTACGTCGACGATCAGCTGCTCTACGTCACCACCGAGGGCGACCACCTGCGCAGCTATCTGGAAAACATCAAGGCACCGTTTGAAAATGCGATGGACAGCAGCGTCTACACGGCGTTTGCCCACAACATCCGCCTTGTGGACGGTGTTTATCTGCAGGAGTCTGTCAGCTCCTACGCGGACGTCATCAACGCCCTGACCGAGGGCGGCGGCATCCACACCTATACAGCCGTCGACGGCGACACCGTCGTCAACGCTACCGGCGTTTCGTTTGACTCTCTGGCACAGATGAACCCCGAACTGCTGACGCTCGACCAGGAGATTCCCGCGGGCACGGTCATCACCACCGGTGCGTCCTCGGCAGAGCTCATCAAGGTCAAGGTCGTCCGCCGCGACACAGAAACTGTCGCCATCCCGTTCGACACCCAGAACACCGAGTCCGACCAGTATGATTTCGGCAAGGTCGTGACCCTGCAGGAGGGTGCAGACGGCTCCGAGGAGATCACCTACGAGACAACGATGATCGACGGCGCGGTCACGGACCGTCAGGCCGTGGCCTACAATGTGCTGCAGGCCCCGACCCCGGAAATCACTGTCACCGGCACGAAGCTGAAGAACGGTATGATTGCCAAGGTCGGCTCCGGCTCCTTCATCTGGCCTGTGCCGAATTATAAGTACGTCAGCCGCTGGATGGGCAATGGTCACCGCGGCGCGGACATCTGTGCTGCCTACGGCACGCCGATTTTGGCCTCCGACTCCGGCACGATCATTGCTGCAGGCTGGCATTATTCCTACGGAAACTATGTGGAGATCGACCACGGCAACGGCTACAAGACGCTGTACGGTCACATGTCCAGCATCGCTGTTTCTCAGGGGCAGGCCGTCACGCAGGGACAGGTCATCGGCTATGTCGGCTCCACGGGCAACTCCACCGGCAACCACTGCCATTTTGAGATGTCCTATAACGGTGCGCTGTTCAGCGCCTATACGCTGTTCTCGGGTATGTGATTTCCGGCGAAATTACGGTGCATGGTCAACATATCTTGTGCTGTTTCACAAAAATTTTGCAATTGCAGGGGACAGGCCTTTTCAATTAGCGCAAAATGTTGTATAATCTTAGAAAGTGTGTACTATAGGTCGGCCCTGTACAGAGGGTATACGAGCCGATTACCGCACAAAGGAGAGCTACACTTGGAAAAATACGTTATTCGCGGAGGTAAGCCGCTTGTTGGCGATGTCAACATTGGCGGCGCAAAGAACGCCGCGGTTGCCATACTCCCGGCCACGATCCTGGCCGGCGGGAAGTGCCTGATTGAAAACCTGCCCTGTATCAGTGATGTCATGGCGTCGCTGCAGATTTTGAGCGAGCTGGGTGCGAGCATCCGCATGGTCAGCCGCAGCACCTATGAAATTGACACGTCGCATTTGGACAGCACCGAGGTATCCAATGAACTGTCACGCCAGATGCGCGCAAGCTACTACTTTCTCGGCGCATTGCTGGGCCGCTTTGGCTCCGGTCAGGTCGCCATGCCGGGCGGCTGCAATCTGGGCCCGCGCCCGATTGACCAACACCTGAAAGCCTTCACCGCCTTTGGTGCAGAGGATTCCGTGGAGTACGGCCAGATCCACGTCAGGTCGGAGCATTTGGTCGGCGGGCACGTCTTTTTTGACACGGTCTCCGTCGGTGCCACGATGAACGCCATGCTGGCCGCTGTCAATGGCTTCCTCACCTTTGCTGAGCGCAAAGACTTGGCCGTAC
>ENA-OPBE01003233-OPBE01003233.1-human-gut-metagenome-genome-assembly--contig:-NODE-3233-length-11126-cov-2.109295_pt1 | contig 11126 bp, 11 predicted proteins | sample MGYA00241066_ERZ501448 | MGnify/ENA primary metagenome ERZ501448 (study PRJEB25962, sample SAMEA2042585) | human gut metagenome | biome: human gut; feature: human-associated habitat; material: faeces...
TTTTTGCGGGTGACATAGTCATTACATTTAATCCTAGTTTATGTAACCATTTTACAGATGTACGGGCCAAATAATCCTGGGAATCATCACCAATCATGGCAATCATCGCACAATCTGAATCTGTTTTGCATTTCCAATAGTCACCATAAAATCCATCTGTGTGTACTTCAAAATGAATTTTCTTCATCCGTATTAACTCCTATTCTTCAAAACTATAATTTTATTTGAAATATTTCGAAACAAATGATAAATAGGATGCAATTCTTTCATACCTTCAATCAAACTAACTTCCTTTTCAAAAATAAATTCTGGTAAAATCTTTTGTAGTTCATTTCCATTCTTTACACCCCATAAAAATTTAGCATTACTTTGATCTATCGACTTTTCTTTCATATGCTTTACTACAAAAGGCGACATAGTTTCGACAAGAATAGTTACTTTTTTAAAGGATTTTTCAATAATAGAAAACATCTTCAACACTTCTTTTTCGTCTAAATACATAGTTAACCCTTCAATGATCACTAGAATATCTTCTCCACGATACTCAATATCATGGATATAAGAATCATCCATAGCTGATTTTGCGATTTGATACATTGGCCCTGTTTCAGTAAGAAACTGTTCCCTTATCTTCATAGTTTGAGGCAAGTCAAGATTATACCAACGAAGATATTTACCTTTCATTCTGTAACAACGAGTATCCAATCCACATGCAATATTTAATACAACTGCATTTGTATGAACATTTAAATATTGTTCGACCATACGATCCAATACAATCGTTCTTGCGATAACACCACTACTCATAGCACTATCTTTATCAGCTTTAGAAAAATCATAATCTATATTTTCAACAATATGTACGGCAATATCATCCTTGATTTTTGCATTTTGACTATTCGTTTCTTTTGCTCTAGCATATAAAGTCTGAAGCATTGTCTCTGAAACACCTGTAATATCTATTTTTGATTTCATAATCCAACATCTCCAATTACAACATTTCTTACTTCTTCGATCCACTTGTTAGCGTGGCAACAAAACAATTCTTCATGCTGCATATTAAATCGATGAATATCCGGATTCTTAAAATATGTATAGTATCTCTTTTCATATTTTTTACCCATTTTGGTCGCATAGAATACATGAATTTTTGTGTTTGGCACATCCATATTGTGTTGTACTTTTGTCACTAAATCCGAATAGAACTGATTATAAATACTCTTCTTTGTGATCCAAGAACCACCTAAACCAAACATATCTAAAAATCCATTCACCAACTTCTTCTTCGAATCATCCATTTGTGCAATCTTTTTCTCCATGAACTTTGGAAGTGTTTCTGTATGCACCATTTTATACATAATAGGCGTTACTATAGATGCCTGAATTGTAGCCATCACCTTTCCAGCCTCATCCATATCACTACTTCCGATAATGCCATGATCCATATGAATTCTTTTTCTTTGAATCAACAAAGAAACAAAACTGCCTCCAAGTGAACATCCATAAGCGGCTTTAATTCTTCCGCCATAATGATCCATTATTTCTTTTTCAATCTTTTCACACTCTTCTTCCATCGAATGAAATTGAGTATTCTCATTTGGATCAAAGCCATCATAAGAAACAGCCACCGTATAAAAATATACATGTAATCCTTCTAACACATGATCAAAACTACTATATAGGCAACAAGTGCCTGGAAACAAAAAGATGACTGGTTTACTTTGATTTCCGCTTTCATAAAATTTCATAATCAACCCTCAAAAATGTTAGATAAAACTAACTTTTTCTTGGTTTCAGTTTACCACTGCAATTAATGACACGCAAGAATAATATGTAGTACAAAAGAAAAGACAACTCCTCTTAAGAATTGTCCAATATATGGTTTATTTTTTCTTCAATAAATTATAGTATCATTTGTTGATATAGAAAAAGAGTAGAAGCTGTATCACACAATACAATCTCTACTCTAGTTTTATAGTTATCTTTCCATTTTAAATTGGCGTAAGTTTGGCGTAAATGCGTAATTTTACACCAAAAATTACTAATTTTTTTAATTCTAGTAAAGCTTAGCTCCTGCAGGAATCTTGTCATCAACCATCAATAAGTTTAGTCCTTCATGACCATTTTCTTCATATACAGCTGAGATCAACATACCTTCAGAATTAATACCCATCATTTTTCTTGGTGGTAGGTTTACAATCGCAATTGCAGTCTTTCCAACCAATTCTTCTGGTTCATAATATTCGTGAATTCCGCTTAAAATAACGCGATCTTTACGTTGGCCATCATCCAAAGTGAACTTTAATAGCTTCTTAGATTTTTCTACAGCTTCACAAGCTAGGACTTTAACAGCACGGAAATCTGACTTACTGAATGTTTCAAAATCTACCATATCTGTGAAGATTGGTTCGATTTTTACATTCGAGAAATCAACCTTTACAGGCGCAGCTTCCACTGGTTTTTTAGCTTCTGCTTTCTTGTTTGAATCCCCCAAGTTCTTCATGTGAGGGAATAATAATACTTCACGAATTGTTCTTTGATCTGTCAACAACATTACGAAACGATCAATTCCAAGTCCTACACCACCAGTTGGAGGAAGACCATATTCCAATGCTTCTACATAATCTGTATCCACTTCGTTGGCTTCATCATCACCTAATTCACGAAGTTCTAATTGTTTTTCGAAACGTTCTCTTTGATCAATTGGATCATTTAATTCAGAGAATGCGTTCGCATATTCATGTCCACAAATGAACAATTCATAACGATCCGCAAATCTAGGATCTTTCTTATTCTTTTTAGCTAATGGAGAAATGGATGTTGGATGACCATATACAAATGTTGGTTGTACAATTGTTTCTTCAACATATTTTTCGAAGAATAAGTTGATGATGTGTCCAACTGTATTATGGATCTTTTCAACTTCGATATCATGTTCCTCAGCCAATTTAACAGCTTCTTCATAACTCATATCTTGCCAGAAATCTACACCACAAGCTTCTTTGATCGCATCCACCATGTGAATACGTTTGAAAGGAGCCTTTAATGATAATTCTGTTCCTTGATAAGTAATATCTGTAGTGCCCAATACTTCATTTGCAACAGAATCAAATAAACCTTCAATCAAGTCCATCATTCCGTGTAAATCACTATAGGCAACATATGCTTCAACGGTAGTAAATTCAGGGTTATGCATCGCATCCATACCTTCATTACGGAATAAACGTCCAATTTCATAAACACCTTCTAAACCACCAACGATCAAACGTTTCAATGGTAATTCAGTTGCGATACGCAAATAGAAGTCCATATTTAATGTGTTGTGGTGCGTTACGAAAGGTCTAGCACTTGCACCACCTAAGATTGGTTGCATAACTGGAGTTTCAACTTCCACTAAACCTTGACCATCCAAATAATGTTGGATTGCACGAATAATTTTTGGTCTTGTTAGTGCAATATGCTTAGCTTCTGGATTCATGATCAAGTCTACATAACGACGACGGAAACGCTCTTCAACATCTGTTAAACCATGGAATTTTTCTGGTAAAGGACGAAGTGATTTTGAAAGATGTGTATAATTTTTAGCACGAACAGACAATTGTCCATGATCTGTTTTCATAACAGTACCTTCAATACCTACAATATCTCCAATATCATTTTTCTTGAAGATTTCATATTGATCATCCCCAATTTCATCTTTACGAACATAAATCTGAATTTGACCTTCACGATCCTGAATGTTCATAAAACCAGCCTTACCCTGACGACGCTTCGTCATGATACGACCTGCAATCTTAACTGTTACTTGTAATTCATCTAATTCTTCTTTTGTCTTGTCTTCATAAGATGATTTGATAATACCCGAATTTGAAGTACGATCATAACGAGATCCAAATGGATCAATACCCATGTCGATCAAATCTTGCATCTTTTGACGACGAACTTGTTCTTGTTGCGTTAACTTTTCCATTGTTTTCTCCTTTTTCTTTTATCCATAAAAAAAGGCACTTGCCACAAAGGGACGAAGTGCTCGTGTTACCACCCTAATTTACCAGACAAATCACTTTGTCTAGCCTTAGTCACTGTCTATAAACAGCGCTTCCTTTAATGCAGGAAATACAAATAGCTCCAAGTCTTTATTCCCAATTAGTCCTACGCTTTTTTTCACCAACCAAAAGCTCTCTAAAGTATTTCTAAAAGGTACTCGCCCTCTTCATTGCCTTTTTATACGCTTTTATCCTACTAGACAATACACAATTTGTCAATTTAAGATTTATCCATATATCGAATATTTAATTCTTTAATACTGTTTTTAAATAAAATATCGATCTTGGCATAATATGTTTCTACATCCGGTTCAAAATTATGCAAAATCCAATACTTTAAAAAGTATAATAAATCATTCGCATAATAATCCACTAAAAAATCTATTGTGAATCTTGAATCCATCCTACTCACATCTAAATAAGAAAATACATTTCTAAATATTTCTTTAAACACATTACTCATTAAATCTTCAAAACCATTCTGCCCTGTAATTCTATAACAAGACTTAAAGAAATCACGATCATCACTTACAGTCTGAAAGATATGTTTTATAATTTGAGGATTTGATTCATGCTCAATCCCTTTATAAAACATACGATGAATCAAATATTCCAATGCCTCATACTTATCCATAAAATGATTATAGAAAGTTCCACGAATAACGCCTGTTTTATCGCAAATCTGTTTGATTGTGATCTTTTCGAAAGGCTTTTGTTGCATCAAAATATACAATCCCTCACTCAGAAGATCTTTCATTGTCACCTTTTCATTAAATGTCATGAAATCACCTCTACAATCGAATTAATTTAAAAATTAATGATAAGCTCATAAATAAGTATACGACTCCGCAAAGAAAATAATAAGCCTTTTGATATCCGGCCCCATTATAATATCCAATATAAAAATGAATCATATAGCCAGCAAGTACAATTAAAAATAAGACTAAAGACTCCATCAAATAAGGAAGATTCATATAATAACAGCCAACTCCAACAAAGAAACAGTCGAGTCCTCCAATAAGAGCCAATTTAATAATTTGTTTTGTATCAAACTCTTGTAGTCTTTCCACAAACTTTCCACGCTTAAAACTATAAATGATCATTCCATTTCCAAGAATCAAAAAGACAAATATCGCAACATATTTATTCAATGTTGCCAATGGACGCCCAAAAATATGTGTGGACATTCCATGTCCTAATAAAAACATACCCGAACTGCATAGTGCAAAAATCAATCCATAAACCAATGCTTTTGAAAAGCGAATATTACGAATTGAAGCCCCCTGTTCTAGTGCACATACAAATACATCTAAACTCAGACAAATACTCAAAATCCCAAAAATCAACATAACAATCCACCCTCACTTACTTTATTGTATACGAACTTGGATTATTTTAAAAATCACGATGAACATATTTCAATAAATGTATTTATGCACTACAATAAAGCCATGAAAAACATCATTGACTACATTAAGGAATACGGAAATTTAACACTTGAAGAATACCCATTTAATAATGTGGACTCTTTAATTCTCTCACAAATTTCCTATATTAAATTTGAAAACTCAAGCATTGACATCGAATCCGAAATCCATTTATTAAGCGATTTTGAAAATGAAATTGATACTTTATGCATGGATACCCGAGTACCTGAATTAAACGAAGAATTATTTCTTCAATTCATACACTCCCTTCGCTATAAAGCCATTACCATTTCTCATCTACAAACTAATTTTGATAAAGATAATGAAAAACAATTCTGTGCTATGACTTTTCATTTACCCAACCAAACAGACTACATTGCCTTTCGAGGAACCGATGCTAGCTTTGTAGGATGGAAAGAAGATTTTAATCTATGCTTTCAAGAAAATATTCCCAGTCAAATTTCTGCCTTAAACTATGTAAACAACTATAAGACAAAACACAAACTCATCTTAGGCGGACACTCCAAAGGAGCTAATTTAGCACTTTACGCAGGTATATATACGCAAAATTCAATTTTTTGTATCTACAATCATGATGGGCCTGGATTTCTTACACCTTATCAAACCGATAAGAAAGTATTTAAGATCATACCACAATCGAGTGTTATTGGACTCTTGCTTGAAGAAACAAATAATTATCAAATCATCCAAAGTGATGCCATATCCATCCTTCAACATGATCCATTTACGTGGTGCGTTGAAAATGGTGATTTTATTTATCTTAAACAAAATGATCAATTATCCAAACATACACAATCCACACTATCAAAATGGCTTAAATCCATTGATGTTAATACCCGCAAACAAGTCATTGATACCATTTACTCTATCTTTTCAAATTATGACAATCCAAAAGATTTTAGGCAGAATATCGACATGATTGAAATCATCAAATCCATTCAAAATGTAGATAGTCAAACCAAGAAAATGATTATTGAAACCATTCAAGTCTTATTCAAATGCATTCAAAACGAAATCAAGCGAGGATTTTAAATTCCTCGCTTAAATAATATATAACTATAGATACGCGGAATAATAGTCGCTACAAGAATCACAACAATGCCCATTGTCACATAACCAAGTAATCCAAGTATTATATATAAGATTCCAGCAATGACCATACAATAGCCACCCACACGATTTGACAACACCCAGTTTTCATCACTATTCAATGCCCACGATGTTTTAATTCCAACCGCATAATTTCGTTTTACTTTCGGCAAATAATTACCGAGTACAATCAATACAACTCCAACTAAAATATTCATCACAAAACCAACATCAAACGAATAGCCCAAACCAAAATAAATAATTGTCATACTTGTCACAATGCATATAACCGGACAAATCATAAATAAAATATTCATCATAAAATCTGGAATATTATTTCGCTTTGGATCTTTTACACTCACAAAACAAGTAAATACATGAATTGCCAAGCACAAGAATAACATGCCAAACAACCCCATAAACTTAGGCATTGTACCATCGACTTGTCCATTTACATCAAAATGGGTTGGTACAACATCTGGAAGTTGATTATAGAAAACTAGATTCAATGCGAATGGAATCACAAACAAAGCTAAACTAAACATAAACCATTTATTTTTCAACATCTTCATTCCCTCCAATAAAAGATTTAAAATAACACAACATCTCCTCAAAAACAGATGCGTTGATTTGATAAAAGATAAAATTTTTATCCTTCTCTTCACAAATCAAACCTGCATCCTTTAATAAGGATAAGTGATAGGAAACGGTTGCCTGAGACATATCAAAATGACTCGCAATATCTCCAGCTGACATCTTGCCTTTTTTTAATAAGTTCAATATGTCTCTTCTAACTGGCGCACCTAGCGCTTTAAATGTTTTTTCAAACAAAGTATCACCACCTATTTAGAAATATTTCTAAATAGATTATATACCTTTTAAATATTATTTCAACTCTATTTTGAAATTTTTCTAAATAGTTAACAAAAAAAATCAGGAAGACTACTCTCCCTGATACGATGTATATTTTTGATACTCCTTTGTCGTTTCTTCATCAAAACAATACAAACTGATTTTCATTGTATAATCACTATTCGCATCCAACCAATCCGCAATTGTCTTTAATACAAGTGGCACTGCATTTTCTACTGGATAGCCATAAACACCACATGAAATAGCAGGAAATGCGATTGTATGAATATCATACTTACGAGCTAAACTCAAACTATTCCAATAACAATCCCTCAACATATGCTCATCTTCATGTTTACCAGAATACACCGGACCCACAGTATGAATTACATACTTTGCCTTTAAATCATACCCCTTAGTAATCTTAGCCTGTCCTGTTTGACAGCCATTTAATAATTTACATTCTTCAAGTAACATGGGACCGGCCGCTCTATGAATAGCACCATCTACTCCACCGCCACCTAAAAGCGATTCATTCGCTGCATTGACAATACAATCTCCATCAAAGGTAGTGATATCTCCTTTGACTACTTTGATTTCACTCTCTAAATTCTTATTGTCTAAAATCATTTCAATTAAAACTTTTGGTAAAAAATACGAATCTTTCCAAGGATTTAACACGACTCCACTTACACCTTGTGTATCATGCACCATATGGAGTACATCCATCACACTTTGATTTAATGTTTCTGTAGCCTGACCCAAATCCACTTGATTCTGAGTGGTAAAGGCTACAAATACATCTTGACCATCATCTAAAGATAATCTTCGATAGACTTTTTCACCATTCGCATCGCCAACAGGAATAATAAATTGTTTTTCTTCTTTTGCCAGTTTACGAATCTGCGAAAGAACCTCCATATTCTTTTCACGAGTCCCGTTTTGATATAATTCTTGAATCAATGTTTCTAATTTTTCCATACCTATTTCCTTACTACAAATGTCAAACTAAAAGGAAAAGCTCCAATCACATCTTGATAGATTGAATCATCAATAAAGAATCCCTCTTTCATTGCACTTTCCTTTAATAGTGAATCTAACGAAATAAATTCTTCCTCGCTGATTTTAAAATCATTAAAACAATATCCATCATTGAAACGCTGATAGTTAAATACTTCATCCATTAAATCCCAAGTACTGACTTCGCTACCATCTTCTAATGTATCCATATAGTTTAATAATTCATTTACGATTTCTTGTTGTCTTTCTTGTACCATAAAAATCACCTACACTTATTCTAACACAAAATGAAAAAGAGGCATGGCCTCTTAATCAATTTCTAAATATTCTTTGATTCTTTGAATCTGATTCAAACCATCCAAATATCCCATGTAGTAAAGATCGGCGAGTTTATCCACATCCCTCTCTACACGCGATACATTCACAGGCTTGCTTGGGGCAATCGTAAAGATTCTACCTTCATTTTCAAGTCTTGCTAATTCATCACACTGTTTATTGTAGTCACTATTCATTGATTCTAGCTTCTGTTCTAAAGCTGGATAGCCTGCATACAATCTTTTCGTCATTTTTTGAACCAAAGGATTCGTATCACTCTTTCGATACTCTCTTTGACGTGTACGAACGACAATAATCTTTTCAAAATCATGATCCAACGCCCATTGATACGCTATCTTATCACTGCAGCCACCATCTAAATATAAACCATCTTCAATTTCAACCATCTTTGAAACATAAGGCATGGTTGCACTAGCTTGTACGGCTTTAAAAATATCTTGCGTTTTATTCTTACTAAAATATTCGGGTCTTCCCGTTTTACAATTCGTACATACCGCAATAAAATCACGCGTAGGATTCATAAAACGAGGCGTATTTAATGGATCAAAATATTGAGTTCCTTTCATCAAAAAATCAAATCCAATGATTCCTTTGTTGTTTTTAAAAGCTTCTAAACCAACATATCGAGAATCATGACGATACCCTAAATTAATTCTAGCACTACGACCAATTTGACCAGCCACATAGTTAAATCCATTCAAAGCCCCTGCACTTGTACCTACTGTACACTGCATATTGATTTCAAACTGCATCAAAGCATCTAATACTCCTGATGTATATAATCCTCGAAAGGCACCGCCTTCAAGGACAATACATCCAGGAACAATTTTATTTGAAGTATTTCCATTTGGAAGTTTGGATATTCCCGAAAAACGCTTATTATTCTTCTTCATAACATCCCTCCTTCTTAGCTGAAAATTTTATACTCATTTTTTAAATTTGTCTACTTTTTTTGTTCATTCCAAAGCTTGTCAGCCATTGGCTTCCAGTTTTTTGCATATGGAACTGTCTTTTCTAATAAGTGATCCACATCTTCTGGGGATTCATAATCTGTATTGACTGCTTTACTTTGCTTTACCAATTCTTGAATGCGACCTGCATTTTCAAGCATTGGACAAGGTCTTAACATATTTTCATTAAATGGTTGATTATCATGATAAGCCTGGAATAATGGAGATCTAAGTGCATCGAGTAATGTCGTGTCATGAATATTACAGTTTGAATAATGAATAAATACACATGGTTCTACATCCCCTTTGGCATTGATATGAAGATATCTTCTTCCTCCGGCAATACATCCACCAACATATTGTGCATCATTTTGAAAGTCCATAGTAAAAATTGGTTTTTCACTTCTGAACTTACGAATCTGATGATAAACATACGCTCTTTGCTCTGGTGTTGGAAGCAATTCTTTCACAGCCCCATTTCCTACTGGCATATAGTGGAAGAACCAGCAGAATAAAGCACCTGAATCAATCATTAAATCAAAGAATTCATCACTTGCGATATCTTTATAGTTTGCACTTGTATAACAAGTACTAATTCCAAAAGGCAATTTGTGTTTCTTTAATAATTCCATGGCACGTTTTACAGAATTGTAACAACCTTCACCACGTCTAGAATCATTTGCTGTTTCAAAACCTTCCAAACTAATGGCTGGCACAAAGTTTTTAACTCGCAACATATCCTGACAGAATTCTTCATCGATCAATGTACCATTTGTGAAAGATAAGAAGGCACAATCGGGGTGCATTTCACAAATCTTAATCACATCTTTTTTACGTGTTAAAGGTTCTCCACCCGTATAAATATACATGTAAGTTCCTAATTCTTTTCCTTGACGGATAATCGAATCAATATCGTCTAAAGATAAATTTAATTGATGACCATATTCAGCAGCCCAACAACCTGTACAATGCAAATTACATGCAGATGTTGGATCTAATAATACAGCCCAAGGAATATTACAATTATATTTTTCTGACAATTCCTCTTGTTTTGTACTACCATTTAAAGACGCATTAAAAATAAAGTTTTTAAACACAGTCTGCCGAACATCTGCATCCAAATCATACAACTTTAAAATGTAGTCATACCAAACACCTTTTTCATCAATTTGTTCACGAATCACTTTACGCTGTGAACCATACCAACCTTCAGGCATAACCTTATCTACTAAATTCATTAATTTAGGAATGTTTGTTTCTGGATCCTTCTCCAAATACTTCAAAGCTTGATTCATACCAAACTTTTGAACACTACTCTGTAAAGAACTAAAATTCATAAGTAAATTTACCTCCTTCTTTTACTCATATTTACTTTAAACAGTTGG
>ENA-OPBE01003253-OPBE01003253.1-human-gut-metagenome-genome-assembly--contig:-NODE-3253-length-11069-cov-2.823770_pt1 | contig 11069 bp, 8 predicted proteins | sample MGYA00241066_ERZ501448 | MGnify/ENA primary metagenome ERZ501448 (study PRJEB25962, sample SAMEA2042585) | human gut metagenome | biome: human gut; feature: human-associated habitat; material: faeces...
CTTTCTGATTTACAAGCGTATCACCCCAACAAATACAAATTTACAGTACACTGATAAATCTTCTAAATGCCTCAAGTCCTTCCGGTGTGCATTTGTATACGCCTGCATCTTCCAGTACCTGGCAGAAGACTTTTCCTACTTCCTGCTGAAGAATTTCTTCTACATTGCTTTCATTGACATCCGGGTAGGATGGAAGAAATTCGTCAACCCAGTCAGCATGCTTTGCAATCTGCTCATTGCTGCGGATATCTTTCTTTTCAAGGATATATTCTTTCAGTAATTCCATTTCGCCTTTCAGACGTGCCGGAAGAACTGCAAGTCCCATTACTTCGATCAGACCGATATTTTCCTTTTTGATATGATGAAGCTTTGCGTGTGGATGATATACACCCAGCGGATGCTCTTCAGTAGTGATATTATTTCTCAGTGTGAGATCCAGTTCATACAGGTCACCACGTTTTCTTGCAATCGGAGTGATCGTGCTGTGTGGTGTTCCGTCAGTTTCTGCAAAGATGAAAGCTTCTTCATCTGTATAACCACGCCATTTATTCAGGATATGTTCAGCGAGGTCGATGATACGCTCTGTATCTTTTCCCTGAAGACGGATCACAGAAAGTGGCCATTTTACAATGCCGGCTGTAACATCTTCGTATCCTGCTACTGTAAAGTTCTCGATCACCGGTGCCTTTGCCATAGCAAAAGTATAGTTACCTCCCTGGAAGTGGTCGTGGCTTAAGATTGATCCGCCTACGATCGGGAGATCAGCATTAGATCCCAGGAAATAATGTGGGAATAATTTGATGAAGTCGAACAGCTTTGCAAATGCATGGCGGTCGATCTTCATTGGAACGTGCTGTCCGTTGAATACGATACAATGCTCGTTATAATATACATATGGAGAATACTGGAATCCCCATTTTCCGTTCTGGATCGTGATCGGGATGATACGGTGGTTTTCACGTGCCGGGTGATCCAGACGTCCTGCATATCCTTCATTTTCCATACAGAGCTGGCATTTTGGATAAGCAGAAGACTTTGCTTTTCCTGCAGCAGCGATGGCTTTTGGATCTTTTTCAGGCTTGGAAAGGTTGATCGTGATATCCAGAGTACCATATTCTGTATCAACAGTCCATTTGCGGTCCTTTTTGATACGGTATCTGCGGATATAATCACTGTCCTGACTCAGCTTGTAGTAGAAAGCAGTTGCTTTTTCAGGAGACTCTTCGTATTTTTTCCAGAAAGCGTCCTGAACCTGAGCCGGACGTGGCATGAGACAGTTCATGATCTTTGTATCAAAGAGATCACGGTATCCGATACTGTCTTCAATGATGCCTCTTGCAACAGCCTCATTTAAAAGATCAGCAAGTACGTCTTCAAGAACGATGTTGTCAAGGTCGCAGTCTGTATCTTCGTAGTTATTTTCTTTAAAAAGATCCAAAAGAAGGTTCGTTGTATAGATTCTTTCAGATTCCGGTGTCAGCCCGGTATTAATTCCGTACTGTACTAATTTTTTGATTGATTCATAAAGCATGATAATAAATCCTCCTTTAAGGTAAAAATATAATGTGGTTAAGCAAGTCTGGAAGCTCCGTCTCCGATATCAACAGTATAGAATTCTGCTTCATGTCCGACTTTTTCTGCATAGGCTTTTCCAATCGTTTCAATGAATGTATCAACGGCCTCATCTTTCACGATGCTGACAGTACATCCACCAAATCCGCCTCCTGTGATACGGGAACCGAGAACACCGGGGATCGCCCAGGCAAGATCAACAAGAATATCGATCTCATCGCAGGAAACAGCATAATCATCCCGCAGGGAAATGTGGGACTGGTTCATCAGTTTACCAAATTCCTCGATCTTTCCGTCCTTAAGTGCCTGTACAGCGGTGATCGTACGCTGATTTTCGTAAACGGCATGCTTTGCACGTTTCCGCTGGATCTCATCAGAGATAAGCTCTTTGTTGGCTTCAAATTCTTCGATAGAGAGATCACCTAAAGACTGGATATCCAGCTTTGTCTGAAGAGCCTTTAATGCCGCAGCACACTCATTTCTTCTGTCGTTATAAGCGGAATCTACAAGGCTGTGCTTCACCTTGCTGTTGGTAATGACGATCTTTGCACCGTCCAGCACGCAAGGTGCATACTCATAGTCCAGAGTAGCTGTATCCAGGAAGATCGCATGATCTTTCTTTCCCATGGCAACAGCAAACTGATCCATGATTCCACAGTTGCAACCGTTGAAGTTATTTTCAGAATACTGTCCGATCAGGGCGAGATCCGTCATGGACAGGTCTTTGATATCAAAAAGGTCAGATAAAATAACTCCGGTCAGAACTTCAAGTGAAGCGGAAGAGGAAAGACCGGAACCATTCGGGATATTTCCCCAGATCACCATATCAAATCCACTGGAAATCGGATGTCCTTTTTCCGCAAATGCCCAGACAACTCCGAGTGGATAATTTGCCCAGTTGTATTCTTTTTTGTTCGTGAGATCATCCAGTGAAGCTTCTACGACACCGAATGAATCAAGGTTCATAGAGTAAAAATGAATCTTGCGGTCCTCTCTTTTACGGGCAGCTCCGTAAGTACCGAGCGTCAATGCACACGGAAATACATGACCTCCGTTATAATCGGTATGTTCTCCGATGAGATTGACACGGCCCGGGGAAAAATAAAAATTTACTCCGTCGGAATTGCCGAAGAGTTCCGCGAATTTGTCAAATAACTTCTGCTTCATTTTACAATCCTCCTGTAATCAATATTGCCCGAAACATTTTCCATGTCTGGATACTGATTTTATTATAAATGAAAGAGTCGGAAACGTCCATAAAAAATACGTGCTGTCATATGTAAAAATGTTGCAGTGAAAAGAAGAAACGTCTATAATGATAAAAGATGGAGCAAAGACGGGAGGCTGGTTTATGTCAGATTCTTATAAGCATTCTTATATTGTCGGAGAAAATCTGTTAAATTCCCTGTCGGTATACAATGTAGGGTATCAGAAGTGCGATCCGGAGTATCAGTGGGGACCGGGAGTGAGAGATCATTATTGCATCCACCATATTTTCTCGGGAAGTGGTTCTTATATGATCGGAGAAAAGCAGATCCGGTTAAAAGAGGGAGATACGTTTATCCTGTATCCGGGAGTGGAAGTGCGGTACTGTGCGGACCGGGAGAAGCCGTGGGAATATGGCTGGGCCGGTTTTATGGGAACTGATGCGGCATCGATCATAAGAAATACGGATTTCACAAAGAAAATTCCATATATTCCTGCGGGAAAGATTCCGGACAGGAAGATCAGGGAAGGTCTGCAGAAGATTTATGATGTCAAGGGAAATACCTATGAAGCTGCGGTTGCAATGACGGGGGCGTTGTACAGTTTCCTTGCGGTTTTTATGCATTATCATGAAAGTGAAGTTCCGGAGCGGGATGCCAGGATGATGTATGTGGAAAAAGCAGAAAATTATATAGAAACGAATTATTCTTATCCTGTGACGGTGGAAGATGTTGCGGACTATGTAGGAATCAGCAGAAGTCATCTGTTCCGCTCTTTTCAGACTTATATGAACTGTTCGCCAAAGGAATTTTTGTCCCAGTACAGGATCAAGCAGGCATGCAGGCTTTTAAAGGAGACTGATCTGTCGGTTTCTGCGATTGCATATTCTGTTGGATTTGAGAATAATCTTTATTTTTCAAAGGCATTCCGTAAGCAGAAGCAGATCAGTCCGACCCTTTACAGAGAAAAGCACAGAAATTATACCGGTTCAGGAACGGGGATGGAACGGCGGGCAGATTGATTCTGGGACAGGAGGATGGAGCAGGAAGCGTGCTGTTGTATAGATTTTGGAATCAGAAGAAACCGGGGAGCATATAATAAGGTGACTTTCTGGAATTGGGGGCTGTCAGTGTGAAAAGAAAAAGCAGTGATCTGACAGAATTTTATATACAGTTTCTGATCGTGGTGTATCTGCTGTGGAGTTTTCCTGTGCTGTCTTTTGGGCAGAAGGAAGTGCTTGTTCCTGCAGACGGAACGGTATCGGAGGGAGAAGAGCAGCCGGTGGTGGCACTGACTTTTGATGACGGGCCGTCGGGAACTTCAACACCTGTGTTACTGGAGGGACTGCGGAAAAGAGGCGTGCGTGCCACCTTTTTTGTGGTTGGAGAGAATGTCGAAAAGGGGGAAAATGCACAGATCCTACGTGAAATGAGTGCGGATGGACATCTGATCGGGAATCATACATATCATCATGTAAATCTGTCGAAAATGTCAGCAGAACAGGCACAGGCAGAACTGGATGCAACGGATGAACTGGTCAGAAAGATTACCGGGAAGTACCCGATCTATGCCAGGGCACCTTACGGAGAAGTGCCGGAAAATGGCGATGTTGACCGACAAAGGTTTTATATAGGCTGGACGGTTGATCCGCTGGACTGGATGACCGAAGATGTGTCCAGAATTACGCAAAGTGTATTGGAAAAAGTAGAGCCGGGAGATATTATTTTACTGCATGATTCGTATCTTAGTTCGGTGCAGGCCGCTTTAAGGATCGTAGATGCCCTGCAGGGAAAAGGATATGAATTTATTACAGTGGATCAGATGATCTCAGATTAAGGCAGAAAAGACTGAGTTACCGGAGGCTCATGTGCAGAACAGAGAGCCTGGAAGAAAAATAAATGGAGAGAATAAAAATGGATCTATTTGATTATATGCGGGAAACTGCAAAGGAAAAAGAATCACCACTGGCTTCGAGGATGCGTCCGACGACGCTGGAAGAAGTAGTGGGACAGCAGCATATCATTGGAAAAGGGAAACTTCTATATCGGGCGATCAAGGCGGATAAGCTGAGTTCCCTGATCTTTTACGGCCCTCCGGGAACCGGAAAGACCACCCTTGCAAAAGTGATCGCCAATACGACAAGTGCTGAATTTAAGCAGATCAATGCGACAGTAGCCGGAAAAAAGGATATGGAAGAGGTCGTGAAAGCGGCGAAGGATCTGCAGGGAATGTATGGTAAAAAGACGATTCTTTTTATTGATGAGATCCACCGGTTTAATAAGGGGCAGCAGGATTATCTTCTGCCGTTTGTAGAGGATGGGACTTTGATCCTGATCGGGGCAACGACGGAAAATCCGTATTTTGAAGTGAATGGTGCTTTGATCTCACGCTCCAGCATTTTTGAATTAAAGCCGTTAGAGAAGGAAGACATTAAGAAACTTCTGGTGCGTGCGGTAGAAGATACAGAAAAAGGAATGGGAAGTTTTCATGCACAGATCGACCCGGATGCACTGGAATTTCTGGCAGATGTATCCGGTGGAGATGCAAGAAATGCTTTGAATGCGGTGGAACTTGGCATACTTACGACAGACCGCAGCAGTGACGGAATCATCCATCTTACACTGGAAGTTGCATCAGAATGTATTCAGAAACGGGTTGTGAACTATGATAAAAAAGGGGATAACCATTATGATATCATTTCTGCCTTTATTAAAAGTATGCGGGGGTCAGACCCGGATGCAGCAGTCTTTTATCTTGCAAAAATGCTGTATGCAGGAGAAGATGTGAAGTTTATTGCGAGAAGGATCATGATCTGTGCCTCAGAAGATGTAGGAAATGCAGATCCGATGGCACTGACCGTGGCAGTGGCAGCAGCACAGGCAGTTGAGAGGATCGGTATGCCTGAATCCCAGATCATTTTATCCCAGGCGGTGACTTATGTGGCATCTGCACCGAAGAGCAATGCGGCAGTGAATGCGATTTTTGCTGCGACTGAAGCAGTGAAAAAATATAAAACGACTGTACCGTCACATCTGCAGGATGCTCACTATAAGGGAGCAGAAAAGCTGGGGCATGGAACCGGCTACAAATATGCACATGATTATCCGGGACATTATGTGGAACAGCAGTATCTTCCGGATGAAATAAAAGACGCCAGGTTCTACGAACCCGGCGACCTTGGTTATGAAAAAAAGATCAAAGAGCATCTACAGAAGCTGCGAAAGCAGTGATGCGTAGATCTCCTGATTTTTCAGATTCCAGTTATTTACAATGGCTTTGGCTTCTTTTTCTGTGGGAACGGTGATTCGCATGTCAATGAGGCTGGAGCCATTTTCTACGATCTGACACTGCACTTCAAACTGATGGTCTGTCTTGAGGTAATAGTCGGATTTGACAGCCACTTCTTCTTTCAGATCGTACTGTTTTTCTTTCAGAAAATCATCAATTTCGGCACGGATTTCGGGTGAAATCTTATTGCTGAAAAAGTGGATCGTGTCTGCACCGGTCTCTGTCAGACGGTAGAGTGTACGGTTGTGCGTTGTCTCGATCTTCAGAAGTTCGGAATCCGTCAGTTCTGATAAGGTTTCCTGAAGCCGGAAATAAGTCGTATATCCCTTGTCCAGTATAAATTCGGAAATCTGTGAAGTAGTCAGTGGAAAATCCACTTTGTCCAGCATATAGAGAACAATCAGTTTATATAACGTGTAAGTTTCAGCCATAATACTCCTTTCCCTGCCAGATATCCTGTTCTTTCAGGTATTGGTGGATGTGGTTTAATACAGTACGCTTTGCTCCGGTCCATTGTGGTTCGATGAGCAGATCCTTAGGACCGTCCCCGGTAAGCCGGTGGATGACGATGTCAGGGCGTAAATGTGCGATACAGTTTCCGATGCAGCGGATATATTCGTCCATGTCAGGAATATGAAAAGGCGAGCGTGCATAATCGCGTGCAAGATCGGTTCCCTTTAAAATGTGGAGTAGCTGCAATTTGATCCCGTCAATGGGATTGCGGTTCAGATAATCGATGGTTTTAAGCATCTGTGCTTCTGTCTCTCCCGGAAGAAAAAGGATGACATGCGTGATCACCTGGATTCCGGCCGCTTTCAGTCTGGCTACAGCATCGTCAAAAACCTCCAGCGGGTATCCCCGGCGGATGTAGCGGGCAGTCTGCGGATGGATGGTCTGAAGACCAAGCTCGATCCAGACCGGCTTGATCTGATTTAAGCGTCTCAGAAGTTCTACGGTCTCATGAGACAGACAGTCAGGACGCGTTGCAACGGCGAGTACCCGGACATCGGGATCAAGGATTGCCTCGGTAAAAATCTTTTCCAGGTATTCGACAGGTGCATACGTATTTGTAAATGCCTGAAAATAGGCAATATAGGAATGAACCGGTCGTTTCGCCTGAAGAGCCGCTTTTCCGGCAGCAAGCTGTTCGCAGATACTGAAAGAGGCAGATCCGGCAAAGTCGCCAGATCCCATGCCACTACAGAAGATACAGCCGCCCCGGCCAATCTTTCCATCCCGGTTGGGGCAGGTCATCCCCCCGTTTAATGCAATCCGGTAGACTTTTTCACCAAACTGACTTTTTAATGCATAATCCAGGGAATGATATCTTTTTTCACCCCAGCGTACAGGCATCGGTACAGAACGGGTTGTGGTAAAGCCATCTGCCATATCAGATCAGATCCTTTATTGCTTTACTTACAGTTTCAGCTACACGCGGGTCAAATGCCTCCGGCAGAATGTTGTTCTCGTTAAGTTCTTCTTCAGGAACAAGACCTGCAATCGCATTGGCGGCAGCCAGCTTCATCTCTTCGGTGATCTGAGTGGCACGTCCCTCTAAAGCTCCTTTGAAGATTCCGGGGAAAGCAACAACGTTATTGACCTGGTTCGGGAAGTCGGAGCGTCCTGTACCGACAACTTTTGCGAGATCCGGCATGATCTCAGGTACCGGGTTCGCCATAGCAAACAGGATTGCATCCTGGTTCATGGATGCAACCATCTCCGGGGTAACAATATTCGGGGCAGATACACCTACAAAGATGTCAGCACCTTTCAGAGCATCGGCAAGAAGACCGATCCGTCCCTCAAGATTTGTCACTTTTGTCATTTCTTTCTGCATCCAGTTCAGATCCGGTGAATCCTTGGAAATGATTCCGTTGATATCACACATCGTAATATGCGGGAATCCATAAGTCAGCAGCAGTTTAGTGATTGCAACACCTGCAGAACCTGCACCGTTTACAACAACACGGCAGTCTTCTTTCTTTTTCCCGGTTACTTTTAAGGCGTTGATGATGCCGGCGAGAACAACAATTGCAGTTCCGTGCTGGTCATCATGGAAGACCGGGATATTCAGAAGTTCCTTTAAACGGGTCTCAATCTCAAAGCAGCGTGGTGCGGAGATGTCCTCCAGATTGATACCACCAAAAGCAGGTGCAATATTGACAACAGAGCGAATGATTTCCTCTGTATCCTGCGTATCCAGGCAGATCGGAACTGCGTTGACTCCGCCAAATTCTTTAAAGAGAACACATTTTCCCTCCATGACCGGCATGGCAGCCAATGCACCGATATTTCCAAGACCGAGTACGGCACTTCCGTCAGAGACAACAGCGACTGTATTGGCTTTCATTGTATAAGTATAGGCGGCTTCCGGGTCTTTGGCGATGACTTTACATGGTTCAGCAACACCCGGAGTATAGGCGATCGCCAGGTCTTCCCGGGAATTGACGTGAGCCTTTGCCGTGGTTTCCAGTTTTCCATTCCATTCTTTGTGCATCTGTAATGCTTTTTCGTTATTTGTCATATTTTTTACCTCGCAGAATCAATTTGTAATTAATAATAACACTCCCGCAGATTTCATGCAATATCCGCATTTTTGCAAATATCTGCATTTTTGAAAAAAAGCTTTCTTTTTATAGGAAAGTAGTGTATAATACGAACCATATTTATGATGCCAGGGTGGGAGTGCGTAGCACGGAGCAATCCGTAGGCATCAAAGTCGGGGGCTTTTGACCCCGACATCATATCAAGAGAGTTGACGCATAAAGAAGTGGTTTGAAAAAACTGATTACTTTTTATTTCTTTAAAGCTTCTTTTGCAAATTCTGTAGTGACAAGAGATTCGTACGGAGTGCGGGAATCCAGTTCACCGGCACTTTCAAGAATATCCTGGAGAAGTTCAAAGCTGTCTTTTTCGAAAATCAGGTCTTCTTTCCAGGTCTTCTGATCATAATAGCGGGTGACAATGGTTGTGATCGTATTTAGATCTGTTTCAGGAAATTGTGGAGCGATGACAGCGGCGATTTCTTCAGGGGTGTGATTCTGAACAAAATCCATACCTTTCTGCAATGCATTGGTAAAAGACTGGATGACATCAGGGTTTTTGTCAAGATAACTCTTTTTGGCACTGTATGCAGTGTACGGTACATAGCCACTGTCCGTACCGAGTGATGCTACGACATGCCCTTTTCCCTCACTTTCAAGGGCGGTGGCACTTGGCTCAAATTCTACTGTAAAGTCTCCACTGCCTTCTGAAAATGCAGCAGCAGTTGAACCAAAGTCGATGCCCTGGTTGATGTTCAAATCTGTCCGTGGGTCGATGCCATTCTGTTTTAAGATATACTCAAATACCATTTCCGGCATACCACCTTTTCGACCGCCAAGAACATCCTTGCCTTTCAGATCAGTCCATTTAAAGTCCTTCATTTCTTCTCTTGCAACAAGAAAGTTTCCGGCACGCTGGGTTAGCTGTGCAAAGTTGATAACATAATCATTGGCTCCTTCATTGTACGTATAAATAGAAGATTCAGATCCCATGAAACCAATATCTGCTTCACCGGAAATAACAGCAGTCATAGTTTTGTCTGCCCCAAAACCGGTAACGAGCGTGAGATCAATTCCTTCCTCGTCAAAGTACCCATTTTCAATCGCAGCGTACATCGGAGCGTAGAAAATAGAATGAGCCACTTCATTCAATGTCACAGAGACGGGAGCAGAATCGGAATCTGTCCTGGATATGTCAGAGACAGTTTCTGTTGTGTTTGTTTTAGAATTTTTAGTGTTGTCATCAGTGTGAGCAGAACCGCAGGCAGACAACAGCCCGACAGTCATGACAGAAGTGAGAAGTATGGATATCAATTTCTTTTTCATAAGTCCTCCCAGATAAGATTAGATTCTCATTTAAAGTATGCAGGAGAAACGGAACAGGTGAAATCTCAGGCAGGCTTTTAATTTGTCCAAATTGTTTTGTTCCGAAAAACTGAGCGAGAAGTTTTAAATGGGTTTATCAGGTATCCAGACTGAAGAATATCTTTGCGGGAATATGATAGGGCGTTTGCTATAACTTGAAACTATAGTTAACATGTTCTTTTATGTATTATACAAATTGCACAGACAGAACTATAATGACTTCCATAAAAGAGATAACAAATTTGGAGGTAATGATTTATGCAGATATCAGTAATAGGTTTTCCAAGAATCGGTACATTAAGAGAATTAAAATTTGCTTCTGAGAAGTACTTTAAGAAGGAAATAGAAGCCGGAGAATTATTGCAGAAAGCACAGGAACTGAGGAAGACACACTGGTTGACACAGAAGAATGCAGGGATTACTTATATTTCAAGTAATGATTTTTCATTTTATGATATGGTATTGGATACGGCGGCACTGCTTGGCATTGTTCCAAAACGATATAAAGAACTGAATCTGTCAGAACTGGATACATATTTTGCAATGGCTCGTGGGTATCAGGGAACTTTTGGGGATGTAAAGGCACTTGCCATGAAAAAATGGTTCAATACGAATTATCATTACATTGTTCCGGAACTGGAAGATGATACAGAGATCAAAATTTCGGGAGATAAATTATGGTCAGAATATGCGGAAGCAAAGAGCATTGGAATAGAGACAAAACCGGTTGTAACCGGGGCATATACCGTATTAAAGCTTTGCAGATGTACAGGAAATAAGACAGCAGCAGATTATGTGGATGAGATTGTAAATGCATATAAAGATCTGATCGAGAAGTGTGAAAAAGAGCAGATCGCATGGATCCAGTTTGATGAACCGGCACTGGTGCAGGATATGGAAAAAGAAGACATCGAACTTTTCCACAGACTTTATGATGCGATTCTGACAGCAGTAAAAGATTGTAAGGTACTTTTACAGACATATTTCGGGGATGTAAGAGATATTTACCAGGATCTGATTGAGATGCCGTTTGATGGAATCGGTCTTGATTTTCTTTACCGCAGTGGTTTCCGGGAAAGAATTATCGAAATCGTT
>ENA-OPBE01003264-OPBE01003264.1-human-gut-metagenome-genome-assembly--contig:-NODE-3264-length-11053-cov-1.655756_pt1 | contig 11053 bp, 10 predicted proteins | sample MGYA00241066_ERZ501448 | MGnify/ENA primary metagenome ERZ501448 (study PRJEB25962, sample SAMEA2042585) | human gut metagenome | biome: human gut; feature: human-associated habitat; material: faeces...
GATTGAAGAACAGAAAAAAGAGGCTGGTATCGCAGAGCCGAAGAACCTGGAAGAACAGGCAATTTCCCTGGTAGGAAGAGATATTTTTGAAAAGCTGATCAAGGGCTATACAGAGAAGCAGTGGGGACGTGACTGCAAAGATCTCCCGTCTTTTATCATCAAGAGACTTCCGGTCCGTCTTACATTTGATAACAATTATTTTAATGCATTATATCAGGGGATTCCGGTTGGCGGATATACCAAAATGGTTGCCAATATGCTGGACGGAGTAGAAGTTCGCCTTGGAGAAGATTATCTGGAGAAAAAAGCAGAATACGATGCACTTGCTGAAAAAATAATCTATACGGGTCCGATCGATGCATATTTTGATTACCAGATGGGATATCTGGAGTATCGTTCGGTACGTTTTGAGACAGAACTTCTGGATAAGCCGAATTTCCAGGGAAATGCAGCAGTCAATTATACAGACAGAGAGACTCCATGGACAAGGATCATTGAGCATAAATGGTTTGAATTTGGAAAAGATGATGAAGGAAATGATCTTCCGAAGACAGTGATCAGCCGTGAGTATAGTTCTGAGTGGAAACCGGGAGATGAACCGTATTATCCGGTGAATGATGAGAAGAACGGTGCTCTTTACAGCAAATACAGAGAGCTTGCCCAAAAAGAGAAAAAGGTTGTATTTGGCGGCCGTCTGGGAGAGTATAAATATTATGACATGGATGCGGTGATCGCATCAGCACTGGACATGTGCGAAAAGGAACTTGGCTAAGGATTGATTTGTCAAAATGTGACAAAAATGTAAAATTTGATTTAAAAATACATTGCATCGCAGGAAGAAAACTGTTATAGTGGACTCACAGAGCGTTTGTGCTCTGTGAGTTGTTATTATGCAGAAACAAAATGGAGAGTTTAAATACAAGGAGTATCTTTATGAAAAGAATTACAGCAATCTGGAAACATGCCTTTCTTCTGATCGTGATATTGTCAGCTGTCTGTCTTTTGGGGAATACACAGAAAGTATCAGCTGCATCTTACAGTGAAACGACCTGCAAAGTGATTTTTGCAAATGCAAAAGGACAGACTGCAGGTTTTTATCATAATCTTGCCAAAACTGTTGAGGAAGGAACAGTAATTCAGCTTCCGGAGATAAACAGGGATGGATATCAGGCTTACTGGGTAACAAAGATTGAAGGAAAAGAATATAAATATAAAGCCGGACAGAAAGTGACGATCAATCAGACAACAAAGTTCTGCTTGAATTTATATAAAGAATATACGGTCCGATTCTACACGGCAAATGGCAGAAATGAATATACAAGTCTTCGCAAGACGGTTGTAGCGGGCAGCAGAATCAAGATGCCAACTGGTAATTCAAATGGAAATTACAGCTTTGCCGGATGGGCAACCAAAGTTGGAGGAGAGGTTGCGAAGAAACAGCGTGCAACAGTAAAAGTTAAAAGCAACCTAAAATTTTATGCAGTGCAGCAGAAAACAGATAGATCAGGTATAAGATTATATAAATATGATGGAAGCTACTGGAAGACGATCAAAAATACAAATGGTAAAGCAACTTTTCCGGCAGTAAATCTGGGCTCAGCTAATATGGTTCTTGGGTGGTCGAAGACACAGGGAAAGAATGCACTGTCCAGTTCCGATTACAAAGCCGGAGACCGTATTCCATCCAAAAACGGCAGATATTATATGGTTGTTTTTGGAACATCCATGGATCGCGCACCGGCTGCGATTACAACACCGACAAAATTTGACAGGGTTTATTGTGTGGGAGATTCCAGAACTGTTTATACACGAGTTGCTTTAGGTGCATCAGCGCCGTCAAATGTTGAGTTTATTGCAAAAGCAGGAGAGGGATTAGACTGGTTTAAGAGCTCAGGATATAAAACTCTGTATCGTTCTGTGGCCAAGCGTCCATGGACAGAAAAAAAGGCAGTTATTATTAATCTTGGAGTCAATGATTTAAAGAACAGTGCTTCTTATGTCAAATATATGAAGAAAGTGGCAGCTAAGCTGAAAAAATATAACTGTAAAATGTATTATCTTTCTGTAAATCCGGTAAACAGTGCAATGATCAAAAGCGTTAATGGAAAGGCAAGAACAGAAGCACAGGTCGCAGCTTTTAATAAAGCAATCTACAGGAGACTGTGTTCCGGCAGAAACAGAAGCTTTACTTACATCAATACATGTACGAACCTGCAGATGAAGGGCTGGATCAGTAAGAAGTCTGGAACAGATATTTATGATGGATTGCATTATTCAAATCAGACATATCTGAGGATATTTGATTATTGTATGAGATATCTGAATCGCTGAAATGTGGAGTATTCAGAATAAAGAGAGGAACTATGTAAATGAAACGTGTTATCACATATGGAACGTTTGACCTGCTTCATTACGGACATATCAATCTTTTGAGACGGGCACGCCAGATGGGCGATTATCTGATCGTGGGGCTTTCAACAGATGAATTCAACTGGAATGAAAAACAGAAGAAGTGTTATTTTTCTTACGAAAAACGTAAACAGCTCCTGGAAGCTATACGTTATGTCGATCTGGTGATTCCGGAAGAAAACTGGGAGCAGAAGAGAACGGATGTGAAAGAGTATCATGTGGATACTTTTGTAATGGGAGATGATTGGAAGGGGAAATTTGATTTTCTGAAAGAAGAAGGATGCGAGGTGGTATATCTGCCACGTACTCCGGAGATTTCTAGCTCACAGATTAAAGAAGATCTCCATACAAAAGAAAGTAAAAACGATTGATAAACTGGCCGGGGATTAAGCCCCGGTCAGTTCCTTTAATGAGCAAAAACGATAGCCCATTTCTTCCCACTTTGTAAGCAGGTCATCCAGGATCAGGCCATTTGTAGAGGAAGTATTGTGCAGAAGGACAATGGCACCAGGATGAATGCGCCCGAGAAGTTTTTGAAAGGCTTCTTCCCTGGAAGGCTGCTGATCCTGAATCCAGTCTACATATGCAAGGCTCCAGAAAAAGGTGGAATATCCCAGCTCTTTGGCCATGGCCAGGTTTGAGGTACTGTAGATTCCCTGCGGTGGACGGTAAAATTTTGTCATCTGTTCACCGGTGACAGATTCATACAGCTTTTCTACGCCGTCCAATTGTTTCTGAAAATCATCTTTTGAAGAAATGCCTGACATATCAGGGTGCGTCATTGTGTGATTGCCAACTGTATGCCCTTCAGAAACCATGCGCCGGATCAGATCAGGATTGTCTGAAATGAAATTACCTACAACAAAAAATGTGGCAGGGGCCTGATGCTTTTTCAGTGCATCGAGGATACGTGGAGTGTTTCCGTTTTCGTATCCGGCATCAAAAGTGAGGTAGATTTTTTTTTCATTGGTATCTTCAGCATAGTAGGCATGATACTTGCCAAGATCGTTGATCGTAGCATTCCCGACAGGGCGTTCTCCCTCCTTTTGGAAACTGAGTCCCCAACTGGTGGATTCGGATAAGAGAGAAGCAGATGCTGCCTGAGATTTCTGCCAGGAATGCAATTTACCTGCCTGCCCACCCAGAATAAAGGCGCCGGCAAGAAGAAAGAGCAATTTGGGAATGAGTGGATAATGATGAGAAGAAGACATAGTATCTCCAATAGAAGATCTTGAAAGAATATATGCGAAAAGGCAAAAATTTAGAGCCATCAGATGATTATTTTCTGGTGGCTCTTTTAATGTTCAGTGTCCAATGGAACTTACCTCCTGAGTTGAATTAAAACATTTGGAATTAAATGATTACGTTCTTGGTGGTCCGTACCTCTCTTTCATAAATTATAAAGGAAATTCATTTCGTTTCTGGTGGTCTGTACCTCGCTTTCCTGAATTATGGGAAATCACTTATGTTTTCGGTGGTTTCACGCTCCTTTTATTTATTTTGTAGTTCCTTTTGTTTTATGAACTTACTATAACAGATAATAAACTATATGTCAATAAGAAAATTGAAAAAAATAAAAATATTAAATAATAAATTGTAAAATTGCATGATAATATAGAATTTACAGAAAATAATGAAAAAGAAAGTATGGTATAGAAACAGACGAAAGGGAGAAAATAAAGAGTATCAGTTGGTGTGAAGATACTGAGGAATGATAACAATAATCAAATATGAAGGAGGTAAGTGCATGTTTCGTTATCTGCCTGTTCGAAAGATTCAAGCAAGACAAGTGTTGGATTCCAGAGGAAATCCAACCGTAGAGGTAGAAGTTACTGTAGGAGAAGGAATTGTTGGGATAAATGGATATACAGCGAGAGCGATAGTGCCGTCAGGTGCATCGACCGGGAAATTTGAGGCAGTGGAACTTCGCGATGGAAAAAAAGGCTATTATACAGGTTTGAGTGTGGAGAAGGCGGTAGAAAATGTAAATACGAAACTGGCAGAAGCAGTTATTGGAGAAAATGCACTGGATCAGAATCGGATTGATCAGATTCTGATTGATACGGATGGCACAGACAATAAGAGTAATGTAGGAGCAAATGCAGCACTTGGCGTTTCGATGGCGGTTGCAAGAGCGGCTGCGATGGCACTCAGAATTCCGCTTTATCAGTATCTGGGAGGCTGCCACAGTAAAAAAATGCCGGTACCGATGATGAATATTCTGAATGGGGGAAAACATGCAGATAATACAGTAGACCTTCAGGAATTTATGATCATGCCGGTGGGCGCGGAAAAGTTTGAGGAGGGAATTCGCATGTGTGTGGAGATCTACCAGATACTGCGAATTATTTTGAAAGAAAGGTCCCTGTCTACTGCGGTAGGAGATGAAGGCGGATTTGCACCGAATCTGGCAGACAGTCAGGAGGTTCTGGCATTAATTGTCCAGGCTGTGGAAAAAGCAGGATATAAACCGGGAGAAGATATTCTGATTGCGATAGATGCAGCGGCAAGTGAATTGTATGACGAGAATCTGAACTGCTATTATTTTCCGGGTGAGAGCCAGATGAAAGGAAAAGAGGTTTTAAGAGACAGCGGTGAAATGATTGCATATTATGAAGAACTTGTCAGGAAATTCCCGATAATCTCCATTGAAGACGGACTTCATGAGGATGACTGGGAAGGCTGGAAAGAGATGACCGAACGGCTGGGAAAAACGGTACAGCTTGTAGGGGATGATCTTTTTGTTACAAATATCAAACGACTGAAATGTGGGATACAGCTTCATGCGGCGAATGCAATTCTTGTCAAGGTGAACCAGATCGGCACGTTGAGTGAAGCTATGGATGCAGTAGAAATGGCACAGAATGCAGGCTATCGTGCAGTAATCTCACACAGATCCGGTGAGACAGAAGATGCATTTATCGCAGATCTGGCAGTTGCAACCGGTGCAGGCCAGATCAAAACCGGAGCACCCTGCAGATCGGATCGAAATGCAAAATACAATCAACTGCTCAGGATTGCAGAACAGCTTGAAAAACAGGCAGTTTATGAGAATCCGTTTGGCAGGGAAGGGTGAAAGAGCGGGCTGTTTACATGCAGCCCGCAAATTGTTTTTTTTGAAATGGAAATTTGAAATGGAAATGACTAAAAACAGTTGAAATCGAAGAATGGTTATGATAGAATGAATTCTAGTTGATTAGGAGGTGTAACCGAAGTGCAGATTTTAAGAACTATTCTCACTGTTATTTTTGCCATAGATTGTATTGCGCTTACCGTTGTTGTACTTATGCAGGAAGGAAAGCAGCAGGGACTTGGTGGAGCGATTTCCGGAGCAGCGGATTCCTACTGGGGAAAGAACAAAGGTCGTTCTATGGAGGGTGGACTTGTGAAAGCTACCACAATTATGGCAGTGTTATTTTTTGTACTGGCAGCAGTTTTGAATATGAATTTTTAAGAATTGTCAGAAGGAAACACTCTTGTATAAACACAAGAGTGCTTTTTTTTCTCATAGCAAAGGAGTATACGTGAGTAAGAAGAAAATCTGGGAAAAGAAAAAAAAGAAAAAATTTTCCAAAGAGAAAATATCTGTAAAACCAAAGAAAAGGGATATAAAAGCCCTCAGTAAGCTGGGACTGATCAAAGAAGGAACTTTTATCGGTAATCATAAGGGCTTTGGTTTTGTAGAACTGGAAGAGGAAGAAGATGATATCTTTATCCCGGCAGATCATACAGGGACTGCAATGCATATGGACCGTGTCCGGGTACTCCTCAAAAATGAAGCCAAAACAGGGAAACGCAGAGAAGGTACTGTAATAGAGATTCTGGAACGTGTAAATAAAGAAATCGTTGGTACATTCCAGAGGGAGAGGGATTACGGTTTTATTCTGTGCGATAACCAGAAGTTCTCAAAGGATATCTACATTTCGCCTAAGAATTCCAAAGGGGTTCGCGATGGAGACAAAGTTGTTGCAGAGATTATAGATTATGGGAACGACAGGAGAAAACCGGAAGGTAAGATCGCAGAGAATCTTGGAAGTATGAATGCACCGGGAACGGACATTCTTGCAATCGTTAAAAGCTTCAATATTCCGTCAGAGTTTCCTGTAAAAGTTAAGAATCAGGCCATGCGGGTACCGGATCATGTGCAGGAGGCTGACCGGGATGGCAGAACGGATCTGACACAGCTTATGACAGTTACAATCGATGGTGAAGATGCAAAAGATCTGGATGATGCAGTTTCTCTTACAAAAGAGGGAAATATATATCATCTGGGTGTGCATATTGCAGATGTGAGTAATTATGTACAGGGAGGAAGTGCACTGGACAAAGAAGCACTGAAAAGGGGCACCAGTGTATATCTTGCTGACAGAGTCATTCCAATGCTTCCGGAACGGCTGTCTAACGGAATCTGTTCATTGAATCAGGGGCAGGACCGCCTGACTTTAAGCTGCCTTATGGATATTGATGAGAATGGTACAGTAGTTGCTCATCGGATTGCAGAGACGGTTATTCGAGTGGATCGTCGTATGAGTTATAATCAGGTCAGATGTATCCTTGAAGATGGAGACACTGAGACAAGCAGAGAGTATAAGGAATTTGTGCCAATGTTTTTCCTTATGAAAGAATTATCGGCACTTTTGAGAAGCAAGAGACATAACAGAGGTTCTATTGATTTCGATTTTCCTGAAAGCAAGATCATTCTGAACGGGGCAGGACGGGCAATTGATGTGAAGCCATACGAACAGAATGTTGCTACACAGATCATAGAAGATTTTATGCTGATGGCAAATGAAACAGTGGCAAAAGAATACTGCCAGGGAGAATATCCGTTTGTTTACCGTACGCATGACAATCCGGATCCGGAAAGAGTGGAAAGCCTTCTTACGCTTCTGAGACACCAGGGGATTCAGGTGCAGAAAGCATGTGAGGAAATCACACCAAAGGAAATTCAGGAGATTCTTGAGCAGATTCAGGGAATGCCAAATGAAATGATGATCAGCAGACTGATGTTGAGAACGATGAAACAGGCACGATATACAACAGAGTGCAGCGGACACTTTGGGCTTGCAGCGAAATATTACTGTCATTTTACCTCTCCGATCAGAAGATATCCGGATTTACAGATCCACCGTATCATTCGTGATAATATAAGAGGCAGATTACAGCGAGAAGGAAAAACAGAACATTACAGAGAAATACTGGAATATGTGGCAGAACAGTCCAGCGTATGCGAAAGACGTGCACAGGAGGCGGAGAGAGAGTCTGACCGTCTGAAAAAAGCAGAGTATATGTCCTATCATCTGGGAGAAATTTTCGAGGGAATTATTTCGGGAGTTACTGCTTATGGATTTTATGTGGAACTTCCGAATACAGTGGAAGGCCTCGTTCATATTACGGCACTGTCAGATGATTATTATGAATTCGATGAGGAAAACTATGAACTTCGCGGAGAGCTTACGAAGAAAGTTTACCATCTGGGACAGAAAGTTACGGTCAGAGTGGCAGATGCAGATGCACTGAAACGAACGGTGGATTTTTCGGTAGTTGAAAACACTGTAGATGAGATGAGTCTGAACGAATAAAGGAGGTGTTTTTCATGGCAAAAAAATCTGGAATGAAATTGATCGCAAATAATAAAAAAGCTTTTCATGACTATTTTATAGAGGATACTTATGAAGCAGGGATCGCACTTGTCGGCACTGAGGTGAAGTCGCTCAGAGCAGGTAAATGCAGTGTGAAGGAATCGTTTATTCGTGTGGAAAACGGGGAAGTATACATTTACGGGATGCATATCAGTCCTTATGAGAAGGGAAACATTTTTAACAAAGATCCTATGAGAGTCCGTAAATTACTTCTTCACAGATATGAGATCAACAAAATCGAAGGAAGTCTTCAGGAAAAAGGCCTGACTCTTGTACCACTGAAAGTATATTTCAAGGACAGTCTTGTGAAACTTGAGATAGGAGTTGCACGCGGCAAAAAGTTGTATGACAAGAGACAGGATATTGCGAAGAAAGACCAGCGGAGAGAGGCAGAAAGAGAATTCAAAGTCAAAAATCTGTAACTTTAAAAAAAGTATGAATTCGCAGACAATTAGTTGACAAGAATTTGATACTCTGTATAATTAAACTAAAAGATGACTATTCTGGTTACTGTGAACGGAGTGAACAGTAACCTATTCCGCGACTAGAATTAGGAGGAAATATATATGATCAGGAAAAGATATCTGGCAGCAGCCGGACTGTTGACACTGGCTGTTGTGGCAGCAGGATGCGGTAAGAAAAATGATGCAGGTTCTGTAGTACAGGCAACACCAACTCCGACCGAAGAAACTTCAGTATCCCCGACTCCGACGCCGGAGATGGTAAATATGGAAGAAACTGTTGAAAAGAATATCATGGGTGAGAAGACATCCACAGCATCAAAGGTGACTATTGTAAATCGGACAGGATCTGAGATCGCAGCGATCTATATCAGAGAGACTCCGTCTGATGACGCAGATGAAGACACCGCAGATGAGTGGGGTGATGATCTGGTAAACGGTATGTTTACACTGAAGAGTGGAGACAATGCAGTTTATTATTATGAGAAACCACAGTCAGCGTCAACCATATATGATATCAGAATTACGTACACAGATGAAGAAAAAAATGAATGTTTCTTCAGAAAACTGCCGCTTACAACGATTAAACAGATCACACTTCGTATGGATGGAAAAGATGAAGATGCGATTCCGTATGCAACCTATATGACGGCAAACAGTACGAAGGAAATCTCAACACTGAATGATGTTAAGAAAAGACTCGGTCTGGAAACAGATGAGGACAGTGATTCTGTGACACCGACTCCGACAGAGGCACCGGATGATTCCAATAATTCCAATACAGACAATCCGGATCCGACGACGGCACCATCGGATAACAATGGCAACAGCAGCAATAATAATCCAAGCAGCGATGATCCTACAAATTCCACGATTCAGACAGCAGAGAAATATATTGGCATGTCTATTGATGATCTCGCCGGAGCTGTAGGGGATTCCCAGTCTTCCGAATATGATGATGACTCTGCTACCGGAACAACTGGATATTACTATTATCCGGATTTCACAGTTTCCACATCTGTAGATGAAGAAGGAAATGAAATCGTTACAGGAGTTTGGTAAAGATAAACAATGCTGTGGCATTGCGGGAAAGGATAAATGATCTATGAAAAGAATATTACTGAAATTAAGTGGAGAAGCTCTTGCCGGAGCCGAAAAAAAAGGATTTGACGAGGCAACGGTTATTGCTGTTGCAAAACAGATCCGTGCGGTTGCGGAAGAAGGAACACAGATTGGTATTGTGATCGGTGGAGGCAACTTCTGGAGAGGCCGTACAAGCGAGACGATCAATCGTAACAAAGCAGACCAGATCGGCATGCTTGCTACTGTGATGAATTGCATTTATGTATCTGATATCTGCAGATATCTGGGACTTAAGACAGAAATCTTTACACCATTTGTATGTGGCGCATTCACAAAACTTTACTCAAAAGATGCAGTAGAAGAGGCATTTGCAGAAGGCAAGATTCTTTTCTTTGCAGGAGGAACAGGCCATCCGTATTTCTCAACAGATACAGCTACAGTTCTGCGTGCTGTTGAGATCGAAGCAGAAGCAATCCTTCTTGCAAAGGCAGTAGACGGTATTTATGACAGCGATCCAAAACTGAATCCGAATGCTGTGAAATACGATGAGATTTCTATTGAAGAAGTTGTTGATAAAAAACTTGCGGCAATGGATCTTACTGCATCTATTATGTGTCTTGAGCAGAAGATGCCGATGCTGGTATTTGGTCTTGAAGAAGAAAATAGTATTGTAAATGCTGTACATGGTAAATTTACAGGAACAAAAGTAACTGTATAAGAGAATTCTAAAAAATAAAATATAACCGGAGAAGGAGAATTCGACAAATGGATGAAAGAGTTCAGAAATATGAGCAGAAAATGACAAAAACACTGGAAGGCTTTGAGACAGAGCTGACCACGATCCGTGCAGGACGTGCAAATCCGCATATCCTTGACAAGATCACAGTAGATTATTATGGCAGCCCGACACCACTTCAGCAGGTTGCGAACATTACTGTACCGGAAGCAAGAATGATTCAGATCCAGCCATGGGAATCCAGTCTGATCAAAGGCATTGAGAAAGCGATCCTTACTTCAGATCTTGGACTGAATCCGAGCAACGATGGTAAGATCGTGCGCCTGGTTCTTCCGGAACTGACGGAAGAACGCCGTAAAGATCTTGTAAAAGACGTAAAGAAAAAAGGAGAAGCAGCCAAAGTTGCTGTTCGTAATATCCGCCGTGATGCAAATGATGCATTTAAGAAGCTGACCAAACAGGATGTTTCTGAAGATGAAGTAAAAGATCTGGAAGATGCAGTACAGAAGCTTACAGATAAGTTCATCAAGAAGATTGATGCTGCGGTTGAGGTGAAATCAAAAGAAATCCTGACAGTATAAGAATTGTGTAACTGTCAGATTGGAGGGAGAGGGAGAGCCGGAAAGGGCTCTCTTTCTGTTCGCTCTGCTAAGAGAGGAGAAAACATGGAAAACCCGGATAAATACAGAAATTTTGGATTTCGACAGTCGTTTTATTCTCAT
>ENA-OPBE01003271-OPBE01003271.1-human-gut-metagenome-genome-assembly--contig:-NODE-3271-length-11027-cov-2.426358_pt1 | contig 11027 bp, 10 predicted proteins | sample MGYA00241066_ERZ501448 | MGnify/ENA primary metagenome ERZ501448 (study PRJEB25962, sample SAMEA2042585) | human gut metagenome | biome: human gut; feature: human-associated habitat; material: faeces...
GGAGAAGCTCCTTCGCCGTTCCATAGCCGCCATCAAAGATCGTGACGGACGGGCCTGCTATTTTCTGAATCGTTTCTTTCAGGAACGGATAGTGGGTGCAGCCAAGAACAATGCCGGTAATATCTTTATCCTTATATGGGTCAAGCAGGTTATGGAGAAAGGTTTCAAGTTTTTCGCCAGATAAAATACCCTGTTCAACAAATTCCATAAGGCCTGGACAAGGCAGTGGATAAATGTCTGCCTGTTCATCGTAAAGACTTTCTAATTTGTGAAATTTCTCTTCGCGTAATGTCATCGGTGTAGCCATGACAACAACTTTTGCATGTCCTGTGGCTAATACTGCTGGTTTGATAGCTGGTTCTACACCGACTAAAGGTAGGTCGGGATACATATCCCGAAGAATTCGTACTGCGGCACTGGTTGCAGTGTTGCAGGCAACAGCAACGGCCTTTGCATGTTTTTCCTTAATAAGATATGTAATATGTTCAATCGTAAGCGCGCGCACTTCCTCGAGAGTTTTTGTTCCATAAGGGGCATGTTTGGAATCACCGTAATAAATAAAATCTTCATTTGGCATCAGCTTTGTCATCTCTCTTAAAACACTGATGCCGCCCATGCCGGAGTCAAATACCGCAATCGGGTCGGATAGTTGGTTCATAAATCTATGTTCCTCCTGATTATATTTATGTATTCCCTGAATCATTTTCTGGATTTGATTTTTTGGTGTATTCTTAATTAGTTATATCCGGATGCATTAATGCACGCATCCTGTATAGTTCAAAAAATGAACAAAACTAATAAAAAATCTTCTTACAAAATCAAGCACAAGAAGATTCAGAAAGTACATATTTTCATTTGTCTTTAAAATAGTATAGTTTCTTTTCTTTACGAAATCAAGTGGGATTATGCATAAACAGTACCTAATTTGTACATTTCCGTTGAAAGGTGGCGAGGGATGTGGTATCATTTAATTCGCTTTAATGAAAATGAATTATATAATTATAGAAAGAAAATGAATAAGTAAAGTGAATAAATAACAGGAATAAGCAAGAGTAGAGGGAAGGATGGCGAGTATGGGACAGAAGTATTTAGTGGTTAGTGATAATCATGGAAATATGTCGAATCTTGAGTATGTGATTGAAAGATTCCGTGGAAAGATTGAGGCTCTCATTCATTGCGGAGATATGGAGATTCCGCCGGAAATGTTAGAGGAATTGGCAGGATGTCCGGTTTATATGGCAGAAGGCAATTGTGATTATAATTTTAGCCGGGATAAAGAAGATATTTTTGAACTTGGCGATCATGTTGCATTTGTAACGCATGGGGATGCCTATGGTGTGAGCTGGGGAGAAGAAGAACTTGTAAGTAAGGCTCAGGAGATGGGAGCGGATGTTGTTTTTTATGGACACACACATTGTCCGGCTTTTCATTATTATGAAAAAGAGGGCGTGACTGTATTTAATCCGGGAAGTATTGCACTGCCAAGACAGATGACACCGGCAGGACCTACATTTTTAATTATAGATTTAGCGGATGACGGGAGATTAACCCCGGAATTATATACGTTATAGAAAGTTTCACAGTAAATATTTTATAAATGATATTTTATAAGAAATATTTTGTGGGAAGTATTTCAGAACTTGTTAGTATATTTTTTTGAAAAATATGATTGAGAAAGAGAAAAGAATAACAAGTATAATAAAGATTTGGAGGCAATATGAAACGACAGAAAAGAGTAGCGGTAATTAATGATGTGACCGGATTTGGCAGATGTTCTGCTGCTGTGGCACAGCCAATCATTTCTGCGATGAAGATACAGTGCTGCGTGATGCCGACAGCAATCCTGTCTGTACACACGGGATTTCCAAACTATTTTTTACAGGATTATACACCATATCTTAGGACATATATGAATAGCTGGGAAGAGACAGGTATTGAATTTGATGGAATTACAACGGGCTTTATCGGGTCGAAAGAACAGATAGGGCTTGTTGTTGAATTTTTTAAACGGTTTAAAAAGGAGAATACATTAGCGGTTGTTGATCCGGTTATGGGAGATTACGGAAAGCTTTATTCATCTTATACAGATGATATGTGCCAGGAAATGAAAAAACTTCTCCCATATGCGGATGTGCTTACCCCGAATCTTACGGAAGCCTGTCGCATTCTTGATTTGGATTATCACAAAGTAGATTTGTCAGAAGAGGGACTTGTAGCGATTTGTGAGGCTTTAAGCGATATGGGGCCAAGTAGAATTGTGATCACAGGCTTACAGCAAGGTGATTTGATATTTAATTATATTTTTGAGAAAAATAAGACTTCAGAATTATTATCAACAAGAAAAATCGGTGGAGACCGTTCGGGAACAGGCGATGTATTTTCTTCTATTGTAACAGGGGCTTTGATTCAGGGACAGGATTTTAAAACAGCAGTAAAAAGAGCAGTCACATTTCTTGATAAAGCGATTGCTTATACGGCACAGATGGAACTGCCGTGGAACTACGGAATATGTTTTGAAGAATATTTAGAGGAGATTTAGCGATGATTTTATATACAGTGAAAAATGGTGTTTACTATAACTTAGAGGACTTTAAAGAGGATTTATCTGATCTTGGGGAGAACGGATTTCCGAATAAGATTTATATTAACATGACAAACAGATGCTCCTGTTCCTGTACATTTTGTTTAAGAAGTTTAAAGGAATTTAACGAGCATAACAGCTTGTGGCTTAAGGAAGAACCTTCTGTAGAATTAGTAAAAGAATTATTTTCCAAGTATGACTGGTCTAAAGTTGCAGAGATTATTTTCTGTGGTTTCGGTGAGCCTACGATGCGTTTTAATGATGTAGTAGAAGTAGGACAGTGGTTAAAGAGCATCCATCCAGATATTCCTCTGCGTATTAATACCAATGGTCTGTCTGATTTAGTCTTTGGTGAGCCGACTGCAAGTCGCCTTGCCGGAATTTTTGATACTGTTTCCATCAGCTTAAATTCTTCTACTGCACAGAAGTATCTTGATGTGACGAGAAACCGCTTTGGACTCGCTTCTTACGATGCAATGCTCAGCTTTGCAAAGGCCTGTCAGCGTTATGTGCCAAATGTAGTAATGACCGTTGTTGATGTGATTGGCGAGGAAGAAGTCGCAGCCTGCCAGAAAGTGTGTGATACACATGGACTTCATCTCCGTGTACGTCCTTATGAGGCAAATTAAAAAGTTTTGTATATTTTCCTTAAAAACAGCAGAGAATACCTCCGGTAAGGAGGTATTTTTTTATGGAAAAAGCAGATAAAAGAAAGATAGTTCTTATTGGAACTGGAATGGTGGGAATGAGCTATGCCTATGCACTGTTAAACCAGAATTTATGTGATGAGCTTGTCCTTATTGATATTAATAAAAAAAGAGCTGAGGGCGAGGCGATGGACTTAAACCACGGGGTAGCATTTAGCGGTGGAAATATGGAAATCTATGCGGGAGAATATACAGATTGCTGCAATGCAGATCTTGTTGTGCTGACAGCAGGCCTTCCGCAAAAAGAAGGGCAGAACAGGCTTGATTTATTAAAGGAAAACAGGAAAATATTTGAGACAATTCTTCAATCTGTACTGGAAAATGGATTTCACGGCATTTTTCTTGTTGCAACAAATCCGGTAGATATTATGACAAGGATTGTATATGAAATCAGTGATTTCCCGCCAGAAAAAGTGATTGGTACAGGAACAGCACTTGACACGGCAAGACTTCGATATCTTCTTGGAGAAAAGTTTATGATAGACCCAAGAAATATGCATGCTTACGTTATGGGAGAACACGGAGATAGCGAATTTGTTCCGTGGAGCCAGGCGATGATGACTACTAAGCCCATTTTTGATTTGTGTGGGGAGACAGAAGGGTGTCATTTTCAGGAACTCCTTGAATTAGAGGAAGAAGTACGTATGGCAGCCTATAAAATTATCGAGGCCAAAAAGGCAACGTATTATGGAATCGGTATGGCAATGGCACGGATTACAAAAGCAATTTTTGGAAATGAATACAGTGTTCTTACCGTATCTGCACATTTGCAGGGAGAATACGGAGAAAATGGAATTTATATCGGAATTCCATGTGTTGTAAACCGAATGGGAATCCAGCGGATTGTAGAACTTCCATTAGGAAGTGAGGAAAAACAACGGCTGCATTCTTCCTGTGAAACGTTAGAAAACACATATCGGGAAATTTGACTATAAAAATTTTTGAAAATATGATATACTATGAAACTGTGATGATTTATTACGTTAATGTATGAGTGAGGTTCCCGGTTTTTCGGGAACCTGTCAAGATACTGTATTCTCGGAATCTTTTTGTGCTTGATTTTGTGAGAAGATTTTTGTCAGTTGTGCCCGAATTTTTGAGGCATACGTTGTTGAAAATTGGGTGCAGCTGGCGGAAAATCAGCCACAAAAGCAAGCGCAAGAAAGACTCCGAGAGTACATGATAATAAAATGGAGGCAAAATGGACTATTTATTAGATGTACATACCCACACAATTGCCAGCGGCCATGCATATAACACCATCATGGAGATGGCAAAGGCAGGGTTTGATAAAGGATTAAAATTACTTGGAATTACAGAACATGCACCAATGATGCCGGGTACCTGCCACGCAATGTATTTTCATAACTTAAAGGTAGTTCCAAGAACAATGTGCGGTATCGAATTAATGCTTGGTGCAGAACTTAATATTTTAGATTATGACGGACATATAGATTTAGATACCCGTGTATTAAAGCAGTTAGACCTTAAAATCGCAAGCCTGCACAGTGTTTGTATCCAGCCAGGAACAAGAAAAGAGAATACACAGGCGGTTTTAGGAGCAGTTCATAATCCGTTAGTAGATATTATCGGACATCCGGATGATGGAATCTATCCTCTTGAATATGAACCAATCGTGGAAGCAGCAAAGGAAACGAACACACTTCTTGAAGTAAATAACAATTCTTTAAACCCTGCCGGTTCCAGAAAACACACCAGAGAGAATCTGATTGCAATGTTAGAGCTGTGTAAGGAATATAAACAGCCAGTTATCATGAACAGTGATTCCCACGTATTTTGCGATGTAGCAAGAAGAGATTTTTCAGAAAAACTCATAAAAGAAATTGATTTTCCAGAAGAATTGATTGTAAACCGTTCTGTCGATGTATTTAAAGAATACATTCACCGAAAATATGAGGAAAAATAAGTGCGAAAAAATTAAAATAATTATGGAAAACGAAATGTAATTACGAGGAAAAATAATTACAGAAAAATCAATTAAGACAATAAAAGTTTTAAAGGAAGAGGTGAAACTTATGGGGAAAAGTGTACATAACGAAGAAACTAAAAAGTTAATGGAAGGCATTTTAAAGCTGCAGTCCGTAGACGAATGTTATGCTTTCTTTGAAGATTTATGCACAGTCAATGAACTATTATCCTTAGGACAGCGCTTTGAAGTAGCTAACATGCTTCGCAATCATAAGACTTATAACGAAGTAGCCGAAGCAACAGGAGCCTCCACTGCGACAATCAGCAGAGTAAATCGCTGCCTGAACTATGGAACAGACGGGTATCAATTGGTGCTGGGACGTATGGAGGAGGATAAATAGCTGAGAGTGTTTGGCGGAAGACAGACGAATCCTGCAAGCAAAATAATTCATATCTGTGACTTTAGTCGCTGCGAATAGGTATCTGCAAACAGTATCTCATTAAAATAATTGATTTTGACTCCGTCGTAAAAAACACAAAGTCGCAAAATCAATTATTTTAATGAGATACTGTTACCAATGTTGTATAATCGCAGCTCCGAGGCCGCAGATATGGATTATTTTTAGGAGGATAGTGCTATTTCTTTTTCGACCCTTTCTTCTTAGGAGGATTTTCTTTTCTTCTCTTATCAATGAGTTTTTCGATAATCTGTTTTCGGATATAAATATCATATCCAAGCTGGTAGATAAAAGAAAAATCATCAAGATATTCTGATTCTTCGGTGGAAGGCGAATGCTCTGCAAAAGAATTACGAGTTCGTTCCCATGTTTTTATAATGTCTTCTGAAATGTATTCTTCATTAGCGGTGTTATCGTCAATGATTTTCTGGTAAATATCAGAGAGGGTCAGACCATTTTCCTCATTCTTTGGAAAATACTTCTCGGAGAGAGGTTCTAACAGGCTTTGGATATCTGATATTGATAACATGCTCTTTAGATAATAAATCATAATGAGAAGAAAGACATGTTCTCTGGAATATTTCTTCTTGTCAGAAGGGGGGAGCAGATGATTCTTCGTGTAGTTATTGATCATTGTTTTTGTCAGAATCTTATCGTCAGGATATCTCTTAGAACCAGCTAATCTGGTATCCATTAATGTTGTTACCTGATCCATATATAATCCGATGTCTGGAATGTCTTCCGGAGGAATCGGTTCTGTTTTTAATAAGGCGTACAGCCAGTCTTTATAATTATCCAAAATGGTACCTCCATATATTTGATGTGCTCCAGAGTATTTTTAAACATGCTCTGAAGTATATATACAAATGTTTATGTAACTATATTATATAGTTTTTATTACTATATAGCAAGGGAAAATATCAGGAAAAATAAAATCTATCTCATAAGTGACAAGAATGGGAAAGTAAGGTATAATAAAAATATATATCTGTCATTTGACAGCGGATATAAAATATATAATAGAGATGTACTTTCGAATCAGATTGTACATAAGTGCAAGGAGGTTTATTATGGGATTATTCAAAAGTCAGCTTGCCAATGTAGTAGAATGGGAAGAATACAGAGATGACGTTATTTTCTATAAATGGAATAACAGTGAGATTAAAAAGGGCTCCCGTTTGATTATCCGTCCGGGCCAGGACGCTATTTTTTTATACAATGGTGTTACAGAAGGTGTTTTTGAAAAAGAAGGAAATTATGATATAGAATCAGATATCATTCCATTCCTCTCTACACTAAAGGGATTTAAGTTTGGATTTAACAGTGGCATTCGTGCGGAAGTCATTTTCATCAATACGAAGGAATTTACGATGAAGTGGGGAACGAAACAGGCTGTGAATCTGCCGACAGAGGCTCTGCCAGGGGGAATGCCGATTCGTGCGAACGGAACATTCCAGTTTAAGGTAGGAGATTATCAGATGCTTATTGACAAGGTGGCTGGTGTCAAGAAGCAGTATACAACCGATGAAGTAAGAGAACGTGTATTATCCATGCTTAACCAGCTTCTTCTTCGCTGGATTGTCCGCGAGGGAAAGGATATGTTTAACATTCAGGCAAATGCAGTGGAGATTTCTCAGGGAATCTTAGGGGAACTGAATACAGAGATGCAGAAGATTGGTCTTGCTGCAACCAGTTTCCAGATTGATTCTGTAAGTTATCCAGAAGAAGTCCAGAAGATGGTAACGAAGGTAGCAAGCCAGAGTATGGTTGGCGATATGGGAAGATACCAGCAGATGGCGATGATTGATGCCATGACGAATACAAGCAATAATGGCGGCGGCAATAATATGGCAACAGATATGGCCTCCATGCAGATGGGAATGATGATGGGGCAGCAGATGGTGAACCAGATGCAAAGTGCCATGCAGCAAAATAACCAGAATATGCAGGGACAGGTACAGAATTCAGCTCCGGCACCACAGAATCAGGCGGCAGGACAGGCTTCTGGTACAATACCGAACTTCTGTCCAAACTGTGGTCAGAAGACAGAGGGAAGCAAGTTCTGTCCGAATTGTGGACAGAAGTTAGTAGATTAGCAGCTAGAGCGTGTTTTAGACATTTTAATTAATTACAGAATTTGATTTATAGCCAGAGCGTGTTTGAAAAATTAGAAAGCAACTGCACGCATCATTTTACTGTATATATTTCGCCTTTGTTTGGGTGGAATTGTCTGTAAATTGTGACGTACATCTTGCTGAAAGTATTTTTCAAACACGCTTTAGTTTGGAAAGGTTGAATAATGAGTATTTATGATACTTTAAATAATGAACAAAGAGAGGCGGTATATTGTACAGAAGGCCCCCTTTTAATGCTTGCGGGAGCGGGTTCAGGAAAGACCAGATCTCTGACACACCGCATTGCATATTTAATAGAAGAAAAAGGAGTCGCGCCGTGGAACATTTTGGCGATTACTTTTACCAATAAAGCAGCGCAGGAGATGCATTAGTAGGCTACGGTTCCGAAGATATTTGGATTAGTACGTTCCATGCGACTTGCAGCCGTATTTTACGAAGACATATCGACTTATTAGGGTATGATAGAAACTTTACGATTTACGATGCGAGTGACCAGAAGTCTCTGATGAAGGAAGTTTTAAAAGAGATGAAGATTGATACAAAGCAGTTTCCGGAACGCTCGGTCATGTCTGAGATTTCTTCTGCCAAAAATGAATACAAGTCCCCGCTTGACTATCGGAATGAATATGGAAGCAATTTCCGTAATCAGAGGATTGCAGATATTTATGAGCATTATCAGAAACGCCTCAAAGAGAATAATGCATTGGATTTTGATGATTTGCTTGTAAAAATGGTAGATTTATTTCAGACCAATCCAGATGTGTTAGAGCATTATCAGGACAGATTCCAGTATATCATGGTGGATGAGTATCAGGATACCAATACGGTACAGTTCCTGTTAGTAAGTCTTCTCGCCAAAAAATACAGAAATCTTTGTGTTGTCGGGGATGATGACCAGTCCATTTACAAGTTCAGAGGAGCGAATATTTATAATATTTTAAACTTTGAAAAAGTATTTCCGGATGCACAGGTTATTCGTTTAGAGCAGAATTACCGTTCTACGCAGAATATTTTAAATGCAGCTAATGGTGTGATAGCGAACAATAAAGGAAGAAAAGAAAAGAAGCTGTGGACAGAGAATCAAAAAGGAGAGCTGGTTCATTTTAAGCAGTATGATACTGAATACGACGAAGCAGACGGTGTGGTATCAAGGATTAATTTCCTTGCGATGCGGGGAGTACAGTATAAAGATATGGCTATTTTATATAGAACAAACGCCCAGTCCCGTATTTTTGAGGAAAAGTTAAAGCAGAAAAATATTCCATATGCAATTGTGCGTGGTATCAGTTTCTATGATAGAAAAGAAATCAAAGACCTGATGAGTTACTTAAAAGTAGTAGATAGTGGAATGGATGACCTCTCTGTGAAAAGAATTATAAATGTGCCAAAACGAGGCATTGGCCAGACAACGATTAACCGTCTGCAGGAATTTGCAATTTTGAATCAGATGAGTTTCTTAGATGCAGTATTTAATGCAGATGAAATTCCAGAAGTGGCACGTGCACTCGCAAAGCTTCATAAATTTGCAGATATGATAGAAGAATTCCGCGAATATGCCAGCGAGCATGAAATCAGTGAGCTTTTAGAGCATATCCTTGACGTAACACAGTACAGAGCAGAATTAGAAGCAGAGGGGACAGATGAATCAATAAGCAGACTGGAAGATATCGAAGAACTTTTCAATGACATTGCCTATTATGAAGAAGAGGAGGAGAATCCGAACCTTCGTGATTTCCTCGCAGAAAAAGATATGTATACCTTAAATGCAGGAATTGATAACTTGGAAGATGAAAATAATAAAGTACTTTTAATGACTCTTCATAATGCAAAAGGATTGGAATTTAATAATGTTTTTCTCGGCGGAATGGAAGAAGGAGTTTTTCCAGGCTTTGGAGCCATGATGTCAGGAGACGAATCTGAAATAGAAGAAGAACGTCGGCTTTGTTATGTAGGCATCACCAGAGCAAAAGAAAGATTATTCTTAAGTGCAGCAAAACGCAGAATGCTTCGAGGCCAGACACAGTACAACCGCCGTTCCCGCTTTATCGATGAAATCCCAGGACAGTATCTTGATACAGAACAGCGTGTTTCCGAACAGCGTGTTGTCAAGAACACAGAACGTCCTGCAAAATACCAGTATGGAGCCAAAGCGGGCAAACCATATAATTTAAGCGACTTTAAAGTAAAACCAGTAGGAGAATTAGACTATCAGGTAGGTGACCGCGTAAAACATATCAAATTTGGCGTGGGAACTGTACAGGAAATCACAAAAGGCGGCAGAGACTTTGAAGTAGCGGTGGAGTTTGACAGAGTCGGAAGGAAGAAGATGTTTGCTTCTTTCGCAAAACTTAAAAAGGTAAAATAATTTGCCCGCAGGCAGGGAAGACAGCCCGCTGCCTGCGGCAAATTGGTATTTAAAAAATATTTTATTGGTAAAGTTCTCCGTCTCGTGATATACTAAAGACAAAATTAATAAGGAGGATTGCACAATGAAGAATATTGATGAATTACTCGGTGTTGCAAAGTTATCAGAATTAATGAGCAATGATAAAAAAGATGAATCCAAAAAAGTTTTATGGGTTCTGGCAATTATCGGAGCAGTTGCAGCAGTCGCAGGAATCGCAGCGGTAGTTTACAAATATCTTTCTCCAGATTATTTAGAAGATATTGATGATGACTATGACGATTTCGATGATGATTTTTTTGATGAAGATGATGAAGTAGAAGAAACAGCAGAGGAAGAAGCTGCCAAAACAGAAGAAGAGAAAAAATCTGAAGAAGCAACAGAAGAAAAATAGGAATCAGATTGATTCAGAGTAAGTGGCCGGCGTGACAGCTTAAAGTTACGTCGGTTATTTTATTTTTTATAAATAAATTCTGCTTTTGTCACGGGCAGAAATTAATCACAGGTGGAAATTAACTACCTTTAACACGCTCCAGTCAGCTTGTAAGCAATGAGAAAGGTTGTTGGAAAACTATTTTGCAGAAATATTTCATGAGAGAGATTGAAAAGAGACAAATTTTAAAATGTCATAAAATAAGCGGTTAGTTGAATTAATTGTCTGAAAAAAATATATTATTAAAAAAATTAAAAAAAGTTGAAAAAAACTGTTGACATTTTCTTTGGTGTGGTATATAATGCATATTGTCAGCGCGAGAGAGTAGCAAAGACAAAGAAAACAATATATCGGGGTGTGGCTCAGCTTGGCTAGAGCGC
>ENA-OPBE01003272-OPBE01003272.1-human-gut-metagenome-genome-assembly--contig:-NODE-3272-length-11024-cov-4.138937_pt1 | contig 11024 bp, 10 predicted proteins | sample MGYA00241066_ERZ501448 | MGnify/ENA primary metagenome ERZ501448 (study PRJEB25962, sample SAMEA2042585) | human gut metagenome | biome: human gut; feature: human-associated habitat; material: faeces...
AAGGACAGAAGATTTTGGATGGTGATTATCAATTTTTATTAGACAGTGATGAACCATTACTTAATTCTCTTTATTTTCAGTTTACGGTAAATCAGCTGCATCCTTTGTATCGAAAAGAATGTACGAGAAAGATCTTTCATCAGAATCGTTTCTTAGATGAGATCGTGGATATTCATATCGTGAGAACACCTTTTGAAGAAGATCAGGATTTCTTCGCTACGCATGAGACGATACTTAAGGGTGGTAATAATAATGGATTACGACGAAATACCAGACAGTATCTGAATATGTCGAAGCCTATGAGTGAATTGTTGAATTACCAGAATTCGTTAATGTAAATATAGTGGAATGACGGAAATTATTGGTGGAATATTATAAAAAGAGATCATGTGTCTGCAGACGTGTTCGTACGGTTGCAGACACATGATCTCTTTTTATAATATTCAAATAATTTACGTGATTCAAGCCATTACAGAGTGTGTATGTTAAACTGTACTGGATTTCAACTTTAGATGATTGTTATCGGAATTTTCTTTCTAACATCACAGATATTAATAATCCCCCATATCCATTACATTATCATATTGATCAATTTCTATTTCTAATAGTTTTGCTATCTTCTTTCCGGCTGTAGAACTATTCCTTAATTCTTTGATCAAAGATCTTGCTTCTTTTATATATCCATAAACGATACAACTACTTGACAACATATAAAGGAATTCTTCGGAGCAGATGCGATTTTCTTCTTTGTATGCAAAAAGCTTGTCTATATCTTCTTTCATTCCCGTACTTTCGATGTTGTACAAACGCTCCTGTATACTGCGTGGAAATTCGTATAAATGTTGCTGTTTTGTGTTTTTGAAATTTTCTTTGTCAGACAGCATTCCTATACTCCATGGAGACATGTTTTGTTCCATTGCATATTTATCACGACTTCTTGCCTTTAATATCGGCAATTCCAATTCTATCATGAGATCACTGATCATATTCCACATTTCTGCATAAATGTCTGGAGTCCATGTTTTATTCACTCTGGTTTTTATATTTTCTATAATTACATCCAGCGTATCTCCACTCATGACTGAACTTATCGTATTAAATAATATTTCTGATATTTCCTGCTCTGGCATACGAAATTGCTCTTGCAACATCACAAACAGAATATTGATTGCTTCTGCTCTGTTTGCAATATTATCTGTTAGTTCATTAATCTCCCATTCTGGAAATTCATTAAATGGAAGATCTTTTGCATAAATCTCTCTCTTTTCTATGATCTTGTGGATATCCATTCCATGCATCGCAACATATGCTGTTCCATCTGATTCTTGGTATGTATTTAATAGATCATTCATTCTTCCTCGCCAGTAAACATATCGAAAGAATTCCCTTTTTCCTTGTTTCGGATCATACGTTTTTTTGTATATTTTGTATAATTCTTCTAATTCGATCACACAGTATAGCTGCGTCAATCTTCCTACTCTGTCATCAAATGTTTCTATCTTTGTATAGATTTCGTCTTCTGTTTTCTGATCTAAAACATCTATATACTCTTTCAGATCAGAGGCCAGATGCACTTCTGCTATATCATCTTTAATTTCATATTCCCCAAATCCTAAAGCAAATGCTTTGGCGCAAATATCAGCTTCATCATATGATATATCTATTATATTTTTATTCAAGTGATCCATCCATTGTTTCAAACCATCATACTCATCTTGGTTCATAACATATAATATATATTCTGGATGTTCTCTTAATGTATCCGAAATACTGCTGATCCTTTCCATATGTGATTTTGATCTGTTTTTTGGAATCCTTAGATATTTACAATAATCGCTGGATTGATCTTCGCTTAGATTTTCCAGTAATTCTTTTTGTGTTTTTGATGAAACACAAAGCTTGACCTTACCGTTTTTCTTTATATGATCTTTCCACTCTTCTGATCTGTTATCTAAATTGCCCTTTGTTTCTTCCAAATACATATCCTGCCATGCATTTTTCAACACATCTTCCAGGTCATTTTCTGGCATCTTACTTATTTCGTCAAAAAATCCGTTTAATATATCTATCTTATCCTGTTCGTTGAGTATTTTGATCTCATCTTTTTGTTTATGCTTTGGAAATACCATCTGACGGAACTGGCTTTCCACAAATTCTCTGTCAAAAGGAGAAACTTCTTCATTCATTTCCCAGTTCCAGACCCCTCCGCTGTCTTCCATGAAATTATCACCTTTATATTTTACCAGTTTGGGAGATCGTTCTTCATAATCCGGCTCATATTTTTCTATATTGATCTTGTGACGCCAATCATCTCCAAAATCATAGATGTAGCGGATCCATTTGTAATTTTTAAAGAAGAAATCAATATTCGTATCGAAATCATTGTAATGATTTCCCCACAGATCAAATCCTCCTTCATCATCTATCACAATGTCATCCGATGGTATATGAAATCCATGAAGATGAGCGTCGTCCCAGTCAAATAATATCTGTATGATCTTATGTAATTCAAAAAAAGTGATCTGATCTGGTACGATAACTCTTCTCCATACTGGCGGGTGCGTATCTTCTATTACAATTTTGCATGTGTAACCTGGCATTTCATAATTTCCCTTTGATTCTATCTATGAAGATATTTCTCTTTCGTTGCAAGTCCACCCCTGATGTGACGTTCAGATTTATTGATGTCTAGTACCTTTCTTGCTTGTCTAGCAAGTGTTTTGTTGATCGTTTCTAACCGTTCTGTCACATCTTTATGTACTGTGCTTTTGCTGACGCCGAACTGCTTGGCTGTCTGGCGTACTGTAGCATTATGTTCAATGATGTAGATTGCACTTTCAATGACTCTTTCTTCCATGTATTTCTTCAATGGAAAAGCCCCCTGTAAATGTTGTTTTTACAGTGTATGCTTGGGGCAGGGTTGCTATGTCCTTAAAATCTAGAAATATACCAATTGTTCTTTTGGCGGTTCTGATTTTTCGATTCTGATCGCTGTTAAGATTGGCATTGTCTTATCATATGCTTCATTGTATTCTGAATGAATCTGTGCTGTTAATGTTACCCATTCGTTATTGAGAATTCTCTTTAATGTCTTGGATTTCGTCTGGTTTAATCTGCACAGATATCCAATAAATGTCATATCATCTTCACAACATGTCATTGCTTTACGTCCAGGAATGATCATTCCCGGTGGCATCTTTGGACTGCGCTGGACCTGAACACGCATTTCCACAGTCTTTCCTTCGTAAACCTCTGGACGTTCCATCGCATCGATATACCAGATTCCATAATCTTCGTCTTCGACTTTGATCACATCTGCATTCACATCATATGGCAGCAGTTCATCCTGTGCCATCTCTTTTCCATCGGCACGTTCGAAACCTACCTGTGCTCTTGGATTAACTGCTTTGATGCTTCTTCGGAAACTTCCCATATTCGTATTGTCATCACAGCGGTTAAAAATGACAAGATCTGCCATCTTAAACATTTCCATAAACATAGATTTCATATTTTTCAAATACAAATCTGCTGTAGATGCATCAACTGTTACGATCACCTGATATAACTCAAGATCTGTCTCATCTACTACATCCATCAGATCGTCAATGGAGTACATTCCATTGTATTCGATCATGACACGGTCTGGATAATAATTTCTCTGACATCCTCTGACAAATTCTTTTGTGAAATCTTCCATATTTTCAATATTCACCACGAATGAATTTGTCTTCTCTAGCATTTCTTTATCGTATTCGACTTCTCCTTCTTCAAACGTAAGGATCATTGTTTTCTCGCCGTCATTAAAATAATCCTGGTTTAATGTTTCTTTGATCAGTGTTGATTTTCCACTTTCTAAAAATCCCCATACCAGGTATGCCGGTAATTCGTACATCTTTTTTCCTCCTGTTATTTAAAAGAATAAACCTTCTAATTCATCTTCTTTTAATTTAGATCCAATGACACAGATTCTTCCTGTGTAATCCGCACTTCCTTCACGGATTTCATATTCCCCTGGAACAAGGTCAAACTGAACCCATGATCCGTCTTCTGTCTGTAAAATACCTTTGGATCTTAAGATCATACCATAGCTGTCATCTTTGGATAATTTCTGTAAGATCGTATCCAGTTCTTCCTTATTATATTTCTTAGGTGTTTCTTTGCCCCAGCTTGTAAATACTTCATCTGCATGATGATGGTGGTGGTGATCATGGTCATGTCCACATCCACAGCTGCATTCTTCATCATGATCGTGATGGTGATGTTCGTGATCATGGTCGTGATCATGGTGTCCACCGCACACAGGGCAGATTTCCTCTTCTTCTAATAATTCTTTGACCATATCATTTCCATCTTCCATAACTTTTAAGATCTGTTCTCCAGAAAGCTCATCCCATGGTGTTGTGATGATCGCAGCTTTTTCATTATGTTCACGAAGCAGTGCTACACTTTCATTTAATTTATCTTCTGCTACATCTCCTGTACGGCTTAAGATTATAGATCCTGCATATTCTACCTGATTGTTATAGAATTCACCAAAGTTCTTCATATACATCTTGCATTTCTTTGCATCTGCAACTGTCACAAAGCTGTTTAAGTCTAGTTCAACATCTTCCGCAACACCTTGTACAGCTTTGATAACATCTGATAATTTACCAACGCCTGATGGTTCAATGATGATACGGTCTGGGTTGTACTGTGTGACTACTTCTTTTAATGCACTTCCGAAATCTCCAACTAAAGAACAACAGATACATCCAGAATTCATCTCTGTTACTTCAATCCCTGCGTCCTTAAGGAATCCTCCATCGATACCAATCTCGCCAAATTCATTCTCGATCAGTACGACTTTCTCTCCTTTTAATGCTTCTTTTAATAATTTCTGGATCAGAGTTGTTTTACCTGCTCCTAAAAATCCTGATATGATATCAATCTTTGCCATTTTATATTACCTTCCTTTATGTTCTATTCTTATCTTTCCTGTCACCTTAGACTTTCCGTTTTTTTACTTTTGAAAAAAGCAGAAAACTTAAGGTTAGGGAACAAATATATTTTACTACTTCCATAATATTTGTCAAAACATTCTTTCAAGAGTATAATGAAAAAAATTAACAAAACGGAAGGAGTTATATGACTTATGAGAAAATACTACCCAAATTACTCCATTGGAACCGACGCATATGCCGACATCCCTATGGTATGTGAAAAATACGGAACAAAAGCTGTGATCATCGGAGGAACACATGCCTTGGCTGCCGCTGCCGATCTGATCAAAGAAGCTGTTGCTGACAGCAATATCATGATCACCGGTGTCTTTGAATACGGTGGTGAAGCCAGTCGTGAACACATAGATGAATTAAATTCTCATCAAGAAGTTATTGATGCTGATATGATCTTTGCATGTGGTGGCGGAAAAGCGATTGATACTTGTAAAGTATTGTCACAGGAAAGCAACCGACCATTCTTTACATTTCCAACGATTGCTTCTACTTGTGCTTCTTGTACATCACTTGGTATCATCTATCATCCAGATGGTTCACTTCGTGAATATTCTTTCCAGGAGAAACCTTCTGAATGGATCTTTATCAATACACAAGTGATCGCCAATGCTCCTGAAAAGTACCTGTGGGCTGGAATTGGTGATACAATGGCTAAATTTTATGAATGTACAACCAGTGCTCGTGGTGATAATGATCTAGACCATAGCACTTCCATGGGCGTCCAGATCAGTAATCTTTGTGCCAGACCATTAGTAAAATACGGTGTAGAAGCCTTAGAAGAATGTCGAAATCATACTCCTGGAAAAGCTCTGGAAGAAGTCATTCTTGGAATTATCGTTTCTACTGGTTTTGTATCAAATCTTGTTGGAATTGATTTAAATACTGGACTTGCACATGCCTGCTATAACGGATTTACTGTATGTAAATCTACCGAAGAACATGGACATCTCCATGGTGAGATTGTTGCTTATTGTATCCTGATCTTATTAAAAGTTGATCATCAGGAAGAGGAATTTAAGAAAATCTATGAATTCTCCAAGAATATGGGATTTCCTGTGAAACTTGCGGATATTCATGCGACGATTGATGATATGGATGCTGTGATCACAAAGGCTTTATCTGGAATTGATGTACGTGTATGGCCTTATGAAGTAACTCCTGATATGATCCTTGATGCTGTAAAAGAGATCGAACAAGTTGCTTTATAAAATAACTTTATCAAGGGGATTCCCTTGGAATTTCCTATGATATAAAAAGGATATTGGTGTCACGATCAATATCCTTTTTCTTTATTTTTCTGTATTAAATTTCTTAAATGGCCGCGGTGTCATAAATGTCCCGCTAGCGCTTCCGACGAGTTCTTCTCCTACATAGGCTTTTCCAACAAAATTCATGATCGTTTTTCCTGTGGACACTGCTTCTACCTCTGTTCTTACGGTTGCTCCTGTTGGTATTCCTTTTAAAAATGTTGTAGAAAGCTGCACCGTTGGGGCTACACTATAATCGCCCAATCCAGCAGTCAATGTTCCAAATGCAATATCAAACATCCCTACCAGAGAACCTCCAAACATGATTCCAAATGCATTTTCATGAAACTTTGTGGCCTCGAACGTCATGGTTAAACTTTTGGTATCATAGTTAAAATCTGTGACAGTTCCTTTTAATTCTTTAAATATTCCATGTTTATTGATCTCATCTAACTGCTCCATTCTTTTTCGGATCTGCTTCTCAAAATTTTCTTTGCTCATCTTTTTCTCCTGCTTATTATTTCTTTTCACCATTAAATCGATGTATGTAGATTTCATTTTATGTCTGCCATTTTATCATATTTCCACTTTTATGTATAGAAACTGTTATATGGAACATCCTATGAATAAAAGGAGTTTTACAATTATGGATAATGAAAATTTATTAAACAGTATTTATCAGAACATTGCAATGGTTTTAGAAACCATTCCTGAGATTCGAAAGATCACGACAGACTGTGATTTTAAGGCTTTGATCATCAGCCAGGAAGAAGAATATCAAAATTTATCAGATTCTATAAAAGATACGATCACTTCCAATGGTGATTCTACAGAAGAATTAAATGATCTTTTGAAAACATATTCTGAATGGATGACCAAATTAAAGGCTATGTCTGATAAAAATGTCAGTCATCTTTCTGAAATGTGTATTCAGGGATATACGATGGGAATGATCAAAGCAATCCAGAAAAATCATCTTTACTGTGATGCCTCCAAAGAAGCAAAACATTTCGGTGACAAACTTATTTCTCTTCACGAAAAAAGTATTCAGGATTTAAAAAAGTATTTGTAATCGTTAAGTTGTTGTGCTATGATTAATCTTGTTATTGATAGATTTTAATGTTCACGACCGATACGGATGCATTCATTTATTTCTATGAATGCATAAAGCAAGTAACGGTTCGTGGACTTTTTCTTTTTTATAAAGATTTTTATTGAAACACCTGTCATTAACAGTTACATGTATTTTTTATTTAAGAAAGTAGAGGTACCCAGATGAGTAATGGTACAGTAAAATGGTTTAACGCAGAAAAAGGTTATGGATTTATTTCACAGGAATCCGGAGATGATGTATTTGTTCATTTTTCTGCAATTCAGGGAAAAGGATTTAAGACTTTGGAAGAAGGACAGAGTGTTAGTTTCGAGATTGAAGAAGGACCTCGCGGAAAACAGGCATCTAATGTAACCAAGTTGTAATTTGAATGCGTTGTTCAATGCATATAAAAAAACGAAATAATAGGATAAAAGTTCTAAATCTTTTATCCTATTATTTCGTTTTTCTCATATACATGGACAGCTATTCAAACCACCACATGTGTGTATGTTAGACGGTGTTGAATTATAATTTTTTTATATATTCAAATAATTCCTGTCCACTTGTTACTTCTACGTCCGGAACGATATCTCCTTCTGGCATTGGGCGGTTTCTATGGTTAAACCAGATGACATGCCAGCCAGAATTCTTGGCTCCTACGACATCTATTTCAAAGGTGTCTCCGATAAACCATGTTTCCTCTGGATCAAGCTTCATTTCTTTTTGAACGGTATGAAATGCTTTGACATCTGGTTTTGCAGCTCCGATGCTGTCTGAGATGAACATTGTTTTAGGATCAAACCAGTGGTCTAATCCTAATGTCTCTAATTTCTTTCCCTGATTCTTTGTTGTTCCATTCGTTAAAATTCCGATTCTGTAATTTTCTTTACAATGATCAAGGATCTGTTTTGTTATTTCTGGTACCTGAATATGCTTTTGGTAATAACGGTATCGTTCTTCGAATTGTTTTGCCACTTCTTTGCTGACTTCTACTCCAACATCTGCATATGTTTTCTGGACACGATATGCAAATTCTTCGTCTTCAGAGATTTTTCCTTCTCTTGACATACAGAATGCTTCATCACTGTAGGTTCTTGATGCTTCAAATAATTCCTCACAGTCTGCATCTGTGCGGGCTGCCATCAGTTCTTTGTGGGCTTTTTCAAATGGTTCCATTAAATTATATAATGTATCATCTACATCAAAAATAATATTCTTCATCTTAGATCAATCCTAGCTTCTTAAGTGCCATTGTAATTCCTTCTTCTTTGACAGTTCCTGTTACCATAGATGCGACTTCTCCTACTTTCTCACTATGACGTCCCATCGCGATTCCTGTTCCAACTGCCTGCATCATTTCTACATCGTTATCTGCATCTCCAAATGCATATGTGTCTTTCTTGTCAATTCCAAGTTTCTCGATCAGTTCTGTGATCGCATCTCCTTTTGTTACACCTTTTAATGTGATATCAATGAAATTTTCGCGAACATGTTTAGCGCAAGTAAATACATCTTTAAATTCTTCTTCAAAGTCCTTCTTCACCTGAATATCCTTGTAATTCATAACAAGTTTGCTGATGTGAGTGTTTTTTGTGCGGAATTTCCATGGCGCATACCATCGTTGTGGCAGATTAAAAAGTTTGCAGTGATTTTTAAAAAACTCTTCATCCATATGTAGATAATAACTGATATCTCTTGTCTCAAAATGAATGATCGTATCTCTTGGAAAATATTCGTTAACTACCTGAAATACCAATTCATCTGGAATACAGATGTCTCTGATCACTTCTCCCTCAACTTCTGTATGTGAACCATTACATGTGATCGCTCCCATAAATTTATCAATATCCATCTCTAAAAATCGCTGTGTTCTTCCTGAGCATAACATTGTCAGATATCCATTTTCTTTTAATTTATTCAATGATTCTACAGTTGTTGGTGTTGCTGTTTTAATCTCATCTACTTCATCAACTGTTGTTCCATCATAGTCAAAAAATACGACACCTTTGTACTTTTTCATAATTTTATTTTCTCCCATTTTATTCATTTCTTATTTTCTCTATATAGAATACACACTTTATTTTACTTTCTACAGCTTTTAATTTCAAGATTTTACCAATAAAAAATACCAGGTGTGTGTATGTTTGAAAAAAAATACATAAATCAGAAAAAGACACTTCTATCTTCTCTTGATAAAAGTATCTTTTTCACTACTATGCAATTCTCAAGGACTTTAAGACCTCTTGGAATGCTATGGTTACATATTATCTAAAATCTCGGTTAAGATCTTATTAACGATTCCAGGGTTTGCTTTTCCCTGTGTTGCTTTCATTGTCTGTCCTACTAAGAATCCGATAGCTTTCTTCTTACCAGCTTTGTAGTCTTCGACAGATTTTGGATTGTTTGCTACGATCTCTTCGATCGTTGCTTTTAATGCTCCTTCATCATTCATGGATTTTAATCCATGTTCTTCTACGTATGCTGCAGGATCAATATCTTCTTTGAATACTTTCTCGAAGACTTCTTTTCCTACGCTTCGGTTGATCTCATTGTTCTTAATCATCTCGATCAGTTTCGCAAGATGTTCTGGCTTAAATGATACATCATCGATATCCATCTCTGATTCATTGACCAGACGGATCGTCTCTCCCATTAACCAGTTAGAGACTTCTTTTGGCTCTGATCCAAGTGCGATCGTTGCTTCGAAGATATCTGCAAGGTGTTTTGATCCTGTGATTATGTCGATATCATAATCTGGAAGATCGTATTCTTCTTTATAACGGACTTTCTTCTCATCTCTGAACTCTGGCTGGGCATCTCTTACTTTGTCCATCCATTCATCACTGATCTCAATCGGTACTAAGTCTGGATCTGGGAAATAACGATAATCCTGTGCGTCTTCTTTGGAACGCATTGCATAAGATGCTCCCTTCGTGTCATCCCAACGTCTTGTTTCCTGTACGACTTTCTCGCCTGCTTCGATCAGATCGATCTGACGTTCCATCTCTCCTTCAATGGCTCTCTTGATAGCTTTGAAAGAGTTTAAGTTCTTCATCTCTGTACGTGTTCCAAATTCTTCTGCTCCAACTTCACGGACAGATAAGTTCACATCAGCTCTCATGGAACCTTCCTGTAATTTACAATCTGATGCACCTAAGTACTGAATGATCAGGCGTAACTTTTCAAGATATGCGATAACTTCATCTGCAGAACGCATATCTGGTTCTGATACGATTTCAATCAATGGCACTCCAGAACGATTAAAGTCTACTAAAGAATCTCCTGTCCATGGATCATGCACTAATTTACCTGCATCTTCTTCCATATGAATCTCATGGATTCTGATATCTTTCTTCACCCCATCTACATCGATCTCTACTTTACCATTTCGACAGATTGGTAAATATAACTGAGAGATCTGATAGTTCTGTGGATTATCTGGATAGAAATAGTTCTTACGGTCGAATTTACAGTTCTGTGTGATATCACAGTTTGTTGCAAGTCCAACTGCCATCGCATATTCTACCACCTGTTTATTCAACACTGGTAATGATCCTGGCATACCTGTACATACAGGACATGTGTGTGTATTTGGTGCTCCTCCGAATGCTGTGCTGCATCCACAGAAGATCTTTGTCTTTGTTGCTAATTCTACATGGACTTCAAGTCCGATGACTGTTTCGTAAT